>Ga0334890_1000440_pt1 | contig 74523 bp, 59 predicted proteins | sample GraSluR1_MG_3_FD_207220 | JGI IMG/M metagenome (GOLD analysis project Ga0334890, IMG submission 207220) | Sludge microbial communities from methane-producing bioreactor in Wageningen University, Netherlands - Granular Sludge_31_08-R1 | ecosystem: Engineered > Bioreactor > Anaerobic >... | reverse complement strand
AATTGATCGAGAATTCGGTTATCCATGATTGGGCCCTTCCTTTGCAGGTTCCTGGAATCTCTTGAAATCCTTCGATCCTACAAGAAGGGCCCGATTATTCTACCCACAAACGTGCAGTGCACCCGCCGGAAAAGGTACCCCTTGGGCCACGTGGCGGACGAGCATCGAGCCAAGAGTTGGACCGTCTCTGCTCTTGCGGCTTCTTTGGCAAGCCACAGCACGAGGGGGTATCCGCTGCGTTGGTCGCCCATGCCGCACCCTCAAGGGCAGGTATTGCTTGACTGGCGAGCTGCGATTGGGCGATAACGTGGTCCATCCGGATCGCCGCGGTGGCGCAATCCAATAGACTGTTCTGCGATGGTACGCCGATGGATCTGATCGATACGCATTGTCACTTGACCTTTGAGCCGCTGGCCGCGAATGTGCCGGCGGTGTTGGAGCGCAGCCGGGAGGCCGGCGTGACCGCCTGGATCACGGTCGCGACCAGCCTGGACGACAGTCGAAAGGCGGTCGATCTGACCGGGCGGCACGCGAATCTGTATGCGTCGGTGGGGATTCATCCGCACGATGCCAAGGGCGCCGACGACGCGGCGATGGCCGAACTGAAGGCGCTTGCCCGAATCGACAGGGTCGTAGCCGTCGGCGAAACGGGCCTGGACTTCCACTACAACTTCTCGAAGCAACCGGACCAGAAGCGGGTCTTCGCCGCCCACCTGGGTCTGGCGAGAGAACTGGACCTGCCTGTCATTGTCCATTCCCGCAATGCCTTCGAGCAGACGCTTGATATCCTCGACCGCCACGGCGACGGATTGAAGGGCGTGGTCTTTCACTGCTTCGGCGGCTCGGCCGAACAGGCCGTGGAGCTTCTGGACAGAGGGTATCACGTCTCGTTTACCGGCGTCGTGACCTTCAAGAACGCGACGATGGCCCGCGAGGCGGCCGCGGCGGTGCCTGTGGATCGGCTGATGGTGGAGACCGATTGCCCGTATATGTCGCCGGAGCCGGTCCGCAGCCGCAAGCCAAACGAGCCCGCACTGTTGCCCCATACCGCTCGTTTCCTGGCGGAGTTGAAGGGTCTGTCGATCGATCGGTTCGCACGGGAGACCACGCAGACGGCAATACGGTTCTTCAGCCTGTCCTCAGTCGATTCAGTGTGAACGTGTATGGTTTGGCTGGCTGCGGGCTGGAGTCTGTGAATACGGCACGCCATGTATCGGACGTGTGTCTTGTTTGACCAAGTGTCATTCGCATGTCCTGATGGCGTTTCTCAGTATGGAAAAGGCCGTTTTGCGCCCTCGATTTGACTTCTTGCCGCCTCAGACCCCTATTTAGTAGCCACGCCTCAGGAGCCATCGAGGCTGGCTCTTATCTCTACCCGTGGCCTCGACGCGGTGGAGGATTTCCATAGAGAGCGTCTTTTCTGGAAGGATGTGCGTAAACGCTCATGGCAGGGATATTCGACCATGCGGCCATAAGCCGCGTGCAACAAGCAAACGACATCGTAGACGTGGTGGCCGAACACGTCAGTCTCAAACGCAAAGGTCGAGAGATGATTGGGCTCTGTCCGTTCCACGAAGACCATCGGCCCAGCATGTCGGTCAGTCCGTCCAAGCAGATCTTCAAGTGCTTCGCATGCGGCGCCGGCGGGGACGTGCTGAAATTCGTACAGATGCGCGAGAACCTCACATTCCCCCAGGCGGTGGAACGATTGGCCGAGCGTGCGGGCATCGAGCTGGAGTCTCGCCGGTCCGCAACGCCGCAGCAGCGCGATTCGGGGCCTGATGTCGACCCGAACATGCTGGCCCGGCTGAATAACTGGGCCCTGAAGTTTTTCCAACAGAGCCTTAACGATCCCGAGCGAGGCAAGGTGGCCCGGGACTATCTTGAGGCACGCAGGATCTCGTCGGAAAGCATCGATCAGTGGCGACTGGGTGTGGCACCGAACGCCGCGGACGCGCTGTCCAAAGCGGCGGCCGGACAGAAGATCCCACCGACCCTGCTCCAGCAGGGGGGCCTGACGAAGGGGGCCGGACAGGACAAGTTCGTCCATCGCCTGATGTTTCCCATCACGGATGCGACGGGCCGTTGCATCGGATTCGGCGGTCGCACGCTCAGCGACGCCGGCGCTAAATACATCAACTCTCCGACTACGCCGCTGTTCGACAAGAGCAACACGCTCTACGGGCTCGATCGGGCCCGCCACCGGATTGTCGAAACCGGGACGGCTGTCATCGTGGAAGGCTATACCGATGTGATTATGGCCCATCAATATGGCTGCACGAACACGGTGGCAACATTGGGCACGAGCTTCACGACGGGGCATGGGCGCATCGTTCGCCGCTATGCGAAACGCGTGGTGCTGGTCTACGACAGCGATATCGCCGGGATGGAGGCGGCCAATCGGGCGTTGGAGGTCTGCTTGTCTCAGCGGCTGGACATCAAGTTGGGGTTTGTTCCGGAAGGCAAGGACCCGTGTGAGTTTCTTCTGGCTGCCGGTAAGGAGGCGTTCGACCGAATCGTGGAGGAAGCGACCGATGTTCTCCGGTTCAAGTGGGACCGGCTGCAGGCGGCCTTCGCGGGTGACGATTCGCTGGCGAGCCGAAGGACGGTCCTGAACGAGTTTCTCCAGGCGGTGGCCACGGGACTGGCTGCGCACAACATTCCCGTGCTCGACAGCGGGCTGATTGTCAACAAGCTGTCGAAGATCATCGGGCTGACCCCACGGCAGATCAATGCCGACCTGAGCCGGCGAATGGGCCGGGTCAGCAGGACGACGACGTCCGACGCAGATGATTCACAGAGCGCTGCGCCGGTGGACTGGGGCGACGGCCTGCACGCGGCGGCCCAACGGGAGGTGCTCGAAGTGCTGGTCAACGAGCCCGGACTCTTCCGCGAGCACGATCGCGAGATTTCCGAGTCGCTCTTCCGCGTTCCTGTCCTGAGGCAGGTGGCCGTCGTGTTATTGGACGCGTTGCGGTCGGACGGGGGTTTTTCGTTTTCCGGACTGCTGGCGCGGATCGAGTCGGTGTCGTTGGCCGAGGCGATGGTCGAGTTGCAGGTGGCCGGGGAGCGAAAAGGCAATTACGTCTCCCGATTGACCGATGCGTTGAAGGCGCTTCAACCGCATCCGAAAGGTTTTCAGACCATCGAGGTGAGTCGCGAGAAAAACGAGTCCGGCGACATGGTGGGGTTGGACGGGTCTCGGTTGCGCGAGAATCGTCACAGTCTGGGCCTGTCGTGACCGGGCGGGTCCGCTAAGGATGGGCCCTACGAACTGTGGCGCCGGCGGGGCCGTAGCAGAATTGAAGCGGATACTTGGGATCGCCGCGGATGGCCGCGCGATCGAACGGGTGATGATCGGGGGCGTGGGCACTTTGGCTTTAGTGGAGTCGTTATTGTGGCGAAGAAAGTAAGGAAGTCCAAGAAGGCAACAGATATGAATCAGACGCAAGTCAGTGAAACGACCGAAACGCCGCAAACGGATGAGCCGAAGGTGCAGGATACCGAGCAACTGATCAAGACGCTCATCGCCAAGGGCAAGAAGCGCGGATACCTCACGTATGAGGAGATGAACGATTCGCTGCCCGACGATGCCGTCAGTCCCAGCCGTCTTGAACGGATTCTCGGCACGCTGGACGAGATGGGCGTCCGACTCATCGACGAAAGCGACGTCGAGGCCCACGAGGCCAACAAGGTCGGCGAGGAGTTTGCGGAGGACGCCGAGACGTCCGAGGAGACGCCCGGTGACGAGGAGGGTTCCCAGGAGGAGGACGAAGTCATCGAGAAGGAACTGGTCGAGGCCGAGACCTCCCGCCGCATCGATGACCCCATACGGATGTATCTGACCCAGATGGGGCAGATCCCATTGCTGACGCGCAAGGACGAGATTTCGCTGGCCCGTAAGATCGAGATCGCCCGCATGGCGTTCCGACGCAAGATGCTTCAGTGCGACTACTGCGCCCGCAACGCGGTGGAGCTGTTCCAGCAGGTGTACGACGGGTCGATGTCGTTCGATCGGACGATCAAGACTGGGACGACTCCCCTGACGGTTAAGGGCGTGATCCGCAAGCGCATGGTCGCCAACCTCAAGACCGTGATCGAGTTGCTGGACATCAACCAGACGCTGTTCAAGAAGATGGGCGGCAATCCGGACAGTGAGGATCACAAGGCCGACGCCAAACGGATGCGCCGCAATCGGCGCAAGATCGCGACCCTTCTGGAGGAGTTGAGTCTCCGGACGAGTCGGATTCAGCCGATGAAAATCAAGCTGCATGGCATGTGCGAGAAGATGCGCCAGCTGGAGAAGATGATCGCCGCCGGCGTCAACGAGATGATGACGGCCGACGACATCGACGCGGCCCGACAGGAGTTGGCCGGCCTCCAGGAACTCGTTCTGGAGACACCGGACCTGCTGGAGAAGAAGCTCCGGGCCATGGAGCGCGTCTTTGCGCAGTACGAGGAGGCCAAACGCACGCTTTCGAGCGCGAACCTTCGACTGGTCGTCTCGATTGCGAAGAAGTACCGCAATCGCGGGCTGAGCTTCCTCGATCTGATCCAGGAAGGCAACACGGGTCTGATGCGAGCGGTCGACAAGTATGAGTACCGCCGCGGCTACAAGTTCAGCACCTACGCGACTTGGTGGATTCGCCAGGCCATCACGCGGGCCATCGCCGACCATGCCCGGACGATCCGCATTCCGGTGCACATGATCGAGACGATGAGCCGCATTCGCAGCGCCTCCAAGGTCCTGCACCAGGAGTTGGGTCGCGAGCCGACCATTGAAGAGATCGCCAACGAGGTCAGCATGACCGTTCAGGAAACGCGCAGGGTCCTGAACATCTCCAAGCACCCCATCAGCCTGGACCGGCCGATCGGTGATAGCGAGGATTCGTATTTCGGCGATTTCATCGAAGACGACGACATCGATTCACCAGTGGCTTCGGCGACGCAGGAGATGCTCAAAGAGCGCATCGACATGGTCCTGAAGACCCTCTCGTACCGCGAACGGGAAATCATCAAGCTCCGTTACGGTATCGGCGACGGCTACACCTACACGCTCGAAGAGGTCGGGCGGATCTTCAAGGTCACACGCGAGCGGGTCCGGCAGGTCGAGGCCAAGGCGATCCGCAAGCTCCAACACCCGGTCCGGGCCCGAAAGCTGGAGGGGTTTCTCGACCAGAAATCGGCGTAGTACTGCTGACGAACGCATCGGCACATCCGGCCGGAGGCCCCTGAAGCCTCCGGCCGTTTTTTTTGGTTCATCGCGAAATGAGCGGCAAAATCGCGGAATGGGCCGCTTTTTTATGTGACCCGGAGCAACTTCGGGGCCTTCATCGTATAGATAAAGAGCATCTCGACAGGAGTATGTGGATATGAACGTGATGGGTGCTTCCCATTGAAGGTTTGGCCGAGACCAACGGCCGATGTCTCCGTCGAGTGCCTTAAGTTCTTTTTGTGCTTGATATTATGGCGTTCGGGCCTTATTCTGGGCCATGTGGTGAACGCGAATTGTGCGATCTCACAAAGCGTCCAGGCTGCCGGCGGCGATCAGACAGGTGTTGTCCCGCAAGCGGGACATCGGGCCGCCGGGGGAAGGAGATCAACGATGTTCTCGACAAGCAGAAAATCCAGTTTCGTGGCAACGGCCGTCGCCGTAACGACGATTTTTTTGCTCGCTTCGGCGGTTGAGGCCCAGAGAGCGGAGCGGAGTTCAAGCAGCAGCGATGCGCGCGGACGCGCGGCCCGATCGGCCCCAAGCCGACCGGCCCCAAGCCGGCCGACGCCGCAGCGAACGCTGCCTTCGCAGGGCAGCCGCAACGTCATGTCGCGGCCTTCGACGGCCCCCACCCCGTCGATCAGTCCGCGCGTCAGCCGGCCTGCGCAGCCCAATACGCAGGTTAATCGCAACACGTCGTTGGGCACGCGGGGCTTGTCTCTGAGCAGGACCCCGACGCCCGGCATCAGCCGGTCCACCCCGGCGCCAACGACGCCCTCGACGCCCAATCGGTCGATCACGGCTCCATCGCGCAGCAGCCCGGTGATCCAGAGGCAACCCTCGATCAGTCAGCCAAGTCCGTCGGGACCGCCGGCGCAGGCCTCTCCTGCCCCGCATCCATCGATTCAGTCCAGCGTTCGAACCCCGACCACGGCGCCGAGTCTGGGCAGATCGCCCAGCGTGGGCAACCCTGCGGATTCGCAAAGACGAAGTTCGACGTTCCTTCGCTCGCCGGCCACGTCGGGTCCGTCGAGAGTCCTGAGCCCGGATCGGGCCGACAGCATCGGCGGCCGGATTGGCAGGCAGGACACCGAACGGGCCACCACACGTCCCGCGACGCCAACAACCCCCTCAACGGAACGTTCGGTTCCGTCGTCGGGTTCGGCTTTGCGGGATCGAACGGTGTTCGAACGCAGGCCTGCGCCGTCGCGGACAGAGACGCCCCAGATCAGAGCGGTTGGTCCAACGCCTCAGAGACCTGCGACCGGGTCGGAGCCGACGAGCGATTCAATGCGTCCGAGCAGCCGATCGCGTGTCGTCGAAAGGAGTCGCGATCTGAATCTCGGATCCCGGGATGGCCGCAGCGGCGCGATTACGACGCGTCCATCGTCGGGCAGTGAAGGGCTCGATCGCATTCGCGGCGCCACACGCGATCGCATCAGCGAGAGGAGGATCGATGACGTCAGCGTGCGAACCGACAGCCGCGTCGACCGGTCTGAACGCGTTCGCACGGCCGGTCCGGAATTGCGCACGCGAACGACCCTGGAGCCCCGATTGGAGCGTTCCATCGGCGCCAGGCCCACGAGGGTCGTCGAACGCGATCTCGGCCGTATTCATCGGTCGTACACAGTCCGGCCGCGCGTGGTCTATCGCGATCGTCCCGACCTGGTGCGTCATACGCCGCGTCACACCTATGTTTATCGCGATCCGTACGGTCGCCTCAGCCATCGGATTATCTGGCCGCGGTATTACTATCCGATCTACTACACCTGGGGGCCGTATCGCACGTTCCATTGGGTGTATCCGTACTATCATCGCAAGTATGTGTTCGTCAGCCTGAGCGGCTGGTGGCCTTGGGACTACAATTACGTTCGCTACTACTGGTATGGCGCCCATCCCTACGCCTGGATGGGTTACTACCCGGTCCCGCGCCAGGTCCAGGGCGATACGTACAACTACTACACTTACAATTACTACACCGGCGACGGCGACGTTTCAGCCGCGCCGGCCCAGACCAGTTCGGGTGGCCTGCCCTACGGAATTGATGCCGAGACCTATGCCCGCGTTCAGCAGAGGCTCCGTGAGCAGCAGGTGGGCGAGCCGGCCGCCGCGACCGTTGTCGATACGCAATTTGAAGCGGGTGTGGCCAGTTTCGAGGCCGGCAACTACCGCGAGGCCGCCGCGGCCTTTGCCTCGGCCATGGAGATGGCGCCGGACGACGTGATTCTCCCGTTCGCCTATGCCCAGGCGCTGTTTGCCGACGGGCGATACTCGGAGGCGGCCGAGGTGTTGCGGGCGGCATTGAGCCATTCATCGCCCGAGCAGGAAGGCGTGTTCTATCCGCGCGGGCTCTATGCGGAGGACGATATCCTCTTCGCCCAGATCGAGGCGCTCCTGGATAAGGTGGACGCCTACGGCTTCGATGCGGACCTTCACCTCCTGCTTGGCTACCATTTGCTGGGTGTCGGTGAAATCGAGTACGCGCGCGGGCCGCTGGAGCAGGCGGGCAAGGACATCCGAAACGCCGAAGCGGCCGAACTGCTCTTGGAGGTGCTGGACAAGCAGGAGGCGGCCGGGACCGATGTTCCCGACGGCCAATCGCAGGATTCGCCCAGCGTCGATGCTGCCAGTGCAGGCGACGAAGGTGAAGTGATTCTCTCCGGTGCGGCTCGGCTGGAGACGCCGGCGGCGAAAGAAGACGATGAAGCGTAGTCAGTATACGGTGCTGATTGTCCTGCTGCTGTTCGGCAGTATGGGCGGGCCGCTGGCCCGGGCCGAGCGATGGGTTCAGTGGCCCGTGCTTCCAGGTCCGGACGATCAGGAGAATCCCGCCATCGACGGGACGATCGTGGCCTGGCAGGAGTTCGTTTCGCAGTATGGCGACTACGACATCTTCGTGGTGGATATCAACGACCTTGACAACGTGTCCGTTGCGGTGATCGGCGACGCGAGCGACCAGACGCATCCGGCGGTGTATGGGAGCCGGGTGGTCTGGCAGGACTGGATCGTCTCGGAGGATTCAGCCGACTGGGACATCCGTATGGCCGACCTGAGCGACTTCGACGAACCCATCGGCTACATCGTCTCCGACATTCCGGCTAACGACGAGCAGCGGCCCGCCATCTACGGCAACATCGTCGTCTGGCAAGATACCAATGGAAGCAGTTCCAACGTTTTTGGCGCCGATGTGACCGATCCCGAACGGCCGCGCGAGTTTGTCGTCGCAGCGTACGAGGGCGATCAGCAAAGGCCGGCAATCTGGCGAACCACAGTAATCTGGCAGGACAGCTACTTCGGTGACAACGATATCATGGCGGCCGACATCCTGATGCAGGACCGGCCGGCTGAGTTCGCGGTTGTTCTGCTCGAAGGCCAACAGCAGAACCCGGCCATCAGCGGCAATACCATCGTCTGGGAGGATGACTTCTACGGCGACTGGGACATCTTCGGCGCTCAGGTCTCCGACCAGAATCAGATCAGCGAGTTCGTCATTGTCTCGATGGAGGGGCAACAGCGCCATCCGGATGTCGACGGACATTTGGTGGTATGGCAGGACGACCGCGACGGGAACTGGAATATCTACGGCCACAATCTGGTCACGGGTCGGACGTTTCAAATCACGGATGATCCCGCCGATCAGATTCATCCGGCCATCAGTGGCAATATGGTGGTCTGGCAGGACAACCGCCAGGGGCCTTGGAACATCTACGCGGCCGTGCTCGATGGTCCCGAGTTCGCGGCGAGTCAGGCGCCGGCCGGAGACTTGCACGCCGCCGGCCGGGCGGATGTCGCCGATCTGGCGATCCTGGCCGAGGCGTGGTTGGAGTCCCACGTTGGGATGAACGAAACAAGGGAACGCGGCAGCTTGCCGGTTGAGTTTCTCGAATATCCACGATAGAATCGGGGTTTCCGGGGTATGGTGCCCCGCACGCTGTCCCCGCCTCGAGGGTGGCAGGGTGGTCGGTATCGCGAATCGGAGAACGAAATAACCGGATATGGATAAGCGGCTGCGTAACGCTCTGAAGGGACTGACGAGCCCCGATGCCGAGTCCCGTCGCCGGGCCATGGAGCCCTTTGTGAGGGCGACGTTCAACATCTTCATTCGGCATTTGTATCGCTACCTCGGCAATGAGGTCGAATGTGAGGATGTGCTCGAAGATGTGTACGCCGACATTTGGGAGAACCCGGACCACCTGTGTGACATCGCCAACGACGCGCATTTGCTTCGCACGGTGTATCTCTATTACATGCGCAAGCGGCTCCGCGAGGTGTACCGGCGGATGAATCGTAATCTGGCGCTGTCGCAGGCCGACCTGGAGAACCTCGTGGCGCCGGAGCTTGGGTTGCACGAGATCGTCGAGCAAGACGAGCTCAAGCAGCTTCTGCACCGTATGCTCGGTAAGCTCAAGGCGCGCGAGCGCAAGGCGATCGAGATGTGGATGCAGGGGATGTCGAACCGGGCGATCGCCAACCAGCTCAAGACGACGGTGGGGGCCGTCAAGATGCTGGAGTTCCGGACGATCCTGAAGCTGAGGAGAATGATGAAGGAGTACTCAGACGAAGAGGACTGAGCGTCCTCTCTTGGGAGTGTTTTGCCGATGGCACATGTGAATCGAGAAATCCAGGAATTGCTGGCCGACTATGCGGTGGCGCTGCGGGACGGGTGTCTTCCCGGTTTCCTGAAATCGCTGACGCGCGAAGAGGCCCGGGCCATTCGGGAGTCGGAGGACTTCTGGGAGGCGTCGGAGATGGTGCGCCTGATGAACGGCGCGGGGTTCGGCGATAAGCTGGTGACGCCCGACGTGGGGCTTTTTATCTCACGCGTTGACGCAGCCGTCGTCTCACGGCAGAAGAAGGCGAGCGCGTCAACGCAGAGCCGCCGTCGCAACCGTGTGAATCTCTAGCCGATCGACAACAGAATTGGCGTCGCGTATGGTCATCGACAGCTATCAGTGTTCCTCGTGTTACTTCGAGGACAAGAAGCCAAGCAACCGTATCGATCCGTCCACGATCTCTGTCCCGCAGCCTCGGACGGAGTTTGCGGACGTGCTGGTGATTTTTGTCTGCATTGAGCAGTACGACGGGCGGCAGGAAGTGGAGCAGGCGGCCGAGGAGTTCAGCGCCCTGGTGAGTATGCTGGGCGAGCGGCCCATCGTATTGTGTCCCAACGTGCATCTGTCGGTCGACAGGGCCTCGGAGAAGCAGGCGGTCCTGCTGATCGGGGAGCTGGAGGCCAGGCTCGCCGAGCGTGGCCACACGGTGCATCGCCTCTCGTTCGGCCACCATAAGCGGTACGGCCTGGAGTGCAACGGCAACGTGGGCAGCGTTGTGGGCCGGCGGTTCTATGGCTCGGACCACAAGCAGTTCCTGCGTCTGATGACGCGTCTGGGCGTCTGCCCGCCCGATGCGTTGCCGAAAGACATGCCCGTCTGGGCCGAGGTGCTCATGCAGCGGCAGCTCAAGGTCCTCGGCAGCCGACGCGAGACCTACAATGCCGCCAAGAAGATGTGTGAGGACCAGTTGGACGCCACGGGCCAGGGCGAGTTGTGGACCTGCATGCTGTTCGAAGGTGAGCGGCAGCCGATGGACGATTATCTCAGCCAACTCTACACGATTATCGAAGAATATCCCGATGTCCGGGTGCACCGTGCGATGAACCTCAGCGTTCCCGGGTTCTCCAACGCCGCCCGGCATCTGTTTCGCAAGTATCCCGGCGCCATCGAATCGGGCCGGCTGCGGATCTACAACAGCAAGGTCTCCGACATCGAGTTCATGCTGAGCCGCGACGCCGTGCTGCTGGCGTTTCCGCAGATCCCGCACAGAAGGGGGTCGCATGCCGGAGAGATTTCGTTCGGCATCTACTGCAAGGACGCCGATTTCGCCAAGAACCTGATTCAGTGGTACGGCTCGTTTCTGGTCGATCCCGAGGTCGGATGGATTCGAACCGAATCCGACCTCAACGCCGTCATCAGTGAATTGGAGGAGGAGATGTTCCAAGAAGGGCGTGAGTAGACTCTCAGCAGGCGTCGATGGATCCGCTCGCTCACGCCGGGCGCAAGGCGACGCAGAAAAGTAGGGAACGGAACGGTGCAGACGCTGGTCTCGGTGACACTCGTGGCGAGCTACGTGGTGGTTCTCACGTTCGTCGCCGTGCGCGCCCGCGCCGCCCGTGAGTACACGGAGTTCTCTCTCGCTCGTCGATCCTTGCCGCTGGCGCTGGTCTTCGGCAGCCTGTGTGCGACCTACGTCGGTCCGGGGTTCTCCATTGGCTTCGTGGGCAAGGGGTTTGAGAGCGGGTTCTTGTTCTTCGGGATCGGTCTGGCCTATTCCCTTCAGAACATCCTCGTCGGCGTCCTTGTCGCGCCGCGTCTGCGGGCCTTGAACGACTGTCATACCCTCGGTGACGCCATCGGGCAGAAGTACGATCGGCGCTGTCACGTTCTGGCGGGCGTGATCTCGGTGGGGCTCTGCACCGGGTATGCCGCTGTGATGGCCAAGGCCGGCGGCGTCGTGTTCAAGGACGTCTTCGGCCTTCCGGTCTGGTCGGGCGTCGTGCTGATCGTCGGGATCACGACGCTGTACACGACCTCCGGCGGCCTGCGGGCGAGCGTGGTCACGGATGCCTTTCAGTTCACGGCCTTTGCCATCCTGTTGCCCGTCGTGCTGCTGCTGGCGCTGGGCTTTCACCTGCAGGGCGGCATCAACGGTTTTGCCGAACGGGCTTCGGCGGCCACGCAGAATGGGCTCGCCTCGAAGACGCCGTTTCAGATCATCGGATTGCTCACGGCGTTTCTACTGGGGGAAACGCTGATCCCACCCTATGCCAACCGCGCTCTGGCCTCGCGAACAACGCAGGTCTCCCGGTATGGCTTCGTGCTGGGGGGCGTCTTCAGCGTGGTCTGGTTCGCCGTGATGATCTCGCTGGGCGTGGCGGCGCGCGGCATTGTCCCGGCCGGGACCGATGAGGACCACGTTCTGCTGAACATGGTCCGGGCGATTATGCCGGCGGGGGGGTACATGTTGCTGATGGTGGTTTCGATCTCGGTCATCATGTCGAGTCTGGATTCGCTGCTCAACGCCGGGGCGGTGGTCTTCACGCAGGATATCGTCCGTCCCGTGTGGAAGGTCGCAAACGGCAAGGCCCTGGATGTGGGTCGGGCGGCGACCGTCGTGATCGCCTTTGCGGCGGCGGCCGCCGCTGCCGCGGTGCCCACGATCATCGACGGTTTGCTGGTCTGTTACACGATCTGGGCGCCGGCGATCCTTCCGGCCCTGGTCTTGGGCTTGTGGCTCAAGAAACCGCGACCGCTGGCGGGCATCCTGTCGATGGTCGTCGGGGCGCTCGTAGCGGGATTGTTTCAGCTTGCTGTGGGTGGTCCGACGGCGGTTCCCGCCATTCTTCCAGCGCTTGGCGCCGCTATCCTGGCCTATGTCATCGGTCATCTGCTCAGTCGCGAGAAGGGAGCGTAGATCATGGGAACGGTCCTTATCGCTTTCGTGGTCCTGGCCGCCGCAGCCACCATCGCCAGCGGTGTGTGGGTGGCGACCGGCCTGATCTCGGCCATGCTTGCCTTCAAGGCCCAGGCACGTGCCCTGAAGGACGCAGAGCGCCACGACCAATCCTGACGCGCCGAACCATTCCCATTTCTTGCGTGGTGTGATCTTGCGCGATGCGATATAATCGGTGCCGGGATGATGCTCCGACCGCATCTGTCCGCTTTGTGTCCATTCATCGAACCGAGATTGCTCAGGAGGCCGATATGATGACACCGACACGCCTTGCACTCTCTCTCGTTCTCCTTGCTGCATTGTTGCTCGGCCCAGCATTTGCAGCCGACCGCCCATGCTCCATGACGCCGGTGGAACTGCGGTGCGAGTACCTCAACGACCCGCTGGGCATCGACGTGACGGAGCCGCGATTGAGCTGGCAACTCGCTGCGACAGACCCCGGCGCCCGGGGGCAGCGACAGAGCGGCTATCAGGTGCTCGTGGCCTCCACGATGGACCTGCTCGACCGCTGCAAGGGCGATCTGTGGGACTCAGGCATGGTGGCCTCCGATCAGTCCGTACACGTGGTCTATCAGGGCCAGCCGCTCGGCTCGCGCGTGCAATGCTTCTGGAAGGTCCGCGTCAAGGACGAGAACGGCGTCGTATCGCAATGGAGCGAATCGGCCCGCTGGACGATGGGACTGCTGAATGGTACGGATTGGTCGGCGCGCTGGATCGGCACGGACAAGGTTTTCGAGCGCAAGCAGGGCTGGCCACCGCCCGACAACGATGTGCCCGACCCGTGGCTGCGAAAGACCTTCACGCTCGACGCCACGCCCGAGCGGGCGGCCATTTACATCGCCTCGGTCGGCTACCACGAGTTGTACGTCAACGGCCGGAAGGTCGATGACACCGTCTTGGTCCCAAGCGTGGCCAACCACCGCAAGCGGGCTCGGTATGTGACCTACGAAATCGCCGACTACCTGAGAGAAGGCAGGAACGTCATCGGGCTGTGGCTGGGTGTTTCGTGGTCGATCTTCCCGCAGTACAAGACGCCGGATAGGCCGCAGACGCCGATCGTACTGGCCCAGGCCGAGATCGAATTGCCCGGCGGCAGGACGGTGCGCATCGCCACCGACGACAGTTGGCGGACGCACCCGAGCCCCAACACGCTGCTGGGAGTCTGGGATTTCATGCACTTCGGTGGCGAACTGTACGACGCCCGCAAGGAAGTGCCCGGCTGGGGCGAGGTCGGCTTCGATGATTCGACCTGGAAGCCGGCGACGGTCTACTCGCCTTCGCTGAAACTGTCGGCCGAGATGGTCGAGCCCAACCGACGCGTTCGAGAGGTCCGGCCCGTCGCCGTTGCTGAGACCAAACCTGGTGTGTACCGAGTCGATTTGGGTGTGAATATGACCGGCTTCTTCGAGATGGACGTGCGGGGCGAGCCCGGCCAGACGATTGAGATGAAGTTCTCCGAGCAGTCCAAGGCGGACATGACGCATCGGCTGCGCAGCAGGTACATCATTGGCCCATCGGGCAAGGGCACATTCCGCAATCGCTTCAATTACTTCGCGGGCCAGTGGGTGACGATCGAGGGGCTCAAGTACCAGCCCCGGCTCGACGACATTCGCGCCGATCTCGTTCGCACAGATTATGCACGAGCGTCAAGCTTCGAGTGCTCGAACGAAATGCTCAACTGGGTCCACGATGCGACGCTGCTGACGTTCGAGAACCTGAGCCTGGGCGGCTACGTCGTCGATTGCGCCCAGCGCGAGCGAATGGGTTACGGGGGCGACGGCCACGCGACGACCGAGTGCGGCCTGAACCACTTCGGCCTGGGCGCCTTCTACACGAAGTGGGCCCAGGACTGGCGCGACGTGCAGGGCGGCGAGAGCGCCTGGGGCACCACCGGCGAGAAGGCCGAGACGACCGACGCCATCGAAAGCGGCAACCTGCCGTACACGGCACCGACCTACTGGGGCGGGGGCGGGCCCGCCTGGAGCGGCTTCTGCGTTACGCTGCCGTGGGAAATCTATGAACGCTACGGCGATGTCCGCATCCTCGAAGTGAACTTCCCGATGATCCAGCGCTGGCTGGCCTTCCTCGAAACCAAGGCCAAACACGACATGCTCGTGCGATGGGGTGGCGAATGGGACTTCCTGGGTGACTGGCTCTGGCCCGGCGCCAAGGGCGTCAACGGCGATACGATCGAGACGCTGTTCTTCAACAACTGCTTCTGGATCTTCAACCTCCAGACGGCGGGCGAGATCGCCGAGATCATCGGCGAGCAGGATGCGGCGGCGGAATACCGCGCGCGGGCTGATCAGGTGCGCCGGGCCGTACACGCCAAGTTCTTCAAGCCCGATGAGAACAGCTACGTCAACGGCTTTCAGGGCTATCTGGCGATTGCGCTGCTGGTGGACCTGCCGCCGGAGGAGTTGCGGCCGGCGATCTGGAATCGACTGGAGAAGGAAATCCTGATCGTGCGCAAGGGCCACATCCACGCGGGCATTACCGCCGGGGCCTTCCTGTTCAAGACGTTGCTCGACGCCGACCGCCAGGACCTGATCTTCCCGATGGTCAACAAGGACACCTATCCGAGCTGGGGCCTCATGCGGCGCAACGGCCTGACGGCCATCGCCGAGTCGTGGATGATGGACAATTCGCTGTGCCACAGCTCGTATCTGTACGTCGGGACGTGGTTCATCGAGGGACTCGCCGGCATCAAGCCCGATGTAAGCCGTCCCGGCTTCAAGCACTTCGTTCTCAAGCCCGGCATTATCGACGACCCGTCGATGAAATGGGTCGAGGCCCATCACGATTGCCTCTATGGTCGAATCGAGAGCTGCTGGCGGATCGACGACGACCGGCTGCTGACCCTGAACGTTGCGGTCCCGCCCAACACGACGGCGACGCTCTATCTGCCGACCACGACTGACAAGACGATCGCCGAGGATGGCCGTCCTCTGGCGGAGGCCAAGGGCCTTCGGCACGTGCGCACCGAAGAAGGCTGCGCGATCATCGAATTGGTCGCCGGCCGTTATGAGTTCAGGTCCAGTCTTGCCGTCGTCGCCAGGCCGTAGAAGAATCTCCCCATGATTGAATCACTGTATTCTGGAGGATGATCCAATGCGATGTACGTACATACGACACCTGCTGATTGCGGTGGTCTTCTTGTTGTGTGCTGTGGGCGGCACGCAAGCATCTGCGAACGATTCGGCCGAGAAGCAGATCGTGTTTCTTCCCGGCCGGGACAGCCACGGCTGGGGTGCTCACTCGTACGCCGCCGACTGCAAGCTGCTGGCCGCGATCCTCAACGAGAATGTGCCCCAGACCAAAGCCGTGGTGATTGAGAACGGGTGGCCCAGGGACCTCCAGGCCCTCAAAGGGGCTGATGCCATCGTCATCGCCTGCGACGGCAATAGCCTGATCGGCCCCGAATCCAATTGGAAGGCCCTCGACGCCATCGCGGGTGAGGGCGTAGGGATTGTGTTTCTCCACTACGCCTTGGACCCCGGCGATCGGTACGGAAAGTACCTGCTCGAGTGGATCGGCGGATACTACAAGCAGCACTGGTCTGTCAACCCGTTCTGGACGGCCCGGTTCGAGACCCTGCCGGAGCATCCGATCACGCGCGGTGTCAAGCCCTTCGAACTCCATGATGAATGGTATTACCACATGTGGTTTCGCGAAGGCATGGAAGGCGTGACGCCGATTCTGACGGCGGTCCCGCCGGACAGCACGCGCAAAAGGCCGGACGGTCCGCACAGCGGCAACCCGACGGTGCGAAGCCGGCTCGGCATGCCGGAACACGTGGCATGGGCGTACGAGCGTCCCGGCGGCGGCCGTGGCTTCGGCTGCACCGGAGGCCACACCCACTGGGTCTACGCCCAAGACGATTTCCGCAAGCTTATGCTCAACGCCATCTGTTGGGTCGCAAAGGTCGATGTCCCGCCCGGCGGCGTTGCCTCTCCAACTCCGAGCGTCGAGCAGATGGAGGCCCATCTCGAAGGCGATCGGCCCGCCGACTGGCCGCCCGAGCGGACCCGTGAGGTGATCGAGCAGATGAACGCGAAATGAGCATTCCCGAAAACCGCCGTCGCCACGGCAAAAGGGTTCACGTGAGGGAATAGATGCGTTAGAATAACCGTCTAAACTAGGTATCTGTCGCGCACGAAAGCCGGCACGATCCATTCTGCACGCATTGGATGATCGTGCCTCGATTTGAGCGAAAGGAAACGAAGATGAAGCAGATCAGCCGCCGCAACTTCCTCCAACGCAGTGTGGCCGCCACGGCTGGATCGTATCTGGCCTTGTCCGGCTCGTCTCATCTGGTCACCCGTGCGCGGGGGGCGAACGACGAGATCCGCGTTGCCGTGGCCGGGATTCGCAGCCAGGGCAACGGTCACGTCGGTCGGTTTCAGGGACAGTCAGGGGTTCGGGTCGTAGCCCTGTGCGAGCCGGACAAGGAAATTCTCGGCAACCGCCTTGCCGAGTTCAAGAAGAGGTACGAAGTCGGTGACGACGCCATCAAGGGATATGTCGACATTCGGGATGTCCTCGATCGCAAGGACGTGGACGTGATCGTGATCGCCACTCCGAATCACTGGCACTCGCTGATGACGGTCTGGGGCTGCCAGGCGGGTAAGCACGTCTACGTCGAGAAGCCGGTGAGCCACTCGATCTGGGAAGGCCGCAAGATGGTCGAGGCGGCCCGTAAGTACAATCGCATCGTCGCGGCGGGTACGCAGCAACGGTCTTGTCCGGCGGTGCAGGAGGCCGCCCGCGACATCCAATCGGGCAAGTACGGCAAGGTGAAGTGGGTTCACTGCTCCAAGCTCGGCGCCCGCGGCCCCATCGGCAAGGTCACGACCCCGCAGCCGGTGCCAGGCCACATCGACTACAATCTGTGGGCCGGGCCTGCCCCCATGAGTCCGGTGATGCGCCAATCGTTCCACTACGACTGGCACTGGCAATGGAACTGGGGCGACGGCGAGATGGCCAACTGGGGCGTGCACTATCTCGACGATCTGCATTGTCTTCTCGGCTGGAACGACGTGCCCAACAGGATGATCGCCGCCGGCAACCGATTCGCCTGGGACGACAACGGCCAAACGCCCAACATGCACTTCTCGCTGATGTATTACGACGATCTGCCGATTGTCGTCGATATCCGCAATCTGCCCGATCCGGAACGGCGGGGGGGCAACAGCGGGGCCGTGTATCTGCACTCGCGTGGCGGCAATTACATCCAATGCGAGAATGCCTCCGTTCGGCTCAGCCGGGGCGGTGGAGGCGCCTATGACAACGACGGCAATCGAATCTGCCAATACAAGGGCGACGGCGGCGGAGCCCATGCTCGCAACTTCATCGATGCCGTTCGCAGCGGTCGGCGCCAGGACCTGGCGGCCGAGATCGAGGGCGGTCACCAGAGCACCGTCATCTGCCACCAGGCCAACATCGCATGGCGGGTCGGCGCCGAGGCATCCGTCGATGAGGTTCGCGCCGCGGTCAAGTCGCACGAAGACGCCCTGAATACCCTCCACGACATGCTCGAACAGCTCGACGGCAACGACGTCGATCTCAAGAAGGAGCCTTTCATTCTCGGACCGATGCTCACGTACGATCGCAAGCAGGAAAAATACGTCGGCGCTCATGCGGAGAAGGCCAACAAGTTCGTCACGTGTTCCTACCGGGAGCCTTTCGTCATTCGCGACGAAGTCTGAGCATTCATTCTGGTTTCTTCAGTCTCGAAGGCACGGCCACGACGGCCGTGCCTTCCTTGTTTTGGCCTGCTGCAAGGGCGCGGAATTGCCATTTGCCTCTGCGGCGGGAGGCCCGTAGAATGCCGACGTAGTGCGGCCCGGCGGCGTCTGTAGTGTAGATGGCGAGGATCGCCGTGTGTGGCCGAGGCGAAGAATGGTCTGGCTGCTCCGGGCGGGTTCCGGAGCTATGAAGGGAGATCGAGATGGCGATGTTGCTGGCGATGTGCGGATTGGACTGTGCGGCTTGTCCGGCGTTGATCGCTTACCGAACCGACGACCAGGCCCTGCGGACCAAGACCGCCTCGGAGTGGTCCAAACAGTTCGGCGTCGAGATTCCGCCCGAGCAGGTCAACTGCGCGGGCTGCCTGAAGCTCGAGGGCGTGCACATCGGTCACTGCGGCGAGTGTGAGATTCGCAAGTGCGGCCTGGATCGGCACGTCAAGAGCTGCGCCCTCTGCGACGACTACTCCTGCCCAACGATCGGCAACTTCCTCGACCAGGTCCCGCACGCCAAAGCCAACCTCGAAACCCTCCGAAGCACCCGACGGGAATGATCGCCGAGGAAACAGAGATTCTGCCCAATGCTGTGGGTCAAAGGAGACACCGGAAGGACGATGAACGACACTTCCGGATGATGCAGCTTGGTACTGGGAAGTGCGTACTGATTGTTCAGCGCCGACGTCTCCGAGGCATTGCGTGACAGCAATTGTCTCGGAATGTCGGCATCTTCTCTGCCAGCCCAAAAACGGCCTCAGGAATGGCGGGCGTCCACAGTCAAAAGAGCCAGCAAAGAAGAGGGGCCCGTGCCGGATGGCACAGGCCCCTGAGTGCTGCACATACACGTACTACGTTGTTACCGGTTACCAGGAGGCCACACCGATCAGCTCGATCTCGGCGATCTGCATGCTGTTGGCAGCTTCCGGATCGCGAACCGTCGGGAACAGAACCTGATAGCTGGTGTAGGCCACATCGTTCTCGAACACGATCGGGGTCGCGTTCTTGGTGAACCGAGGCCACTCTTCTTCACCGGCGAAGTCTACGACCTCGCCCGCAGCGATCAGCTCATACGGCCCGTCGATCCCGTCGTTCGAGCCATACACCTCGAAGCTGACCGGATCGCGTTCCGGTGCATCGTTGGCGGTCGTCAGAGCCAGTTCGGTGACCACCGTGGCGCCGACGGCGGGCGTGACACGAATGCCCGTCGGCTCAACATCGCCGCGGAAGTGGAGGAACTTGGTCTCCACGTCGTTGTCGATCGCCAGAGCGGGCGCCTCGGCCGGCGGCCAACCGATCGATACCCAATCGGTTTCCACATCCGAGTCGTCCGGCACACCCTGGACCGCATCGCCCGGGCTGGTGACGTCGGCGAGCACGTTGTGGCTCATCGGCGTACCAACGCTGACCGTCACATTGACCATGCCACTGCCGTCGGCCGGAGCGTCCGGCGTGCCTGCACCGACGGTGAGCGTGGCGACATCAGCCAGATCCACACCCTCGATGGCCATCATCGGGATGTTCCAGACCTGCGTACCCGCGTAGAGCTGCGTCGCTGCCGCATCCGGATGTTGCATCGTTGCGACCTGCCCGGCCGCATCCTCGATCGCGACGTACAGACCGGCCGCATCGTTGGAGAACATCGCCTGGGCGCCGATCACCTCATTGGTCCACTCGCCCTCGACCTCTCCTTCGATGGAGATCTCGGACATCGTGGCCACCACATAGTGAGACTGCGTGTGGCTGGTCACCGCCATGCCGATGTACACAGGGTCTTCCATCTCGATCTCATGCGAGCCTTCCAGCAGCCACTCTTCGCCGTCTTCCGAAACGTAGCCGGTGAAGGTGTTGCCCTCACGGACGAGACGGGCGTAGTACGGACGAGTGATTGTCATGGTGCCTTCCAGCAGGCGCTGCGAATCCGACTCGCCGCCGGCGGCCTCGCGCCACTGCATCGAGGCGCCGCCGCCGTTGCCGCCGGTGATGGCCAGCATGGCGTTGGCTGCGCCGGCTGTCAGATCCTGACGGATCATCGGACCGGCCTTGCACCACAGGTCGACGATGTTGTCGATATCGTCGACGCGGACGATCATCTCACCGTCGCCGCTGAAGCTCTTGTAGACATAGCGGAACTGATCCGCGCTGCCCCAGATGTCGGCGCCGGCGGCGCCGATCTGGACCACGCCGTCTTCCTCGACGAACCCGACCGGGCTACCCCGGAAGGCCACGCGCAGGGTGTTGGGGGCATAGGCCGTCAGGTCTGCGCCGTCCATATCCACGACCAGCGCGTTGCCCTCTTCATCGTAGATCAACTCATCCGAGAAGATGGTTTCGAATTCGGCCGTCGAGAAGCTCCAGAGATCGCCCTCCCAGACATCGACGCCGTCGGACTCATCGACCTGCCACGTATAGGGCATGCCGTAGACCAGATCGGCGGCAAAGCTGCTGTCCTCGACCGTGGCGACCAACTCTCCGTTGATGGTGACATCGCTGGAGACGGCGCCGCGGCCGGCATACCAATCCAGCACGGTGGCCGGGCTGACGCCGGTGGCGCCGTTGGCCGGTCCGATCAAACGGGCGTGGGCCGGTACATAGGTGAACGCGACGTTGGCCAGACCCGAATCGTCAAACAGACCGCCCCAGTTGGTGTTGATCGTCAGGCGGACGAACTTGGCCCCGATCCCTTCCAGATCGATGATCGTCTCGTCGGCTTGTGCCAGTTCGACGTCTCCAAAGACTGCCCACTCTTCGCCGTCGGCGGAGTATTCAATGGTGACGTCCTTGGCGCCGTAGCCCAGCATCGACTCGAACTGCGTGTTCGAGTTGAAGATCGCCACGTCGTACATCTTGTAGACGCGCGGCAGCTCGAACTGAATCCACAGGGCCTCGCCTTCCGGCGGCGCGGCCAGCCACTGATCTGTGGCTTCCGTCGAGACGATGCCGTTGATGGCCTTCTCCGGACCGGACCCTTCCGACGGATCGCCGTTGCTCGTGGCGATGATGTTCTGCACCGCAAAGGCCATCGGCTCGGTGGTGAAGCTCGACACCATGCCTTCGACACCGTCGGCATCGATACGCCAGTAGTAGGTCGTGCCGAAATCGAGTTCGATCCCAGCCGTGCCAACGAAGACCTCTGTCTCGACGATGCCCTCGGCCAGCGGCTCCAGGGCGGCCGCATCGGTCCCGAAGTACACATCGTAGACATCGTCGCCAATGGCAGGTGCGGCCCATCGCAGGACGGCCTCAATGAGGCCGGTGGCGCCATCTGCCGGTGACAAGTTTGCCGCCATCGTCCTGTACGGGCTCAGGTACTCGCTGGAGATCAGAGTGATCTGCTCGGACCCGGGGACAATCCAGCCCCAATCCTGGCCGTCGCCGCCACCGCCTTCTTGCATGATGCCGTAGATGGCCATGATCTGGCCCTCTTCGAGCATCATCGGTTCGGCTCTCTGGCTCTCGTACTTGGTCCACTCTTGCGAGGCGGTCCAGCCGTCTACGAAGGCGACCATCTCGGCATTGGCCGGATCGTCGTCCTGGCTGATGTACAGCCTCTGGTAGTCGTCGCCGGAGACATAGAAGGTGTACTCGCCGGTCTCCGGGACTGTCAGCCACCCGCTCATCCGGGCGACGTAGTTGTCGGCAATGTTCACCCACGTCGGCTCGGCAAGAATGTCGAGCTGGTCGGCGGGTTCGCCGCTTTGTACGAGTTCAATAGCGGGATCGATATCCAGAAAACCCCACCAGATCTCCCGCAACACCTGAGCCGACGATGCCGTCGACAAGGCCATGACTACCAAGAGTGCCAATAATGCTAACTTCTTCATAACACGTCCTCCTCGGACTAATCACAATTTCTGATTCGATTACCACAGACTCCTTCACACTCTCCACATTCCCATTTGCTCGATGACCACCTCCTTCCTGCCAACGGTCCGGGCCGCGTTGTGCCCGGTCAATACCTCCGTTCGGTCCAGACCAAGAGTCAGGGCTCCCGGTCACGGCGTGCCCTCCATGGATGGGGATAAGCCCGGGTGCTCATAAGGGGATCGCAATGCGTCGGTCCGGACGACGGGCTTCGCTCGGGTGGCGGGGTTGCAGATAAGACTGCATCACTCACTCTCTCTCAAACCTCCTGACCCATGCGTTGCCATGACCAAGCCAGCGGCGTTGGCGCCGCCGTTTCTTACAGGCGCGTTCGTGCGCCGACGCGCCGGACACGCATTTCGGCCCTTCAGATGGTCGTGCACCAGCGCCGGCGGGACTCTCGACGACAGGCCTGGAAAACCCCCTCAGGCGGCTATCGCGCGAACCACCTTTCGGATTGGGACGTCAGAACCCACTCCTCTGCCACGCCGATGACTTGCGAGGACCGATAAGCATTGCTCTATCACAGGTCGAATACCCCAAGTCTATCGCACGAGCCAAGATGGTTCAAGGGAAAAAGGGAAAAACTTCCAAATTGCCGGTCCAGTGTTCGTTTTTGGGGGTTTGGGCAGGGCGCGGGGTCGAAGGCTATTCCCGCTGGGCCTGCCAGGCGGCCTCCGAGGCGGGCTGGCCGGCCTTCGGGGTGGCCATGGTGATGGGCATTTCGATGGCCAGCTTGTCGGGGCTTCGGTAGACCCTGGCCAGCGTTTCGCCGGTGGTGGCGGGCCGGTCGGTGACCAATTCGGCCGTGTTGAACGTCAGGAGGCAGGAATCGTAGAACGCCGGGTCTTTCTGGGGCAGGACGAAGGGCTTGTGGACGGTGCCGTCGCAATCGACGTAGCTGATGAACAGCCGTGTGAACACCCCGTGGAGACGCTTGCTGCTGAAAACGATCCACCGACTGTTGCTCGACCAGGTCTGCCACGATTCGCTCGTGTCGCTGCTGATCTCGAGACGCCGGTAGGGGAATCGGCCGTCTTCCTCGCGGGCCGTCAGGTCCATCAGGTACAGGTCGCTGCTGGCCTGCCAGGCAGGGAAATAGCCATAATCGCACATGCAGAACGACAACCATCGCCCATCCGGGCTGCACCGGACCATCGCGATGCTCTTGCCCGTATCTTCATACGAGAGAACGGTTTCCAGGCGGCCCCAGCGCCCGGTGTCCACATCGTAGGAGATCCGCATCAAGCTGTATTTGACCTGGTCGTACAACAGGGGCGGGCTGGGTGTGTCCCTGGGCCAGAGCACCGGGCTGCTGCAGAAATAGAGGTGCTTGCCATCGCCCGACCAGGCGGGCCAGTTCTCCAGATGCTCCTTGCGGGCGAGGTTCGGCTCGACGGCGATGCTCTGGGAGTCGTTGAAGTAACAGGCCAGGAACGACGCGAGATCGACGGTGTCGCGGACCTCGTTTCGGCTGGAATGGTAGAACATCGGCAGGTTGTTGACCGAGTAGACGGCCAGTTGCCCGCTGGGGTGCCAGGAGGTGTAGCCGAACTTGGCATCGATCTGACGGACCGTCGGACCGTCGACCAGGAGCGTGCCGACGCCGTACCTGGGCGACCGCACGCCCATCAGCATCCTGTCGCTGCGATTGCCGGCAAAGGCGTGGCAGTTGATGCAGCCGTTTTCCGAACTGTCGCTGCTGAGCAGCACCGACTTGCGAAAGCCGGTGAGGTCCCGGACCTCGATATCGATCCTGCCTTTGACCCGCAGATGGGTCGGATGCATCTTGCGATAGACCAGAAAGCGATCGATGTCCTCGTTGGCGATGCGGTTGGTAATCGTCTGGAAGCGGTTCCAGTGGCCGTCTTTGGCCTTGACGGAAACGTCGATTTGCATCTCTTGGCCGCGGTTTCGCTCCAGAAGGGCGCGCCAGGACCTTGGGCGGATTCGAATGGCGGGCTTCCGGCTGAAGATCTCAATCGGATCGCCCCGTGCGACGGAGATTCGGATGCTGTAGGCGGCGCCCGGCTCGCGGACCAGGAAGTTCAGCGGGGCGATGTTGGGCGGGATCACCGCGTCGGTGTAGTCGGGCTGGATCCGGGGCCGGCGGTCGATCGTCTGGTAACGCTCAATCGTCTCAGGCCGGCCTGGGATCACCCAAAGGCTGACGCAGGCTCCTGCTGCGACGACCAGCAGCGGTACGATAGTGGTGATACGCATCCGCACGGCGAAACCCTTCATTCCTCGAAGAAGTAATAAAAGTAATACGTGTCGGAATATGAGCCTCGCAGCGCCTCGCGGGCCTCGGCCTTGTCCTTGCCGTGTTGCTGAACGGCCTGGAAGAACTCGTGGAGTCGGATCTTGGTTTCTCTGGGGATCGTCTGTCCGGGCACGTCGATCGGCTGCCTCTTAAGGGCCCTGTTCAGCAGCACGGCTTCGACATGGTGTCTCGGGTCCCTCGGAGCGGCGGCCGGACGCAGCGCATCGACGTTCTGGGCGAACTGGTCGAGCCTCTTGGTCAGCAACAGCCCGGCCATACCGTACTCATAGGCCATGCGATTGGCCGGGTTCTCCGTCAGCAGCAGCATCAGCGTATCGGCGTCGCGGACGAAATCCTGACGAAGCATGATGGACCGCCAGTGCTGAATCGCGGCGTCCTGCGACAGCGCCGGATCGGCGTCGAGCCGGGCCAACTCGTCGCGGGCGGTGCGGCCCCAGAAGGGGGTCTTCGCCAGGGCGCCGAGAAAGACGCGGGCCGTGCTGATGTTGCCTTTGATCTTGTTGACGCGGGCAAGGCGATGGAGCAGCAGGGGCCTCTGTCCATAGGTCTCCAGGCAGATCATCAAGGCGTTCTCCGCTTGGTTGACGAGCCCCATGTCCACGCATGTGTCGAATTTCTGCCACAGCGCCTCCTGCTTGGTCAGGAGCAGGGCCTCGGGCCGCTGTGGAAAGGCGAACATCTCGTCGGCGAGTCGGCCTTCGTGATACAGTGCCCGGTTGACGGCGTGGCAGAGGAGATAGTGATACGGGTTCCTGCGGCCGATTTCGATGACCTTCGACCACTGTCCGTGATAGGAGAAGTAGTCGGTTTCGAAGAGCGTCTTGACCTTGGGATTGCGGTAGAGCAGCAAAACGGCGGCGGTGGCGGCGATCAGCGTTGCCGTGCGGAGGTTGGGGCCGAACCGGCTGCAGACGGGATCGCCGAGGAGCTTCTCGCCAACCCTGCGCATGGACTCCAGCCTCCGAGAGGGCTTGGTCTTCTTCCGCGACCGTCGCGAACCAACCGACCGAAAGAGCATCTGAGCGATCCCCAGGACAAGCAGGGCCGCAGGCAGGAAGAGGATCAGGGCCCAGACGGCCTCTCGCATCAACTCCGACGACGTGAGGGTCGAGAGCCTCCACGAGAGCGGCAGCAACTGGAAGTACGCATCGTGTGGGCGCTGCCCGAACACGACCACGCCCAGCACGAAGGGCACGGCGGCCCCCAAGGCCAGTTGAATCGCGCCGAGGCGGGGCCGGCGCCGGAAGAGGATCTCAACGAGCCCGCACAGCAGGGCAAACAGCAGGTAGGGACCTCCCGCCAGTGCGTAGAAGCCCACCGAGAACGCCAGGAACCACACGCCCGCTTCGTTCGGGCTCTTCGGCGCCAGCTTCAGATAGAGGCACAGGGCCGCCAGGGCGGCCAGCGCGCCCATCGTCACCGGCAGGTGGAACGTGTACTGCGAGTAGAGGGCCAGCAGAAGCAGCGGGCCGACGAAACGCAGGCCACGCCATCGCGGCAGGCCCACGGCCCCGATCGCGCAGTCCGTGCACAGGCAGATCAGCCATGCCTGGGCCGCGACGACCGTCGCACCGGCCCACGAGTGATAGAAGAGCTGCGACAAGAAGGCAGTGAGGTATTCGAGGATTCCGCCGGGGTACGTGAGGAACCCGGCGAAGAAGTCCCGGCCCCAGTAGAAGACGGGGAAGTTGTCGATCAGGCCGGCCCCGTGATAGAGCAGGTGTGGCTCGATCTCGAGGGCCATGTATAGATAGAACGCGACAAAGAAGACGGCTGACCACGGCAGGGCGATCCTGCGCCGGGGCCCAATCTTGCTGGTCTGGTCTGTGGTTGTCGTCATCGGCAATCTCTCAAGGCATACTGCCTCGGCTCGTTTCAACGCGACCTGAGACTTTTATCGGCAGCTAACCCCAGCCGCTTGCACAGATTATCACAAGCCGGGGCGCTGTGGAGAGCTCATCTGGGGCGTTTGGCTTGCAGCCAGGCCGTGAGCTTCGCGGGCGAGAGGGTGTTGAGAACGTCGTCCTTGGCAGCCCAGCCCCGGCCGGCGGTCGCGACGCCGAAGTGCATCAGGCCCAGCCCGGCGGTGCTGTGGGCATCGGTCCCGATCGCCAGCTTGACGCCGGCCTCGATGGCCATCTGGCAGTGAACGTCCTTGAGATCGAGCCGGTACGGATTGGCGTTGACCTCCAGGGCCGTGCCGGTGCGTGCGGCGTGCTCGATTATCCTCGCAATGTCCAGGTTCATCGCCTCCCGCTGGCCGAGAAGCCGGCCCGTCGGATGGCCGATGCAGCTCACGTAGGGGTTGTCCATCGCCTTGAGCGTTCGCATCGTGACCTTCTCGCGGGGGCTGCCCATGCCCGAATGAATCGACGCGACGACGTAGTCCAGCTCGGCCAGCAGCTTGTCGTCGAAGTCGAGCGAGCCGTCGGCGCCGATATCGACCTCAGCGCCGGCCCAGAGGGTGATGTCCTTGAGCCCGGCGGCGATCTTGCGAATCTGCTCGATCTGTTTGGTGAGCCGCTTGGGACTCTGGCCGTTGGCGACGACCGACGATTCGGAATGGTCGGTGATGCAGAGGAACTTGTAGCCCCGTTCTTGGGCGGCCTCGGACATTTCCTCGATGCTGTTGCGGCCGTCGGAGGCGACGGTGTGCATGTGGAAATCGCCTTGGATGTCCTCGATCCGCACCAGTTGGGGCAGGGCGTGCGCGCGGGCGGCCTCGATCTCCCCGCGATCCTCACGCAGCAGCGGCGCGACGGGGTCCAGGCCGAGCTTCTGGTAAATCTCCTCTTCCGTTGCGCCCGCCAAGAGCGTGTCCCCGTCGAACAGGCCGTACTCGTTGAGCTTCAGCTTGCTTCTGACGGCGATCTCCCGCAGGCGGACGTTGTGCTGTTTGGAGCCGGTGAAGTACTGAAGGGCTGCCCCAAAGCTCTCGGCCGGAACGACGCGCACGTCCACCTGCACCGGCGTCGTCTCGGTCTGGATGATGGCCGAGCCCTTCGTGTCGCCGGCCGCCAGCACCCGTTCGACGAAGGACGCCTGCGTGAACGATTCGATCATCTTACGGGGGCTTGTCTTGCTCTTCCCATCCCGTTTGCTTGCGGCCACGAGGATATCGACGTCGCCGATGGTCTCGGCCCGTCGGCGGAGCGACCCAGCCGGCTCGATCCGCTCGACCCCCGGCAACTCGTGCAGGTGGGCGACGACCATCTCGGCCGCTTCCATCGCCTGATCCAGCCGAATACGGCCCGTCGATTTCTCCAGAAACTCGATCCCGCGTGCGATGCCTGCGGCCTTCTTCTCGCCGAAGCCCGGCAGTGTCGCCAGCGTCCCGTCCTCGATGGCCCTCTTCAGATCGCCGATGCCTTCGACGCCGAGCCCTTCATAGACCGCCTTGACCCCCTTGGGACCCATGCCGGGGATGTGCAGCAATTCGAGCAGTGACGGGGGGATTCGCTGCAGCAGTTCCTCATGCGCCGCGACCCGGCCGCTCTCGACGAACTCGCGGATCTTGGCCAGGCTTGACTTGCCGACGCCCGGCGTCTTGGCAAGGCGGCCGTCTTCGAGCAGGACGCCGATGTCGGTCGGAAGCTCGCCGAGGGCGCGGGAAACCTTGCGGTAGCTGTTGACGCGGAAGGGGTCCTCCCCGAGGATCTCCATGATATCCGCCATCTGCTCAAAGATTGCGCTGAGTATCGCGTTTCTCATGGCGGTGATTATACTGGTCTTGTCACGATTCATTCAAGGAGCGTTCTCATGGGCAAGACGGGCTGCGACATCCGCATCGGCACTTCCGGCTGGCACTACGACCACTGGCGGGGGCGGTTCTATCCTGAGAAGCTGCCCAAGAATCGGTGGCTCGAACATTACGCTCGGCACTTCGACACCGTCGAGATCAACAACACGTTCTATCACCTGCCCAAAGAGCACACGGTGGTAAACTGGCATGACACGGCCCCGGCCCACTTTCTGTATGCCGTCAAGGCCAGTCGCTACATCACTCACGTCAAGAAGCTCAACGATCCCTCCGAGTCGCTGGACCGTTTTTTCGGTCTGGCCGATCTGCTCAAGCGGCGGCTCGGTCCGATCCTGTATCAGTTGCCGCCCAACCTGCACAAGGATCTCGATAAGCTCAACGACTTCATCCTGGCTCTGCCCAGGCGCAGCCGCGCCGTCTTCGAATTTCGTCACACCAGTTGGTACGACGACGAGACCTTCGATCTGCTGAATCGGCGCAGGGTGGCCTTTTGCGTCCATGACATGGCCCAGAAGGCATCCCCTCGGGTCGTCACCGGCGAGAAGGTCTACGTCCGGTTCCACGGGACGACCGGCCGCTACGGCGGCAACTACACCGACGCCATGCTTGCCGAATGGGCCGACTGGCTCATCGTCCAGGCCAAGAGCGTCAAAGCCATCTACGTCTACTTCAACAACGATCTCGAGGGCCACGCCGTGTGCAACGCCGGGACACTACAGGAGCTCTTGACGGATTGAGGAATTCCGTGTTGAGCGGCGAGCGGGCAAATTGTATACTCAAGGCGGGTCTTGCGGCGTGGAAACCATGCAAAAACACACACGGGCAATCGAACAGCGGGCCGGTTCGGCGCATCTGGGCCGTCAGAAGGTGGTTCCTCTGCGTGCTCGGGCGGCGGTCGAGGCCGAGCAGCGCGATTTGGCGCAGCGGCTGCGCCACGGCGACCGGGCCGCCGCAGAGACCCTGGTCGAGCGGTACCACGAGCGGATCTACGTGTTCATGCGGTCCATGGGACACGACCGACAGACCAGCGAAGATCTGACTCAGGAGACGTTCATGCAGGTTTGGCGTCATATCGGCCAATTGCGGGAAGGCAAAGCCCTCACGGCCTGGCTGTTTCGGATCGCGGGCAACGCGTCCCGGCTGTATTGGCGAAGGCACAAACGTCCTGCGCCGGTCGGGATCGACGAGATCGAACCGATGCAGGACAAGGTCGATTCCGCCCAGCGGGCCGGCGACCGAGAGTTGTTTGCCGGGTTGCACCAGGCGGTGGGCCGGCTTCCGTGGAAACTCCGACAGGCGGTCGTCCTGCATTACATGGACCAGTTGACGATTGCCGAGGCAGCCGAGGCGGCCCAGGTTCGCGAAGGGACGCTCAAGAGCCGGCTGAACAGGGCCCTGGAGGCCCTGCGAAAAGAGATCGCCAGAGAATAAGGCAAAAGACGCAACCGCATCGGCCAGGGTTGGTGGCGAGGGCAGCGCATGTTGACCGACAAAGAGCGAATCGAGGAACTGCTCAGAGCCTTTCCGAAACAGGGCTTAGAGCCGGTTCGTCCCGGCCTGGTGCAGCAGATCAAGGACCGGATCCCGCACAGGCTGATCGCCCATCGCATGGACGGGATCAATATCATCGTCGACTTGCGGATCAGCCGAATCACCGCCGCCGCCGTCATCGTTCTGGCCCTGATCCTGGCCGGAGGACTCTTCGGGGGCCGCGAAGCGCTCAGCGGACGGGTGCTCCGGGACGGAAGGGTCGTGCTCCGGTATGCCCTGGCAGGAGAAAGAGCGACCCGCAGCGATGTCGTGGGAGAACTGGTGAACCTGCGCGACAGCCTGATCGCGCAAGGCCGCGAAGTGGTCTACTACGGCGATTATGCCCACCTCCACAATCCGCACGTGGTCCTGATGCACTGGAGCCTCGACGAGGAGGATCGCTACGGGGTGATTCTGGGCGATCTGTCGGCCCGGACGGTCAGCGGCAAGACGCTGATCCGGCTTCAGGGCCATATGCTCAGGGAACACCGCAAATGAGTCTGAAAGACCCACCCGCTGCGGTGTGGGGTTGTCTCTCTGCCGCACGATCGGTACAATAGTGAGAGGTTCTGCAACGGGGGCTTTGGGCTGATTGGTTGAAAGGGGCTTGTCATGCGTAGAGGCCGTGGGTTCACACTGATCGAGTTGCTTGTGGTTATCGCGATTATCGCCCTGCTGATGGCGATCCTCATGCCGGCCCTGTCGCGAGTCAGAAAGCAGGCCCAGACCGTCGCCTGTATGGCCCGGCTCAAGAGCTGGGGCCTGATGCTCAAATTCTACACCGACGACTACAACGGAAGCTTCAATCCCGGATGGAGCGTCGGCGAGACCACTCTGTGGCAAAACGCCCTGCGTCCCTATTACAGGGACCAGTGGGAGCTATTGCTGTGCCCGACGGCCACGCGGACTGATCACTATGGCCAGGAGGGCACCTTTATGGCCCAGACGCGCACCCTGCAAACCCCGGGTGGAGGGTCGCAGGAGTTCATCTTCAGTTACGGCATCAACAGTTGGACCAACCACATGACTGGCGACCGAGGTGATCGCAAGGTGGAATGGTTCTGGAAGACGACCGAGCAGAGCGGGCAGTACAACATCCCCGTATTCGCCGATTCGACGTGGCACGACGCCTGGCCCCGACACACCGATGCGCCAATTCCGTTTCCCTGGGACTTTGGCGGCGGCGACCAGGGGACGTCGGGTGAGATCAACCATTTCGTTATCGACCGGCACAGTGGATGGGTGAATTTCCTGTTTATGGATTGGTCGGTCCGGCGCGTGGGGCTCAAGGAGGTCTGGACGCTCAAGTGGCACAAGGAATTTGACACGGCCGGACCCTACACCAAGGCTGGTCAGATGGATCCGTCGGACTGGCCGGCGTGGCTGAGCAAGTACAGGGACTACTGACCGCGCGTGTCAGTAGATGATCGCGGTGACTTCCTCGATCTTTCGGATCACTTCGGTCGCGTCGGAGGGGTTGGAGACGTAGCCGTCGAAGCCTTTCTGCATCAGCGCGGCCGCCTCGGGTTCGCTCAGGTGGTTGGCCAGGGCGATCAGCTTGATCGTCGCGTATTCCTCGTTGTCACGAATGTGCCGGCAGATCCCGTTGGCATCCACCTCGTTGGCCAACAGATTGATGAGCACGACGTGGGGCGTGAACCTCTGGATGGCGACCCCCGTCTCGAACGTGGTTCCGGCGGCCTGGACTTCATAGCTGTCCTTGGCATTGAGACGATCGACCAGTGCGGTCTGGGTTTGCGCGTCGCTGTCGATGACCAGGACCCTGAGCCTGCCGACCGACAGCGTCCCGGTCGGCATATTGTGCGCCTTCATGAATCGCACCAGTTCGGCCAGCGGGATCCGGCGGTCTTTGCTGCCCGGGATGCGATAGCCCTTGAGCCGTCCGGAGTCGAACCATTTGGAGACCGTTCGCGGCGCGACGTTGCAGATCTTGGCCACGTCTCCGGTCGTCAGAACGTTCTTGCCTTTTGCCATCGTTGCGATTCCTGAATCAAGGTCCTTGTGCCGTTCCTGTCTTCGGCGTCCGGGCCGGGCGGATTTAACCGAGGGTCACAAACTCGCACTGCAAGGCCCCAATCGCCCATTTCAGCGACGGATAGTCCCATAAGCCGCACGCCGTCTTCGCCGTCGCCAGCCGGCCGGTTTGGGGGCAACGGAGGCGATTCCACTGGACGTGGCCGGTGGGCCGATTAGAATGCTCTGTCACGATCGACCCGTACGCAGGAGCGCAGGATGCAGATTTACTTGTCTCGGCCCGACATCACGGAGAAGGAGATCGCCGGCGTTGTCGAGGTGCTTCGCGGCCCCGATCTGTCGCTGGGGCCCAAGCTGGCTGAGTTCGAGGGCGCGCTGGCTCGCTACGTCGGGCGGCGTCGGGCGGTGGCGGTCAACAGCGGCACCAGCGGGCTGTTCTTGAGCCTGCTGGCCCTGGGCATCGGCGCCGGTGATGACGTGATTACCACGCCGTTTTCGTTCGTCGCCTCGACGACGTCGATCGTGATGACGGGGGCCCGGCCGGTCTTCGTCGATATCGACCCGGTGAGCCTGAACGTGCGTCCCGACGCGATCGAGGCGGCGATCACGCCGCGTACGCGCGCGATTCTGCCGGTGGAGACATTTGGCAACCCCGCCGGCTTCGATGCGGTCTGTGAGATCGCCGAGCGGCATGGCCTGTCCGTCGTCGAGGACAGTTGCGAGGCCCTGGGCTCGGCCCTGCACCGCAGGATGGCCGGAACCTTTGGCACGATGAGTGTCTTCGGGTTCTATCCCAACAAGCAGATCACCACTGGCGAGGGCGGGGCCATTCTGACCGATGACGAGGCCCTGGCCGACCGGTGCGTCTCACTTCGCAACCAGGGTCGCAGCGCCGCCGGTCGGTGGCTGGCCCACGAACGTCTCGGCTACAACTTTCGACTCAGCGATATCAACTGCGCTCTGGGCCTGGCTCAACTGGCCCGGATCGACGAGATCAAGGCCAAACGCAGCCGCGTGGCCCGCTGGTACCAGGAGATGCTGGCCGATGAGGACCGCCTGATCGTGCCGGCGGTCCCCGACGGCGTCGAGATGAGCTGGTTCGTCTTCGTCGTCCGATTGGCCGAGTCTTGTGGGTCCGGGCATCGCGATCGTTTGCTCGACGAGATGCGCCGCCAGAAGATCCAGGTGAGCAACTACTTCCCCCCGATCCATCTACAGCCGTTCATCGCCGCCCGGTACGGACACGGCCCGGGCGATTTTGCCGTCTGCGAGCAGGCGGCCGCCCGGACGGTGGCCCTGCCGTTTCACACGCAGTTGAGCGAAGAGGACGTGGCCTTCGTCTGCGGCGCCCTGCGCGGCGTTCTCGACGCGGCGGGACGCTGAGGTCCCGGTCCTATCGGGCGCCTCTCGCGCCGTCGCTTTTCCATTTGCATCTCGGCCTTTTTGTAGCAAGTATTTACGTAGAGATGGATTCACGCTACTACGCTGGGACTGGCATGGAAAACCGCACAAAAGAAGGGGGGACTCCATTGGGTTGGAGATCGAAACTTGTCTTCCTGCTGATCGTCTACGGCGCCGGCTTCGCGACGGCCGTCTATTGCCTCTCGCCGCCCCCTGAGGCGGACCCCGGAGAAGGCTTGGAGACGGGCCGGCTTCTTGCGACGTTCAGGTCGGAGGAGTTCACCCGGTCGGTCAATTCGGGCATGCACAAGGCCATCGCGTTCGGAAAGGAGGCCGCGACAAAGGCCGCTGAAGCGATTCGAGAGAAGATCGACGAGGCCCAGGCCAAGTCGAAGGGCTGAACGCGCCGCAACCTATCTCGCCGAGGCAACCACAAGCGACTCCGGTAGAGGGGTCGGGGTCGCGATCGCGGGGGTGTTGACCGTACATATCGCCAAGCCGCGCGGCCGGACCGCCCGCGGCCCGCGCAGGCGGTACGGCTGTGGAGACAGCCCATTTCACATCACCCAGGGCATCTCCGGTCGCAGCAGGGCGTTCCGGCACGGTCGCCGTTGGCACCTGCTCGCGTGGCCCGCCACGCAACTTCCATACTCCGATCCAATTCCGGAGATTACGTCTGATAACATCTCAAGATTTGCTTGCCTTTTTTCCGAAAGAATAGTACAATCAAAATCGAGTCGTTACCGTATATTCCGATAGGATGTTGTTCTGCCGCAACTCGAAATGATTCGGCCAGAAAAGGAGACGGTGTAATGAAGTTGAAGCAACGAGGTTTCACGTTGATTGAGTTGTTGGTCGTGATCGCCGTCATTGCCCTGCTGATGGGGATTCTCATGCCGGCGCTGCAGAGGGCCAGAGAGCAGGGCCAGCGGGCCGTCTGCATGAGCACGCTCAAGCAGTTGACGCTCTGCTGGATCATGTACGCCGACGATAACGACGGCAAGCTCATCAACGGCGAGGCGGGTGTAGACCACAGAGGGAGGGCGGTTCACGCGAACGAACTCGAGTGGGTCGGCCGGTGCTGGGCCGAGCCCTACAATCAACCGGTTCCGCCGGCGGTGCAGATTCCTATCGAGACCCAGAAGGAACGCATCATGGCCGGCTCGATGTGGCCGTACGCCAGAGATTTCGGCATGTACTCGTGCCCGACCGGTATTCGAGGCGAGCTGCTCACGTACAATATCATGGACGGCGTCAACGGCATGCCGAGAGACGGGACCTTTACGGGCACTTCGCCCGCGAACGGGCCCAACGGCAGGAGGCTCTGGGTCAAGACGCGCGAGGACATCCATCAGCCGTCGTATCGTCTGGTCTTCATTGACGAAGGCGCCTCCACGCCGGACAGCTTTGCCGTCCACTGGCAGGGAAGCTTCAACTGGTGGGATGACCCGCCGGTCCGCCACGGCGACGGCACCATCGTCTCGTTTGCCGATGGCCGTGTTGATTATCGCAAGTGGAACGGCCGACAGACGGTCTCGTACGGCAGGACCTACGCCAACTACAAAGGCCCTGGATTCACACCGGCCACCGAGGATGAATGGGAGGATTTGGAGTTCATCCACACCGGCACTTGGGGCCAGACGAATCCCAGTTTCCCACGACACTGATCCTTCCGTATTCCCGGACACGATACCCACAAAGGCGGATGTACAATCCGCCTTTTTTTTTGTTCTGGGGTTGTCGCGTGGGCAGGACCGCTTCGGCCCGGTCCGATCAGAGCGTCACGAGCATGGCCTGGGCCACTTCCCTGGCCTTGTCGGGGCTGACGAGCAATTCAACGAGTTTCAGGGCGAATTCGATGGCGGTCGCAGGGCCCTGGCTGGTAACGCACCGGCCATCGACGACGACCCGATCGCGCCAGACCCGGCTGGGGTCCAACTGGCCCTGCATCGCCGGATAGCAGGTCGCCTTGACGCCTTCGAGCAGCCCGTGATGGTGCAGGACGACGGCCGGCGAGGCGCAAATGGCCGCGTAAAGCCGGCCCGCATCCCTTTGCCCTTTGAGCAGGGCGATCAGCGGGGCCGAATCGCGCAGGTGCTCGGCGCCCGGCATGCCGCCGGGCAGGGCGATGCAGTCGTACGTCCGGCCGGCGCACTCGGCGATCAGGGTGTCGGCGACGATCTTCATGCCCCGGCTGGCCGTGACCTGAAGGGCTCCGACCGATGCGACGGTGACGTCAACGCCCGCCCGCCGCAGCGTGTCGATGAGGCAGGCCGCCTCGATCTCCTCGGTGCCGTCGGCGACGGGAACGAGAGCTGTCCTGGCCATAAGTACCACCAGATAGAGGGACCAAATATCGAGAAGCAAACCTCAAAATGACAGATCAAGACTCAAAGAACGCTATCGCGAAGCGATTCCGCATGTTTGATCTCCGCATCTTGATCTTTGAGGTCACTTCATCTTCGCGATGATGGCGTCGGCCATCTCGCGCGTGCCGACGGCGCTCGGATCGTCACGGTTCGGCTTCATGTCGTACGTCACGTCCTTGCCCTCGGCGATCACGGCGGCCACCGCGTCCTCGAGATTGTCGGCTTCCATGGCCTTGCCGAGGTGACGCAGCATCAGGACGCCGCTGAGGATCAGGGCGGTCGGGTTGACTTTGTTCTGGCCTTTGTACTTCGGCGCGCTGCCGTGGGTGGCCTCGAAGATGGCGGCCTTGTCCCCGATATTGGCCCCGGGCGCGACGCCCAGCCCGCCGACGAGCCCGGCGCACAGGTCGCTGAGGATGTCGCCGTAAAGATTGGGCATCACGATCACATCGTACAGTTCCGGCTTCTGGATCAACTGCATGCACATGTTGTCGACGATGCGGTCTTCGAACTCGACGTCGGGGAAGTCTTTGGCGACCTCGCGACTGACGTCGAGCCAGAGGCCGTCGGAGAACTTCATGATGTTGGCCTTGTGTACGCTGGTGACCTTCTTGCGGCCCATCTTCTGGGCGTACTGAAAGGCGAAGCGGACGATGCGGTCGGTGCCGGCCACGGAGATCGGCTTGATACTGATGCCCGAGTCCGGACGGATCTGACGCTTGCTGTGCCTGTTGAGCCATTCGATCAGCTCGCGCGTCTCGTCGCGGCCCTTTTCGAACTCGATGCCCGCGTACAGATCCTCGGTGTTCTCTCGCACGACCACCAGGTCAATCTCCGAATACCGGCTGCGCACCCCCTGGTAGCTCTTGCAGGGCCGAAGGCAGGCATACAGTTCGAAGGCCTGTCGCAGGTGTACGTTGATGCTGCGGAACCCGGTGCCGACCGGCGTCGTGATCGGGGCCTTCAGAGCGATGCCGTTGCGCGCGATCGACTGGACCGTCGCATCGGGCAGGGGCGTGCCTTCGCGTTCCATAACGTCCACGCCGGCCTCGGCGAGGTCCCACGTGATGTCCGCGCCGGTGGCATCGATGCAGCGACGCGTCGCCTCGGCGATCTCCGGGCCGATGCCGTCCCCGGTAACCAGTGTCACATTCGTCATTCCAGAACTCCTACAGGCCGGAAAAACGCATATCCTACCGCCGGATCGGGTCCCGGTCAACCTTCGATTCGGCTGCGATTCTCTGTCGGACGCCACGGGCGGCCGACGCGAGGAGAATTTCAGGTTTTCGGTGTTAGAAAACGGGCCGACGAGCGTCTATCTGGATAAGGGGATCGGACGATCCCGATATGAGAGCCATAGTTTGCATGGAGCACTGCGATGAAACGGAACTGCTGTCTACTGCCGGATGGGCGCGATGACCGTTCTGTTCGAGTTGACCTCTCGGCCTGCAAAGGCCCGGCGACAGACCACGAGAACCTCTTCGCATGGGGCGCGCGGGCCCGATGGGAGACCGAGTGCTTCCTCAACGGCCATATGTGCGACGCCACCAAGGGCTGGCCCTTGCTCGGCGCCGGCGGCGGATGATCGTCTCGCTTTTTGCATTTGACGGCTCCGCCGTGTGCCGGTAGGCTGGTCGCGACACCGATGCAGCCGACGTGAAACGGACCTTTGACACCCTACTGCAAAGGAGAGCGATCATGGCGAAGAGCGGACAGGTCAACGTGGCGATCGTGGGGCTCGGATTCGGAGCGGAGTTCATTCCCATCTACCAGGCGCATTCCAAGGCCAACGTCGAGGCGATCTGCCGGCGCAACGAGGCGAAGCTCAACGAGATCGGCGACGCCTTCGGGATCGCCAAGCGCTACACCAACTACGACGAACTGCTGGCCGACCCGGCGATCGATTTCGTCCACATCAACTCGCCGATCCCCGACCACGCGCCGATGTCGATCGCGGCGCTGAAGGCGGGCAAGCACGTGATGTGCACCGTGCCGATGGCCACGACCGTCGAAGAATGCGAGCAGATCGTCTCGCTCGTCAAGGAGACGGGCCTGAAGTATATGATGGCCGAGACGGTGGTCTACAGCCGGGAGTTCCTGTTCATCAAGGAGATGTACGAAAAGGGCGAGCTGGGCAAGGTGCAGTACATGCAGGCGTCGCACCCGCAGGACATGGAGGGCTGGCCGGAATACTGGGAGCGGATGATCCCGATGCACTACGCCACGCACGTGGTCTCGCCCGTGCTCGGGCTGGTCGGCGGTCGGGCCGAATACGTCTCCTGCTTCGGCTCGGGAGCCATCGATCCGCGATTGGCGAAGAAGAGCGGTAACGAGTTCGCCGTCGAGTCGTGTCACATCAAGATCAAGGACTCCGACGTCGCCGCGCACATCTGGCGGTTCCTCTTCGACACCGCCCGGCAGTACCGCGAGAGCTTCGATGTCTATGGCTCGAAGAAAAGCTTCGAGTGGACGCTCGTCGAAGGCGAAGAGCACATCCTTCACACCGCCAAGAAGCCCGAGCCGGAGATTCCTTCCCGCGTGACGGTGCCGGACTACGCCCACCTGCTGCCGGAAGAGATTCGCAAGTTCACGCGTTCGATCCAGGACGCCGGACATCTATCGTTCATCCAGGGCGGCGGCCACGGCGGATCGCACCCGCACCTCGTCAACGAGTTCGTCGCGGCGCTGCTCGAAGACCGCGACCCCCGACCCAACGCCGTCACCAGCGCCAACTGGACCTGCGTCGGCCTCTGCGCCCACCAATCGGCCCAGCAGGGCGGCCAAATCGTCCCCCTCCCGGACTTCACCCTGACCGACTGAGTGACATCGCGAGCGGGAAGGGGCTGGACAGAGGTGGGCGCCGAACGTATCATGGTCGAGTCCATGCTTGTGGTTTCGAATTGATGGAGTCTGCCATGATGAGTCGTGTCGTTGTCGTGTTGGTCCTTCCATGCTTGCTGCTGGGCTGTTCGGCCGGGAGGCGCGATCCTCGCGCGCGGGCGGCGATTTGCGCCAAGAGCTGGAAGGCCAAGGGTTTTGCATTCGATCCCGACACGATGACGTGCGATGAGATGTTCGAGCGGGCGCAGGCGATTCGCAATGCCGCGTATTGGCAGCAGCGTCGGTACCGCTTCGACCCGAACACGATGACCGCCCGCGAGATGGACCGCCGAGCGGCGGAGCTTCGCCGGATGGGGGTGCGGGTGTACCCGTCGGCGCAGGCCGGGGAGGGCGTTGCGCCGCAAGACATCGCGACCCGCCGGATGCTTGAAGGAATGACCATCGCGCAGGTCCGCGAGCGGTATCCGCAATACGACGATATGGACGACGTGGAACTGGCGTTCGCGATCCACGAGAAGTACTTCGGCGACGTGCCCTTCGCCGAGTTCGCCGACCGCTTCCTGGCGCAGTGAGCTGGATCGTTTCGACCGCGCGTTCACTCGGATGCGACCCGGCGGATTTCGGTCAGGGCCGCGCGGCTGAGATAGCGGCCGAAGAAGAGCCGGTAGTCTTCCTCGCTGACATCCGGATGCTTCGCAAGGTATTCCTCCACCACATCCATGCGCGTCTGCAGCGCCTCGCAGCCGAACTGGGGCACTGCCCACCGGCAAAGTTGGCCTCGAAGAACAGACACAGGTCGCAACGATAGCCGCACTTGGCCACAATCGGTTCCATAAGCCGCACTCCTTATCCACGGGATTGGGGCGGACGACATCTTCATTGAGCCGCGCGTTGGGGAGACTCGGGGTCCGATGCCTCCTTCGGCACATTGTGCTGGCCGGCGCCCGGGGCGGCGGCCTTCTGCTTCAGTTCGCGGAGCTTGCCAGTGACTTTCTCGATCCGTTCTTCCCCCGTCGGGTCCGGAACCATGTGTTCGGTCTCGCCGAGAAACGTCAGAATCGTGGCCGTACATGCGATCGGATCGAACACGGCCCATAGCCAAACCCCAAGCTATCCGATTCAGTTGTAAGGCCATCTTGCACCAGTCTTCTACACGGAGGACGGGCTGATGCCTCAAAGCTGGTCACGACTGCTTCTAATTCGCCTCTGCCTCATCGTCAAGGTCGACATCTTCAGCTATGGCTGGCAACATCCAACCCTTCTCTTTGAATCGCCTAATGTCATCCCGAATTGCGTCTTCCTTGATCAGCTCTGGGGTGGTCTTCATCATTGCGACGAGAAGAGCCAAGTGTGTCGCTTCCCGAATCCGCTTAGTCTTTGCCAACGCATGACACAAACAGTGGGCCTTAGGCTGAAACGCTTCAAAGTACGGGAGCCTGAGGAGCAAGTCCTCGCAAGCGAGTACAAACAGCTCAGGATCTAGCGAATAATCAACACCTTTCTTGCCAATAGATCGAAAGTAGATTTCCGCCGCCTGTTTGATGCCGCTTATGAGGAAGACAGCAGGTGCCTCCCACTGATATGATTGATCCACAGCCTTTACAACTTCCTCCGGATCTTTCGTCGTGGTTGCAAGGCGAGCGTGGCCTGCCCAGACGGCAAATAGCGGGGTGATGGAACTCTCAGAGGTGAATTTCTCGTTGATACGCAGAGCCCTCTCTTCTGCGTCACGCAAGATATCCCGACAGAAGTTTAGAGCATCTCTACGGCTCTGTTCCCTCAAGTGACTGAACTCTTGCGAGAATTGCTGCCGCTGCTCTTGTAGCTGCACCGACTGATAGTGGAGGCTCGCAGAAAACCAGATAACGGCGAGTAGCCCCCCAACGGCTGCAAATAGACTTCCAATTGCTGAATACTGGGAGGGTGTCAGCCAGCTCATCAGCAAAAAACCCAGAAGCACAACGATGATCGTCAGGCCAATTAGCAGTCTCTTCTTCGGCATATGGTTTCTCCCGAGTCTCAGAGGGAATTTCCTATCCACCACGCTCATTCCCGGCAGGATCGTATCTAGTCTATCGCTCAGGCCGGTCGAATGGCAAGCCAAATACGCTCCACAAACAGGCCAAATCTCCTTGCAAGCCCCACCCCGCTCGGCTGAGCCGTGGGCAGGCAGCTTCAAGCCCACAGGGCTTGGGGATGGCAGGGCCCGGCGGTTTCGATTGCATTTGACACGGGGCTGTGGCGGGACTACGCTCGGTGCCGCTGCTGGGGTGGTTGTGTCTCTGTGCGGTGGTCTTCTCGATGTTTGGAACTGTGGGAATGAAACGAGTTTGCGTCTATTGCGGCAGCGGGGTCGGGGGGCGGCCTGAGTATGCCGACGCCGCACGTATGCTCGGCAAGGCCCTCGCCGACCGCCGTCTGGACCTGATCTTCGGCGGCGGACGGATCGGCATGATGGGCGTGATTGCGCGGACCGTGCTGGAGCACGGCGGCCGCGTCACGGGCGTGATCCCCAAGGCGCTGCACGAGATGGACCTGGCGCTGACCGAGGTGGCGGACATGCGGATCGTTGCCGACATGCACGAGCGCAAGGCGCTGATGGCAGAGCTTGCCGACGCATTCATCGCGCTGCCGGGCGGGTTCGGGACGACCGAAGAATTGTTCGAGGTCCTGACGTGGGCTCAGCTTGGCCTCCATGGCAAGCCGGTCGGTCTGCTGAACGTCGCGCGGTACTTCGACGACCTGATCCGTTTTGTCGATCACGCGACGATCCAGGGGTTCATCGACCCGGCGCATCGCGAGCTGCTTCTGGTGGCCCGGACGCCGGACGAGCTGCTGGCCCGTCTGACGGACCACAAGGCTCCGCAGGTGGACAAGGCGCAGTGGGCCCTCCGCATGGGCCTGAAATGACCGCCTGCATCCGGCCGCACGGTCGCGTTCGTGTGGGATAGCGAACGATTTCCCCAAGGCTGCCCAACGCACCGTGTGCGTCAGATCCGGCTTGATTCGCAGCGGCAGACGTGATATGATAGAGGTCGGCGTGGTACTGGCGGCGGAGGTATTGTGTTGGGGGTGTTCGCGTTGGCACCGAGAAGGGCGACGATTGGGACCACGTTCCTGACGGACGCGATGCGTCGTCGGTGGGCGAGGGGGCGGTCCTGGATGCGATGTGGGTTTGCAGTCTGTTTGCTGTTGTACGTGGTTGCTCTGGCCGGTGCGGCCCCAGGACATCCCTGGACGCCGCCGGCGCGCCCGGCGGTACCCCCGGCGATCAGCGGGACCTATCCGAACGACCTCGACAGCAATCGGATCGACGACGAACTGGAGGCCGATTTCGCGCTGGCGCCCGGTCCGTCGCCCCTGTACGGGTTGAGCCGGTCGCTGGGAACGGCCCCGGTGAGCGAGCGGATCGTCGAGGTCGAATTGGTCTTCGATGAACCGGTAACGCAGGAGCAGATCGATGCGTTCATCGCGCTCGGTGGCGAGATCACCTATTTGTACGAGGCGGTGTCCTACGGCTGGAACGGCCGGATCGCACTCGCCCACGTTGCGTCGATGCCGGCGACGATGGGACCGACGCTTGTTCTGGTGACGCCTGCGGCGCAGAATGTTCGGTTGTATATGGATAGGGCCTCGCAGGTCGGGCGGGTGCGTCCGGTCTGGCGGTCGGGATTCGCCGGCCATGTCGAGGGATTTCGTGGCAACGCGGACACGACCATCGGCTTTATCGACAGTGGTGTGGATTGTACGCACGCCGACCTGGCCGGACGATGTGTCCACTGGGCCGATATCAGCGGCGAACTCACGCCCGATCCGGTGGACTACGATGGGCACGGCAGCCGCGTGGCCGGTATTGCGGTGGGCACCGGCCAGAGCGCCGGTGCCGAGGATTCGGAGTTGCGCTACACCTATTCGGAGAACCGGCCGAGCTGGGCTCACCTCGTCGATCCGGTCCGTCTGCCTCCCGGCCCGGCCACGGTGACGTCGACGGCGTACTGGAGCGGTCCGGCCGCCCATCTGGATCTCGTGTCCTGGCTGCGAGGCGACGGCGGGCTGGAGAGCCTCGAATGGATTGGCGACGGCAATGAAGGGGTGTCGAGCCTCTCTGTGACCCACACGTTTGATGCGGTCTCGGAGAAGTTGTATTCGCCCCTGTTGGCCAACTATGCCAACCGGGCCCTGGACCGGGCGGTCATCACGACCTCGGTCGCCGTCTATCCCGGCGTCGGTGACGGATTCAACAAGCTCAGCAGCGTTGCCCCCGGCTGCAATTACGCGGCCGTCAAGATCGGCACGCGCGACGGGACGCTCATCCCAGACGGGTTCGGGGTGGGCATCGACCGGCTGGTGGCCCGGCGTGTCGACAAGAGAATCAAGGTCATCAACATCAGCGGCGGGCTCACCGATTCCTGGGGCTTTCCCTCCGAGAGCATGACCCTTCGCGACAAGGTGACCTCGGCGGTGCGCAACGGCGTGATTGTCGTCGTCGCCGCGGGAAACAGCGCCGACGAGCCGGTGGAGCGGTTTCGCAGGATGCCCGACCCGGCCAGGGCGGCGCTGGCCGTTACCGTGGGGGCCTCGAACGACGAGAATCGCCTGACCGATTATTCCTCCTACGGGTATATCGATCCCCGGACGTATGTTTCGGAGGACTTCAAACCCGATCTGATCGCTCCCGGCGGCGACTACCACTACACGACGATCCTGTCGGTCGACAGCGGCACGTCGGACGGCGTCGGTGGCCCTGACAGGGTGTCCAACGACTACGCCGGTGCGGTGGGCACGTCGTTCTCGAGTCCGTTTGTTGCGGGTTGCGCGGCCTTGGTCATCGAGGCGCTGGAACGCACCGGACTGGAGTGGGACTTTGCTTCCGACCGACATCCTCGTCTGGTGAAGATGCTCCTGTGCGCGACTGCGACCGAGACCAATGCGGATCGGCAGGGGGGCGAACGCCATCCGACGCTGGAGCGGGACGGGAGCGGGCCCGATGGTTTTGCGGTTGGCAAGGACCGTTATGAGGGGTACGGCCTAGTCAATGCGGACGCGGCGGTGGAGGCGGCCGGTTCGGTCCATGTGCCGGGATCGTCGGTCAGCATCGCGCTGGGCGGCGCATCCACGGATCGCCGGGCCTGGGCCGGCCGGGTCGATCTCAGCGCCGGCTACGGCATTGACGTGTCCATGGAGAGCCCGGAGGAAGGTGACTTCGACCTGTATCTGTACTGTATGTCGCCGAGCCAGACGGGAACCCCCGTCATTCTGGCGTCGAGCACGACGCCGCAGGCGGGAGCCGATGAGTTTCTCAGCTATGAGTCGCGCGCCGACCGTTCCGTCCTGTTGGTGGTCAAGCGGGTCTCGGGTGAAGGGACGTTCCGGCTCGGATCCTCGCTGCGGGAGTCGTCGTCGGTGCCGATGCGTCGGCGGCCACGCCGGGGCGGCGATCGGCTGTTAGACGGTGGGCAAGGGCGATGAACCGGCCAAGGTGGCCCACAGCCGCCGCAACGCACGGCCTCAGATCGTGCGAGCCTGTGAACGCACGGCCGCCATGGGCGTAACATTAGGGTTGAAGGGGCCGCCGTGCTTGTAGATAATGCGGCCCGCTTCTGCGAAATCGCGGCCGATCGCGATGGGGCAGTGGATGGGACGATGATTTCTCGGTAGAGACAGACGATGACACCATCTGTGGAAAGGCAAGAGCATGTATATGGCACCGCAGTTTTCGGTCTTCATGGTGAATAAGCCCGGGGTGTTGGCCCAGGTTCTCAACGATTTCGCCAGGGCGAAGATCAACATCACGGCGATCACCATGATGGATTCGGCCGAGCACGGGGTCATGCGGGTTGTATTTGAGAAGCCGGAGGCGGCCAGGGAGGTGCTGGCGAAGTTGAACATGCCCTACAATGAGACGGACGTGCTGTGTGTTGACCTGGCCAACAAATCGGGCGCCTTGGCGGTCGTGGCCGAGAAACTCTCCAAGGGACACATCAACATTTCCTATGCCTATTGCACCGCCGGCGGCAAGGGCGGGCGGACCACAGGGGTGCTGAAGGTTTCCGACGTCAAGAAGGCGATGAAGCTCCTTCAGAACCACAACAAGACCAGCAAGGTCAAGACCGCTACCCGCCGGCCCAATGCAGCGCGAGGCTGAACGCTTCGACGGGCGGGTCTCGGTGTGGAACCAGTGAAGGTCCGTCCCCTACTCGGAGGACTGCGCGACTTGCCCCGTTTTTCCTATATCGCAATGTGATTTGGCTTTTTCTGACAGGGGGTTTCTGCTACACTGCCTCGGTGTTCTTCATGGAAGGTATTCGACAAGAAGGGATGCCATGAGTCGAGCCGAGGTTCGGACCTGTCCAACGACAATCCAAGCGGCCCATCGTTTTGAGGTGGTCAATGCCGTGAATCGACCGAAGATTGCGGGTGCGCGGTTTCATTTCGTCGGCGCCGGCGGCGTCGGCATGAGCGGCCTGGCGCAATTCCTGATCGAAAAGCACGCGATCGTCAGCGGGTCGGACCAATCCGCGAATGCGGCCGTCTCCCGCCTCGTCCGCAGCGGCGCCGATATCCGCATCGGCCACGGCGCTGAGAATATCGCGCCCGATACGGCGACCGTCGTCGTCTCGGCGGCCGTCGAAGAGGGCAATCCCGAATTGCAGCAGGCGCGCCGTCAGGGCTGTCGCGTGGTCAAGTACGCCCAACTGCTCGGCGAGTTGATGGACCATTTCCAGGGGATCGCCGTCAGCGGCACGCACGGCAAGAGCACCACGAGCGGATGGCTGGCCTACTGCCTCAAGCAGGCGGGCGTGGACGCGAACTTCGTGGTCGGTGCCGACGTCTGTCAGTTAGGGGCCTCCTCCGGCAGCGGCGACAGCGGCTTCTTCGTGGCCGAGGCGTGCGAATACGATCGCAGCTTCCTGAACCTGCGGCCCCAGATCGCCTGCATCCTGAATATCGAGGCCGATCACCTGGACTGCTATCGCGACGAGGCGGACATCGTCGATGCGTTCTATCGGTTTGCCTGGGGCGCCAAGCCGGATGGGCTCATCGTGGCCAACGGGCAGGACGCCAACGTCGCCAAGGTCATCGAGCGGCTGGGCGGCCGGCGGCGCGTCGTGACGTTCGGCTTCGCCACGAAATGCAGCGTCTATCCCCGCAACATCCGCGCTCGCCAAGGGTCGTATCACTTCGACGTCTATCAGGATGGCCGCCGGCTCGGATCGACTTCGCTGTCGGTTCCGGGACGGCACAACATCCTCAACGCCCTGGCGGTGACGGCCGTCGCCGTGAGCATCGGCGTCGAGCCGGAGGCGATCCTGGGCGTGCTCGACCGCTTCACCGGAGTGGACCGGCGCCTGATGCTCAAAGGCTGCTGCAAGGGGGTGACCGTTCTGGACGACTACGCCCATCATCCCACGGAGATTCGGGCCAGTCTCAAGGCCATACGCGAGAAGTACCGCCCGAAGCGGCTCTGGTGCGTCTATCAGGCCCACCAATACAGCCGAACGCGGGTCTTTCTGGATGCATTTGCGGCCAGTTTCCATGAGGCCGACAAAGCGATCATCCCCGAAATCTATTTTGTCCGTGACTCGGAGGTCAGCCGCAGCGAGGTGAATGCGGACATTCTGGCCGGCCGAATTTGCGCCGAAGGCACCGATGCCGAGTACGTCGGCGCCTTCGACGCCGTGTGCGATTGCCTGGAAAAGGAACTCGGGGCCGGTGATCTGGTGGTCACCATGGGCGCCGGCGATGTGTGGAAGGTGGCAGATGAATATCTTCGGCGACTTGGCGGAAATCGTTGATCACAACCATGTGATGGCTCCGCACACCTGGTATCGTCTCGGCGGTCCGGCCGACTACTTCATTCGTCCGCGGACGGTCGAGGAGCTTCAGGACGTGGTTCGGCGTTGCGACGAGAACCATATCCGCGTCCACGTGATGGGGCTCGGGTCGAACCTGCTGATCAGCGATGAGGGGGTGCGAGGGGCCGTGGTCAAGTTGGATGCTCCGGCCTTCGCCGAGACGCAGTTCGACGGGCCGCACCTGACCGCCTGGGCGGGGGCCGAGCTGAACAAGCTGGCTCTCGACTGCGTGGAGAAAGGGCTTTCGGGCCTGGAGGTGTTGACGGGCATTCCCGGCTCGATCGGCGGCGCCGTGAAGATGAACGCCGGCGGGCAATTCGGCGACATCGGTTCGGTCGTGGACTCGGTGACGCTGATGGACGCCCAGGGAACGGTCTTCGAGCGGAGCAAGCCGGAGCTGATCTTCGACTATCGCAGTGTCAATATCCGCGCCTCGACGATCCTGAGCGCGAAGCTGACGCTCAGCGAGGCCGACCCCGAAGAGATCATGCGGACGGTCAAGGAGAACTGGATCTATAAGAAGAACAACCAGCCGCTCAACACGAGGAACTGTGGGTGCGTTTTCAAGAACCCGCCCGGCGCATCGGCCGGATCGCTGATCGATCGCGCCGGTCTCAAGGGGTTCCAGATCGGCGGAGCAGCAGTCAGCGACAAGCACGCCAACTTCATCGTGGCCAGCAAGGGCTGCACGAGTCGGGACGTGTTGCGGCTGATCGAGGCGGTCCGACTGAAGGTCCGCGAGCACGCCGACATCGAGTTGCAGACGGAAATCGAGATTTGGAAGTAGGGCGCGGCGGGGGCTTTCTCTGGACCGGTCGGCTGCCGGTTCAGGGCGATCTGGCGAGTTGTCCGACCCTCCGCGAGTTGAGGAATCCATGAAGGTAGCGGTCTTACAGGGCGGTGTCGGTCACGAGCGCGAGGTGAGCCTTCAGAGCGGCCGGTGCGTTGCCGAGGCGCTTCGCCAGGGCGGGATGGAGGTGGTGGAATCGGACATCACGCCCGACGACATGACCGTGCTGGACAGGTCCGATATCGACGTGTTCTTCGTGGCTCTGCACGGCGAGTTCGGCGAGGACGGCCGGCTCCAGCAGGTGCTCGAGGACCGTGGACTGGTCTATACCGGTTGTGGCCCGGAGGCCAGCCGGCTGGCGTTCGACAAGATCGCCAGCAAGAATCGCTTCGCCGAGGCCGGTGTGGCCGTGGCGCCCACGGTCGAAGTCGCCACGACGACGGCGCGCGCCGAGGTCGAGGCGCAGTTGCAGGATTTCGGTGAGCGATTCGTCGTCAAGCCGGTCCGGCAGGGAAGCAGCGTCGGTGTCTACATCGTCAATGGGCCGGCCAAGGCGGCCGCCTGTGCCGTGGATGTGTGCGCCGAGTTTGGCGATACGATGATCGAGCCGTTCGTTCACGGGCGGGAGATCACAGTGAGCGTCTTCGGACGCGAGAGCCTGCCGATCATTGAGATCCGCAGCGAGACCGGGTTCTACGACTACCAGGCCAAGTACGTCGACGAGCGGACCGAGTACCTTTTTGATACGATCCCCGACGCCGAGTTGACCGAGCGGATCAGCCGCGATGCGATGGTCTGCTTCGACGCCCTGGGCTGTCGGGACTTCGCCCGAGTGGATTTCATTCTGGGCGATGACAGCGCGCCATACGCCCTGGAGGTCAATACGATTCCCGGGTTTACCACGCATTCGCTGTTGCCCAAGGCGGCCGCGAAGGCGGGGCTGTCGATGAGCCAATTGTGCGTGCGGATCGTTGAGGCGAGTTTTTTTCGGAAACGGGTGCAGCAAAAAACGAGAACGGTCGATTCTGATAGTATCTGCTTCTGACATCCAGGGCGGATTCGTATCGGAACGATTCATGGTGTGCAGGGATTGAGGCGATCAGTGGCCGGAAAGAAGAAAAGGGCGGGTCTTCGGGAGCGTTTTTCCTCCTGGCGGGGAGCGCGGACAAAGAAGCAGGCCGAGGTCAGGAGACAGACGCTGACCACCGCTGCGAGGGTGGTGGTGGTGATGTTTGTTCTTGTGTCTGCCGGTGCGTTTCTCCGGTATGCCGAGGGCTACGTCCGCTCGGCCAAGCCGACCGAAGAAGGCCGGCTCGTGCTCCTGGGTGTGCCGAGATGGGTCAACTGGGACCTGAAGGCCAGGGTCGTGGCGGCCGCCGGAGGCGACCGGTTCCCGATCAAGGAAGAGACCGCCGAGGTGGTGGCCCGCAACCTGGCCAGGATGTCGTGGCTGGATGACGTTGAGGTCAGTGTGACGCACGACGAAGTGCGCGTCCGGGCCCGCTGGCGAAGGCCCGTCGCGGTGATCGAAAGGGGCCCGTCCAGGTTTTATATCGACGGCGACCTCGTCGTGCTGGATCATATGCCCATGGTGCATCTGCCCATTGTGGAGGTCAAGGGCGTCTCGTTGGGTCTGCCCCCTTCGCCCGGTGCGGTGTTCGATCGCGACGACCTCGCGGCAGCGGTCAAGCTTGTCGTCCTGCTGAACCGAATGGATATCGAGGTGACGCCCAAGAAGCCTCTTCTCGATCAGATCGCCAATATCGATGTGACCAACTACAAGGGACGGAGGAACCATCGCGCTCCGCACATCGTGCTCAACAGCAAGGACGGCACGCTGATCTACTGGGGCGCCGAGATTGGGGAGTGGGCCCGGCACCTCGAAGCCAAAGACGAGCAGAAGCTGGCGAAGCTGTATACCTACTACAAGGAGTTCGGCTCGCTCAGCGCCGGGGTCAAGTACATCAATCTCTACGACCCTCAGGACGAGGTCCCGCAGCCGATTGACCGGTACCGGTAGAAGGCGCGGCCCCCTTGTGTCTGTCATGCCCTGGGATATCAGATGCACGTTGTCTTGTGCGCGGCACTCATTTTCGGCCCCGTGTATCGTCGGTGGGTGGCTCAGGACAGGCTTGTCGTGGCGGGGGCGCTTCGGCTATGATGGGATCGTGCCACAGTGGATCGGACGGAGATGTTTGCCCTGATACGACGGGGCCGAACGTAATAACGTGAAGAACCGGGGGGAAGAAAGGAGCGATGTGCATCGTGGACAAAACCTACAATCCTTATGCCAACGCGCAGGCCCAATTCGACAACGTGGCGGCCATCATCGGCATTGACGAGGGGACCCGTGACCTGCTTCGACAGCCCCTGAGGGAGTTTCACGTCTTGATCCCGGTGCACATGGATGACGGCAGTACGAAGGTGTTCCGAGGGTTTCGGGTTCAGCACAACGATGCACGTGGCCCGGCCAAAGGCGGGGTTCGGTTTCACCCCCAGGAGACGGCCGACACGGTGCGGGCCCTGTCGATGTGGATGACGTGGAAGTGCGCCATGGTGGACATTCCTCTGGGGGGCGGCAAGGGCGGGGTCATCTGCGACCCTCACAATCTGAGCGAATCGGAGCAGGAAGGGCTGTGCCGGGGCTGGGTCCGCCAGCTTTCGAAGGTCATGGGGCCGTGTGTGGACGTGCCGGCGCCCGATGTCATGACCAGCGCCAAGCACATGCTCTGGATGCTCGACGAGTATGAGACGATTCACGGGGGCCGGTATCCGGGCTTCATCACGGGCAAACCCGTGGGCATGGGCGGCTCTCTGGGCCGGACCGAGGCCACGGGATATGGGGTCATATACATCCTGCGCGAAGCGCTCAAAGACCTGGGCATCAAACCCGAAGACACCACGGTCGGCTTTCAGGGCTTCGGCAACGTCGCCCGGTATGCGGGCAGCCTGTACAACAGCCTGGGGGGCACGGTGGTGTCCGTTTCCTGCTGGGACAACGGCGCCAAGCAGTCCTTCACGATCCGCAAGAAGGATGGTCTCGATATCGCGATGTTGGCCGGCATTACGAATTCCTATGGCACCATCGACCGGGAGAAGGCCCTTGCCGCCGGTTGTGAGGTTCTGCCCGGTGACGAGTGGATCAGCCAGGAGGTGGACATCCTCATTCCGTCGGCCCTGGAGAACCAGATCACACCGGCCAACATCGACAAGATCAGCAAGAAGGTCAAGGTGATCGTCGAGGGGGCCAACGGCCCGACGACGCCCGACGCCGATGAGCTGATCAAGGAACGGGGGATCTTCCTCATCCCCGATTTCCTGGCCAACGCCGGCGGCGTCACGTGCAGCTATTTCGAGCAGGTCCAGTCCAACAACAACTTCTTCTGGCCTAAGGACGAAGTCCTCGAACGGCTGGACACGCAACTAACCGCCGCGTACCGAGCGCTCTACGACCTGGCGCAGAAGAAGAAGATGTACATGCGTGATGCCGCCTACGTCATTGCGATCAACCGCGTGGTGCAGGCGGTGAAGATGCGCGGCTGGGTTCGCTGAGCGGTGCATCGAAACACGACAACGTCATAGCAGGGTGGGTTGCCGATGACCGACAGAGAGGACACGAGCGAACACCTCCTGAACCTCTTGCAGGAGCGCGCCAAGGAGTTGAACTGTCTCTACCAGATCGATGAGATTCTCAGCAACGAGAGCTTGTCGCTGCCGGAGACGTTCGAACAGATCGTCGCGGCCATTCCCGAAGGATTTCGGTTTCCGGAGATCTGCCAGGCGAGGATCGTGTACCAGAATCGCACGTACCAACCTCCGAGTTTCATGCGGTCCAACATCTCCGAGATCTCCAACATCAAAGTCGAAGGCAGCATCATCGGCCTGGTCGAAGTCGTCTATACGCGGGATGTGCCGCCGGTCGAGGATGGCTTCTTTCACGACAAGGAGCGCAAACTGCTCAAGACCATTGCCGATCGCATCGGCCAGACCCTCATGTTTCGCCACATGAAGCGTTTGTCGTGCGACTGGAGCGCTTCCCTGCGCGAGGCTGAGAAGAACGGGGGGGCTGCGCCTCCGCAGTGGAAGGTGATCGTCGATTTGCTTCTCCAGACCGATCCGGACATGCTGGTGCAGGTCTGTCGCAGGATGATCAACCGTCTGTCCGCCCGTTCGCTGATCGTCGGCGACGACAAAACCGCCTTGTTCAGCTCCAGGGCCAATCAGCAGTTTTGTTCGGGCGAAGTGAACGCTCCCGGCAAGAAGATCGACACGAAGGAACTGACGCAGCTCAGCGAAGAGGTCTTCACCCTCGCCTCGGAGCAGATGGCCGACGTGGAAATATCCGTGAGCCTCCAGCGATGGATTCAAGAGGAGAAAGCCCATTCCTTGATTACGGCCGTCGACCGCATCGATGTGTCCATCGGCGAGATCGTCGAGGCGATCACCCGCTACTACCACATGGTGGGCAAGGACAGCCGCGCGGCCGTCCCGTCCGAGCGGTGGCTGGAGGTCGCACTGATCCGTCGCTTCCTCTCGGACAAGCTGGATTTTATCCGCACCGCGAGAGCGTTCCTGAAGATCGACGATTTCCACGACATCGCATCGCACCTGATCTATCCTTCGGGCAGTCATGGAAAGATCGGCGGCAAGGGTACCGGGATCTTTCTGGCCCAGAAGATCCTCCATCGGATCAGTGACGAGATCCCTCTCCTACGGTCTGTCAAGGTCCCCAAGACGTGGTATATCACCACCGACGAGACCAAGGAGTTCCTACAGTACAACGACCTTCAGGGATTGAACGAACAGAAGTACAAACCGCTGGAAGAGGTGCGGATCGAGTATCCGAACATCATTCAGATGTTGAAGCATTCGCGCTTTCCGCCTGGGTTCATCAAGAGCCTGGCCATGGCATTGGACGATTTCGGGGAAGTGCCGCTGATCGTTCGCAGCTCGAGCATTCTCGAAGACCAGGTCGGGGCGGCGTTCTCCGGCAAATACAAGAGCCTCTTTCTCGCGAACCAGGGAAGCAAGAAGGACCGGCTCGACGCGGTGATGGATGCGATTGCGGAGATCTATGCCTCCATGTACAGCCCCGACTCGATCCAGTATCGCGCCGAACGCGGGATGCTGGATTTCGATGAAGAGATGGGCATCCTGATCCAGGAGGTGGTCGGCACGCGCATCGGGCCCTATTTCATGCCGTTGTTTGCGGGCGTGGCGTTCAGCAACAACGAGTTCCGCTGGTCGCCCCGGATCAAACGGGAAGATGGATTGATCCGCATGGTTTTGGGGCTCGGCACACGGGCGGTGGACCGCCTCAACGACGACTTTCCCATTCTCATTTCTCCGGGTCAGCCGAAGCTGCGCGTCAATACGACCCCCGATGAAGTCAAACGCTACTCGCCCAAAGAACTGGACGTTCTGAACCTGGAGACCAACGCTTTCGAGAGCATCCCGATCGATGTCTTCCTCAAGGAATACGGTTCTCAGGTGCCCGACGTCCAGAACATCGTCTCGGTGTATCGGGACGGTTACATCCGCAGGACCTTGGCGCTCGACATCGATTTCGAGTGTGACGATCTGATCGTCACCTTCGAAGGCCTCGCCGCGAACTCCGTCTTCGTCAAGACCATCAACAAGATGCTGCAGGTGCTCAAGGACAAGATGCACACCCCGGTCGATATCGAATTTGCCTTCGACGGGGAGCACCTCTATCTGCTGCAATGCCGTTCTCAGAACGCCGGGGTCGAGAGCCAGCCCGGACCTATCCCCAAGGACATCGATCCCGGCGGCACCATCTTCTCGGCCAAACGCCATATCTCCAATGGAATGATACCGAACGTATCCTACATCGTTTACGTCGATCCCGATGCGTACAATGGGTTGCAGCACATAGACGACCTGGCCGCCGTTGGCAGGGCCGTCGGCGTGATCAACGCCATGCTCCCGAAGCGCCGTTTCATCCTCATGGGACCAGGCCGCTGGGGCAGCCGCGGCGACATCAAACTGGGCGTTCAGGTCAGCTATGCCGACATCAACAATTGTGCCGCCATCGTTGAGATCGCCAGAACGAAGTCCAACTACGTCCCGGAGCTGTCGTTTGGAACCCATTTCTTCCAGGACCTCGTGGAGGCCGACATCCGCTATCTGCCGCTCTATCCGGATGAGGAAGGCATTGTATTCAACAATGCGTTTCTGACGCGCTCCCCCAACATCCTCCCCCAGCTTCTGCCGGACTACGCGCGATTGGAGAACGTCGTGCGGATCGTCGATGTTCCCGAATCCGCAAGCGGCAAGTTCCTCCACATCTCCATGAACGCCGAGATCGGCGAGGCCGTTGGCTATCTGGCCGACCACTCCGGCAAGCAGAACGTTCGCGTCAGCGAAGTCCTGGCCTCCAGGAAATTCGAGAGAAACGACGACGTTCGTTTCGATGACAGCTTCTGGCGGTGGCGGTCGTACATGGCCGAACGGATCGCCGAGCGACTCGACTTGAATGGGTTCGGCGTCAAGGCCGCCTACCTGATTGGAAGTGTGAACAACGGGGTCGCCGGCCCCGGAAGCGACATCGACCTGATCATTCATTTTCAGGGCAACGCCGAGCAGCGAGAGCGCCTCGAGGCCTGGCTGGAAGGCTGGAGCATCGCACTGGCGGAGATCAACTATCTCAAGACGGGCTACACCTCGGAAGGTCTGCTGGATGCGCACATTGTCACGGATGACGATATTGCCAAGAAGACGTCCTATGCCCTCAAGATCAACGCGATCACCGACCCGGCGACCCGTCTCGCTGTGTCCGACTCCAGGTTGACGTAGCGGCACCCGGGCGAGGCGCCATCCCGTTGCCCGCGCCGTCAATGCCTGACGTAGGAGGTTGGACGACGGATGAAGATCGTGATCGCCATGGATTCGTTTAAGGGCACGCTGCCCGCCGATCGCGCCTGTGGCATCGTCGCCGAGACGATCGTCGCGGACCTGCCGGGGGCGGAGATCGTCGTCAAGCCGATGGCCGACGGCGGGGAAGGGACCGCGGCGGCCCTGATGGCCGCCTCCGACGGGCAGTGGGTCCCTGCGACTGTGATGGGGCCGCTGCCGGAGATGGAGGTCCGCGCGGGGTTCGCATGGCTGCCGGGCGACCGCACGGCGGTGGTGGAGATGGCATCGGCCAGCGGGATGCAACTATTGCGATCCGACCAGTTGGACCCCATGAGAACGACCACCTTCGGGACGGGCCGGCTCATCCAAGCGGCCCTGGACCACGGGGCCGACCGCATCCTCCTCGGCGTCGGCGGAAGCGCCACCGTCGATGGCGGCGTCGGCGCGGCGGCGGCCCTGGGTTGGCGGTTTCTGGCAGGCGACGGGGCGCCGGTCCCGCTCGGCGGCGGGTCGCTTGAGGGCATCTGTGAGATTCTCCCACCCCGTCGCGACATTGAGGCGCCCGTAGACGTGCTCTGTGACGTTGACAATCCGCTGTGCGGCCCGCAAGGCGCTGCACGGGTCTATGGGCCGCAGAAGGGCGCGACGCCGGAGATGGTCGAGACTCTCGATTCCGGCCTGTCACACCTAGCCGCCATCGTAGCTCGCCGGCTTGCGATCCACATCCGCGACCTGCCCGGTGCCGGGGCCGCAGGCGGTCTGGCGGCCGGCGCTGTGGCGTTCATGGGCGCCCGCCTCGGATCGGGGATCGAGACAGTCATGGCCCGGGCGCACCTGCGATCGGATGTTGCCGACGCTGACTGGGTCATTACCGGCGAGGGTCGCTTCGATTCGCAGTCGATGCGGGGCAAGGTCGTCTCCGGCGTCTCTCGGATCGCCCGGGAAGGCGGCGCCAGGGTCGCCGTTATTGCCGGTCGAGTCGATCTGCCCAGTCGGCTCTGGCGGGACCTCGGTATCGAGGTCGCTTTGGCCTGCACGCCAGCCGACGTGGATCTCCAGGCCGCCTGCGAACGCTGCGAGCAGCGGCTGTCCGAGACCGTTCGGCGGTTTGTGGCCGAACATCTGCGCGGCTAATCGAACATGACCGGCCTGGGGGCAAATTCTTCTTGGCTTCCGGGCGATTTTGCTGTAAAATGGGACAAACGCGGGGTCTGGCGCGTTGTGGCAGCCGTAGTTCTCTCAGGAGAGGGATACTGGATGAGTAGGTATTTGCTTTATGGGACGGTCCTGGCGGTGGTGGCCGGCGTGTCTCTGGCGGCGCCCGAGCCGGCGATCGTTCAGCGGGCAGGCCAATGGACCGTGGAGGCGAAATTCGAGCAGCCCGAGCAGCTCGTTCTGCCGTGGGGCGGCAACGGTCCGTCTCGATTCTGGTACATGATCTTCACGGTGACCAACCGAACCGGTCAGGATGTGGACTTCCATCCGCGGTTCGAATTGATGTCCGATACGTTCCAGCTCGTCCCGGCCGGCGTGGGGGTCCCGCCTGTGGCTTTTGAGACGGTCCAACGCCGCCATCAGGGCCGATATCCGTTCCTCGAAGCGATGACAGCCGTCGACAGCCGGGTCCTTCAGGGCGAAGACAACGCCAGGGACATTGTGGTCATCTGGCGCGATTTCGACGGGCAGGCGACGGGCTTCAAGGTGTTCGTCACCGGCCTGAGCAATGAGACCGCCTTTATCGACCATCCCGTCGCCGTCGACGACGCCGGCCGTCCGATCAGGGTGTTTCTGCGGAAGACCCTCGTGCTCGACTACGGCTTTCGCGGCGACCCTCAGTTGCGAGACGCCGTGGAGGTGGTCTACAGAGACAAATCCTGGGTTATGCGATAGCCGCAAAGACCCTTCGAACCAGTCGAGCCCCTCGGGGCTTCGCTGCCTCTGCGCGCCGACCCCCAGAGGCTCCTGGCCTCTACTCCCGTCTCCGCGAGGGCCGCATCCACGTCTTCAGGATCTGCTGGGTGTGCCGCACAAATGGATTCCCCTTGCGTGTACAGAACACGAGTGGTCCTTGCCGAAGTAGTAGAAATTGCCATGAATCTTCTTGTACCACTGGCCGGTCCGGTGTAGACTGAGCGAACAACGGCTTCGCTTGGCCGGTGTGGGCTTGTGTTGTCTTTCGGGATCACCCATGACGACATCCTCCAAACGTACGGTGACGAGTGTACGTTACAACGTGGTAGCCACGGCTACTACAGATGACAATGTTCGTTGTAGTCACGTTGCAGATGTGCGTTGAGCGGAACCCCGAAAATGGTGTAAGTCCTCATAAATGAGCGGTTTGGAGAGGTGGCCGAGTGGCTGAAGGCAACGGTTTGCTAAACCGTCGTAGGGGTATACACCCCTACCGCGGGTTCGAATCCCGCCCTCTCCGTTTCGTTTTGGGGGGTGTTTTTAACTGCTTAGATGTGAAGCACTTGCGGAAGCGTTGGCGCCGAAGACGCACCTGACTGACCTACGATTGTCCTATGGACAAGAGCATCAGATCGTGGGCAAGCAGACGGGCCGAGATGGGGCCCCGAAGCCACAGACCATAGCGTCCACGCTGACGCTGTCAACAAGATCCTCCAGGCTCGCCCGTGACAGCGAGCCGTCCGGCAACGCTTGGGCCGGCTTCTCCTTGCCCTTCTCCAGACTCGATTTGGGCCGATAGCTATCCGCGACGATCTCCACGATGCACACGTGGTGTGTCAGCCGGTCCGGCAAGGCCCCGGCCGGCCGCTCGTCATCGGCAAACACCTGGGGCCAATCCCCAAACGGCCAGCGGATTGAGGGTATCCCTCTCTGTCGCGGGGCGATCGCTGGTGTTCTGGTCGCAAAATGGCGAGAAAAAAACGCAAAAGTGCATTGCTCCGACGGGCCGATATATGGGATGATATGATACGGTCGATGGAAGGGCTGCCTCGGCCGCAGGGTCTATGTGAACACGCAAGTGGTCGATGCGTAGATAAGTTTGTGGGTGGTTCGAGAGGGGGAACTGACGCGCCGTCGATCGGCCGGGTGGTCTGATGCAGGCGCGCTAAGGAGGTAGCAGATGCACAGGCATATCGAGATGAGCACGCGCGAGGACGGCCTGCGGAAGCGAAGCAGGGCCTTCACGCTGATCGAGTTGCTCGTGGTCATCGCGATCATCGCGCTGCTGATGGGCATCCTGATGCCGGCCTTGCAGCGGGCCCGCGAGCAGTCCCGAAAGGTCACCTGCGCGAACAACCTCAAGCAACTGGCGTTGGCCCTGCACATGTATGCCAACGACAACGATGGCAAGCTGCCGCTGAATGAGGGCGGCTACTGGCTGTGGGACATCTCCTATTTTGCCAGCGATTTCATCATCAAGAGCGCCGGCGGAAGTCGGGACATCTTCTATTGCCCCGCCGACCTCTCGAAGAACGGCGACATGTCCATCGTCTGGCAGTATTATCAGGATCCGCCCTATGGCACGCCCGTCAGCCGCGTCGATGAGTCGGCGATCGCCAATCGTAGATCCTACTATCGCGTGACCAGTTTCTTCTGGATGATGGACACCGAGAGCGGTCGCGCAAATCCGCCGCTCCACGAATCGGGTACCGAGCCGAAGAAGTGGGTCAAGACCATCACCGAAAGAGGTGCCAGCAAGGCCGAGCTGATCGCCGACGCGACACTCAGCACCACAGCCGATCCGGCAACGGCCAGTTTCGTCGAGGTGGCCGGTGGCTTGTACAGCCGGCACCAGATCTACGATCGGACGAACCACGTGCGACGGGGCGGGCACCCGGATGGCGCCAACATCATCTTCCTCGACGCCCACCAGGAATGGCGCAACTTCACCGACATGCAGCATAGGTACTCGCCGGGCGGCGGCACCTCCGGCGCCCCGTACCACTGGTGGTAATCACGCATCCTCCGGCTCGCATGGGCCGATGAACGACAATCCTTCAGACGGTCGAACAGCAGCGGCAGCCAAGCGTGGCTGCCGCTGCACCGTTTTGGGGAATGAGACATTCGTGCTGGATTCTCAGGGCCAGGCAATTGCCAAGGACCAACTTGCGTACAGAGGGTGAGAATGGCCATGACGTAGGACGGTTTCATGCCCATGGGTTGACCTCCGATGAGCTTCGCGAGCTGCTTGGCGTGGCCATTGAGCATCGTGAGTTGACTCGGAGGTATTGGAAATGAACACTTCGGTCTCTGAGGCTCTGGCAAAGCAGGTCCGGTTTGATGAGGACACCATGTGGGTGGATTCCGCGGACGGGCGGACGCTCGGGATTCCGCTGGCGTATTTCCCGCGTCTTCTCAACGCATCGTCTTCCGAACGCGAGAAGTATGCCATCAGCGGTGGAGGAACGGGCCTGCACTGGGACGATCTCGGCGAGGACATCTCCGTTGCGGCTCTGCTCGGCGGCGTGGGCGACCGAACCCGGCGTTCGTAGTGTGCTCGTCAGAGCATACAGACCGAGGGCAGCCAACGCCTCACGGAGATGCACAAACGGTCTGGTATGCTGCTGCCCCTCAAGATCGTCGTGGCGTCGCCAGACGCGATGGTCTGTACGCCCTTACGAGCACACTACGAACGGCCCAGGTCGATGACGGGGGCGGCAGGCAGGCGGCGGGTGATGATCTCGGCGGCGAGGTTGGTCCAGCGGGGGCAGGTGTCGAGGATGACGCTGTCTGTGGTGACGACGATGGGCGACGGGTCCGTAGCCGATACAGCATGGGCTGAAGCCCATCCTACCTGTTTGGGAACGGTCAGCGGAGCGCGCAGCTCGGCGTCGGGGTTGATCGACAGGCGGACGTGCCAGGGCCAGCGGTGGTCCCGGGCCAGGTTGGTGATGAGGGTCTTGAGCCGGCCGCTGTTGGAGACGGGGCTGTCGAGCAGCCACAGCGCACGGGGAGTGTTTGTGTCGCGGGCATCTTGCCCGCGATTCGAGGGCGGGACGCCCTCGACACGAGACCGGCCGATCTCGGCCAGGACCGTGCCGATCAGGGTCAGGGCGTCGATCGTCTCATCGACCTTGCGGTAGGTCCCGTGGATGCTGGCCAGGTCGCGGAAGCAGCCGTCACGACCTCTGAAGATCAGCCCGCCGCTTAGCGCCGCCTCGATGGTAATCAGCAGGTTGTACCCATCGATCGCCAGGGTCCGGCCCGGCAGTTCGTCGATCTCCACGCGTCGGGACAGCCGTGATTGCCGCTGCTGGTCCGAGCAGGCCGACCGCATCACCGCCAGCCGCTGTCTCTGCGTCAGGGCGAAGCGGTCGCCGACGAGCTTCAAAGCGCTCTTGCCGGCATAACCCTTGCTCAGCAGCAGGGAAAAATCCGCCAGCGCCTCGCGCAGGGGCGGCAGCTTCTCGGCTGCGAACAACGCCGCATCGGACGGATGCGGGCCGCGATGGCTTCGTTTGTCGGGCACTTTGGGATTTACGATTTACGAATTATGATTTACCATTTGGCCTCGTACGCTCCAGGCTCTTCAATCGTAGACCGTAAATCAGAAATCGACAATCCAAATGTCCAGTCACAACCTGTCCAAGATTCCCCTGGGCGATCTCGACGTCGTCGGCTACTCGGTGGCCGGCGAGGAGACGGTGGTCGCGGTGCCGCAGCTCGACGTCTGCTTCGACGTGGGCAAGGCCCCCGACCAGTTCATCGCCATCAACCACGTCCTGCTGACGCACGGCCACATGGACCACTCGGCGGGTTTTGCCTACTACCTCAGCCAGCGGAACTTCTGCGGGATGGCGCCCGGCACGATCCTGGCCCCGTCCGGCCTGATCCGCACGATGCAGGAGATCCTCGATTCGTGGGGCCGGCTCGACGGCAATCGCATCCCGGCCCAGCTCGTCGGCGTCAAGCCCGGCGATGAATACGCGGTCAAGCCCAACCTCTTCGCCCGGGCCTTCCCCACCAAGCACAGTCCCGGCTCGGTCGGCTTCACCGTCATCGAGAAGCGAAAGAGGCTCAAGAGCGAATACCTTGGCCTCACCGGCCCGCAGCTCGTCGAGATCAAAAAGCAGGGTGTCCCCATCGACACGACGCTCGAGATCCCGCTGGTCACCTACCTCGGCGACACCTCGTACGTCGATTTCGCTCAGCTCGACTATATCGTCCACAGCAAGATCCTGATCGCCGAGTGCACGTTCTATGAGGGCGAGCACGTCAGCCGGGCCAACGCCGGGCGGCACATGCACGTCCGCGAGCTGGCCGACCTTCTCGGCCGCCTGCAAAACGAGCACGTCATCCTCTCCCACCTGACCCAGCGCACGGCGATGGGCGAGGTCCGCAAGATGCTCAAGAAGGCCCTGCCCCCCGAGATCCACGACAAGGTCGTCCTCCTGATGGACCGCAAGTACCGCCACCCGTAGTGGCGAATCATCATTCCTCCGCCCGCCACCGTTCGTAGTGATGCAGTAAGGTGCTGCTGTTTGTGTGCTCCTCCGGGCATACGACGAACGTCTTCTTGCCGCTCTGCGGCCTTATCGGGCGTGAAATATGCAGAGATTGCCCGCCCAGAGCCGATGAAACATTCAGTCGGAGCCGTTCGTATGTCTTCCTGCTCGTGGCAGGTGATTCGAGGTTGATCGCAGTGAAGAAACTACCTATGTTGTCCTATGGTGTCCTGGCGGTGGCCCTGGCCGTGGGGGCGTTCTTCGGCCGAGGTCTTTTCCGCGGCGCGATGACCATCCACGATCTGCTCGCCGAGAACCAGCAGCTCAAGAGCGCCATTACCAGTCTGACGGCCGAGGATCAGATCGGCTACGCCAAGGTGGTCAGCCAGCGGACCGAGGCGGATGGCCGCCTGCTGACGACGCTGCAGTTCGTCGAGACCAGCCGGGACGACAAGACCCGCCGCATCCTCCAGAAAGAGTACACCATCGAAGGCGACGTGATCCACTTCGACGCCCTGATCGTCAAGTTCACCGACCAGATGGTCATGGACGGCAAAGCCCGCGCCCTGTACATCTGGCGTCGCGTCTATGGCGAGAAGATGGCCCCGCAGGACGGGTTTCCCATCGAGACGCCCGGCGGCGAGCCGCGACGCTACGCCGACCTGCTCGAACTGCTGCCCCGCGCCCAGCGCGACCTGTTCTGGACCCACATCTGGGACTTGGCCCACGACCCCGAGGCCCTGGCCCAGTACGGCATCAAGGCCATCTACGGCAATGTCATCTACTCCCAACTCCGCGAGGGCCTGATCTACGTCTTCAAAATCGGCCCGACCGGCCACCTCTACGTCGAAGACGTCCCCGCCATGTAAGCCGGTCCGTCCGGCCTCCAACACGACCGCTGAAGCGACCGCCTGCGGCGCGGTGTGGCCCCGTGAAGAGCGGTCCGATCCCGCTCAGCTCAGTGCTTGCGGGGCAGGGGCTGTGTGGGCAGCATCGAATCCTTCACCCTTCACATTTGATGCGTGGTGTGTTGTCGGTTTCTTCTGGCGGGTCGGGGGGGTGAGGTCGTATGATGGGTGGCTGGACGCTGAGCCGTAACGAAGGAGCCACACTATGTATGAGGACAAGGACAACGCGCTGAGCCGCCGTGACTTCCTGCATCGCACCGGTTGTAGCGCCGCGATGGCCGGAAGTGCCTTCTGGGCGGCGGCGATGCCCGCTTCCGCTACGGCATCGACGCAGGACGCCGAACCCGAGTTTCGCGCCGGCTGGGCGACGGTCAGCATCACGCCGGACAAGCCCGTGCAATTGGCGGGGCAGTTTCACGAACGCGTCTCGACTGAAGAGACGCTCTATCCCTGTCTGGCCACCGCTCTGGCGATGGAGGGCGTGGACGGAGCAGGGCGTCGGTCCCAGGCGATCCTGGTGGCCTGTGACCTGGTGAACGTGGGGCGCGAGCATGTCGAGCAGATCCGCAAACGCGTGGCCCAAGAACTGCGCGATTTCGACGTGGCCATGTTGAGCGTCAATACGACGCATACCCACACCGGCCCGACGCTTACCGCGGGTGTCTACAAGGAACCCGATTCGGGGGTCATGGGACCTCTGGAATATGCGCCGTTCTTCTGTGACCGGGCCGCCAGGGCGGCGGTGCAGGCGTGGAAGGCCCGGCAGCCGGCGGCGTTGAGTCGGGCGTTGGGGCATGCCGCCGTCGGTTTCAATCGGATCGCGACCTATGCGGACGGTTCATCCCAGATGTATGGCAACTCGAACCGCCCGGACTTCGTCGGGTTGGAGGGAGGCGACGATCACGGTCTGGAATTGCTGTTTCTCTGGGACCGGCGGGATCGTCTGTCCGGCATCGTCATCAACATCGCCTGCCCGTCCCAGGTGGTCGAGGGGCAGCGATACCTCTCAGCGGATTTCTGGGGGCCGGTGCGCGAGGAGATCGGGCGTCTCTACGGCGAGCGGGTCTGGGTGTATCCGATGGTCAGTGCGGCCGGCGACCAGTCGCCTCGCGACCTGGTGCGTCGCGGGCGGGGCGAGCCGGACATGCGCTCCGAGCCGGGCATGCGCGAAATGGCGCGGCGGATCGTCAACGGCGTGCGATACGCGTACGACACCGCCCTGAGCGAGCGGGACGACAACCCCGTATTCCGGCATCATACCGAGCGGCTCGAATTGCCCGCACGACGGGTAACCGACGAGGAAGCGGCCGAAGCGCGCAAGGAGCTGTCGCGACTGGCTGCATCCGGCGACGTGCAGCCCGGCTCTTACGATGCGGCGATGCTCCGCCGGGCGAGAGACGTGGTCGAGCGTCATGAGGCCCAGAAATCGGCTGCGACCTATGCGATGGACCTGCACGTCCTGCGGCTTGGCGACACGGCGGTGGCGACCAATCCGTTCGAACTCTATATCGAGTACGGCGCGCGCATCAAGGCCCGCAGCCGTGCGGCCCAGACCATGCTCGTCCAATTGGCCAACGACCGGGGCCGCTATCTGCCCACGCGCCGCGCCGTGGCCGGCGGCGCCTATGGATCGCGCATCGCCGACAACCTCGTCGGCCCGGAAGGGGGCGACGTGCTGGTGGAGAAGACGGTCGCGGCGATCGACGGGATGTGGCCATAGGCTCGGCAGGGAGCCCAGGCAATGGTTTCAGGTCATCGAGGAGATGTCACAATGTTGCAGAGGTCAGTATCACGCGCATCGCTCTTCTTGTTCATTGTCGGCATACTGGCGTGCGCCGGTCGAGGGTTCGCCCAAGCCGGGGGAGGCGATCAGTTTCTGGACGGTATCGGGGAGACCGCCTTGGTCGCGCGATATGTGTTCCGGGGCGATGCGGAAGACGGGTCCAGAAATCACTATCATGCGACCGTGCACGGCGACGTTGCCTTTGTGCAGGACGGTCAGTTCGGTCGCGTGCTGTCGCTGTCGGCCGGCGAGGCCGGCGGCCACGTTCAGATCCCCGGACGGGCCCTGATCGGCGTGGAAACCGTCAGCGTAACGGGTTGGCTCTACGTCCGATCGGCTACGCCCGGACAGCGATTCTTTGACTTCGGACGCAGCGCGACCGAACGTTTCTTCTGCACGGCGACCGGCCGCGACGAATCGCAGGGCTATCGCGCCCGCGTCACGAATGATGGCCGCAGCGCCGAGCAGGGGCCCCTGGCCTCGCGCGTTCCAACGGGGCGGTGGGTTCATCTGGCGGTGGTGCTCGATCCGGCCAAGCGCACGCTGAGCAGCTACGTGGATGGTGCGCGGGTCGGGCAGGCCACGGGGATAACCTTGACTCTGGAGCAGGTCCTCGATCAGGAGGACGCGGCCGCGAATCGGCTGTATATCGGCAGGGCCCAGGACGGCCGGGGCCGCCCGCTCGACGCGATGGTTCACGACGTGCGGATTTGCAGCATTGCCCTGACCGCCGCGCAGGTGGCTACGATCCGCAACAACGCGCTGGTCGGCGGGCAGGCCGTGGCTTCGGACGCCGAATCGCCTGCGCGCGATGAACGTCCTGCGACGGCCGAGGGCCGCACCCTGCACATGGCGTCGCAGTTGACGGGCGTGCCGGACATTGCCGCCGAGACGACGGTGGGCCACCTGCCGCGTCTGCCTCGCACCATCCCGGCGACGTATCGTGATGGCGCGACGGGCGCGATGGTTCGCGTAATCTGGCCGGCCCCCACGGACAACCGCGACGTTCTGAGGCCCGGCGCCTATACCGTGACCGGTACGGTGCCCGGCACCGCATTCCAGCCAAAGGCCCTGGTGACGGTGAAGGCGGCTTCTCATCCCGACGGCGAACGTCGTCCGCAACGCAGGCTCGAACCATTCCCACTGGGACACGTCGTCCTGAACCGGGACGCGAACGGCCGCAGTACGCCGTTCATCAAGAACCGCGACAAATTCGTTCTTACTCTGGCGAAGACCGATCCGGATAGCTTTCTGCACAACTTCCGCGATGCGTTTGGCCAGCCGCAACCGGAGGGGGTCGTCCCACTACGCGGCTGGGACAGTCGGACCACACGCCTGCGCGGCCATGCCAGTGGCCACTATCTCACCGCCATCGCCCAGGCCTATGCCGGCACGACATACGACGAGGAGCTGCGCGCCGAGTTTCGGCGAAAGATGGACTATCTGATCGACACGCTGTATGACCTGGCCCGGAAGTCCGGCACGCCAGCCGAAGACGGTGGGCCGTTCAACGCCGATCCGACCGCCGTCGGGCCGGGGCCGGGCAGAGATGACTACGACTCCGATCTCAGCGCCAATGGGATTCGGACCGATTACTGGAATTGGGGCAAGGGATTCATCAGCGCCTATCCGCCGGACCAGTTCATCATGCTGGAGCACGGGGCCACCTACGGCACGAGGAACAACCAGGTCTGGGCGCCCTATTACACCCTGCACAAGATCCTGGCGGGCCTGCTCGATTGCTATGAGGTCGGCGGCAACGAGAAGGCCCTGGAGATCACGCGGGGGATGGGCCTCTGGGTGCATGCACGTCTGAAGGCCCTTCCGGCCGAAACCCGGATCCGCATGTGGAACCGTTACATCGCCGGCGAGTACGGGGGGATGAATGAGTCCATGGCCCATTTGTACGGCCTTACCGGCGATCCGCGATTCCTCGAATGCGCCCGTCTGTTCGACAACACCGATTTCTTCTTCGGTGACGCCGAGCACGCCCACGGCCTGGCCAGGAATGTGGACACCCTTCGTGGCAAGCACGCCAACCAGCACATCCCGCAGATCACCGGCGCGCTGGAGACCTATGCGCGCACGCAGGAGCCGCCGTACTACCGCGTGGCGGAGAATTTCTGGGACCTCTGCACCCACGGCTACATGTATAGCATCGGCGGCGTCGCCGGCGCGAAGAATCCCAACAACGCCGAGTGCTTCACCGCCCAGCCGGACACACTGTTCGCCAACGGCTTTGCCCAGGGTGGGCAAAACGAGACCTGTGCTACCTACAACCTGCTCAAGCTCAGCCGCCAGCTCTTCCTGTTCGACCCGGACGCCAGGTACATGGACTATTACGAGCAGGCCCTGTACAATCACATTCTGGCCTCTGTCGCTGAGAACGATGCCGGCAATACGTACCACGTCCCCCTGAACCCCGGTGCGCGGAAGGGCTTCGGCAACGCCGATATGACCGGTTTCACCTGCTGCAACGGCACCGCCCTGGAGAGCAGCACCAAGCTCCAGGACTCCATTTATTTCCACAGTGCCGACAACAGGACGCTGTACGTGAATCTCTACGTGCCCTCCACACTGACCTGGGCCGAGCGACAGGTGATCGTGCGACAAACCACCGCGTTTCCGTATGCCGACACCACCAGGCTCACGATCGTCGGCGGCGGTGAATTCGACATCAAGGTGCGCGTGCCGAGATGGGCGACTCGCGGCTTCTTCGTCCGGATCAACGGCCGAGATCAGGCCGTTCAGGCGGTGCCGGGTACGTATCTGACCCTCGGCACGACCTGGACGGACGGCGATGTCATCGAGCTTCGAATGCCGTTCCACTTCCATCTGAGCCGGGTCATGGACCAGCCCAACATCGCCAGCATCTTCTATGGCCCGGTGCTGCTTGCGGCCGAAGAACCCGCGCCGCGTTCCACGTGGCGCGCCGTGACGCTGGACGCCGACGACATCGGCAAATCCATCACCGGCGATCCCGCCACGCTGCGTTTCAGTATCGACGGCGTCGATCTCAAGCCGTTCTACGAAACCTACGGACGCCACTCCGTCTATTTGGACGTTACTCTGAGATAGACACGGTTGCCTCTTTTGTCTTGCAGGATGCAGAGACGCGCTCGGCACCGGGGCCCCAGGGCCCGGTCTCGCCGAATCCTGTTGCAGACAGGGGATGATTCTGGTATACTACATGGGACTCAAGGTCATTCTGGATGGGTCTGTCGATGCGAGCTGCGTGCGGCCCTGAGGGGGCACAGAGAGACTGCTGTCGCGGCGCACAACGCACACATCGGGCATAGCGGAGCCAGAAACGAGGAGATGATGTATCCGTGCCGGGCGTTCACGGCAGAGAGGACGTACCGGGCCGAGGAAGTGGGACATGGTCTTAATGGCATCTCTTTGAGGAGGATTGGCATGTGTACGAAGCGAACGGGCTTGGTCTGCTGTGTGCTCGGGCTGGGGATGATGTTGCTTTCTCCATGCCATGCGGCCGATCCGTCTCTGGTTGGCTGGTGGACGTTCGACGATGGATCGGGAACGGTGGCACGCGACGCCAGCGGCAGAGGCAACGACGGCACGCTCCGAGGCGACCCGGTTTGGGTGATGGGACGGGTCGATGGCGCGCTTCAGTTCGACGGCGTGGACGACTACGTGGAGGTTGGCAGCGTGGGGATCAGCGGGATGGCCCCGAGAACGGTCGTCGGCTGGGTGAAGGCCGGCACGCTGGCCATTCCAAACTGGACCAGCGTGTTCGGTTTTGTCCCGGACGGAAGCATCAATGGCACCTATTTCGACATGGAGGTTGATGATGCGGGCAATTATGTTGCCCACATCTGCGGCGACCAGTGGATCCTTGGACCCGTCGATACGCAATGGCACCACGTTGGCGGTACGTACGACGGCAGTGCGGGCAGTTGGTATTTGGACGGCCAGCTCATTGGAGGTGCCGAGGGACAGCTTGGGACGATCGATCATGTGAGGATCGGCGCCCGGCTCAGCAACGGCCGCTATTTCCCCGGCCTGATCGACGACGTCCGCATCTATAACAGGGCGTTGTCGGAGGCCGAGATTCAGTCGGTGATGGATGGGACCGATCTGGGCCTTGCGAGGGACCCCAGCCCCGCGGAATGGGCGGAGGACGTCTGCCGCGATGCGGTTCTGGCCTGGACGCCTCATCCCTCTGCTGTCCGTCACAACGTGTACCTCGGGACCCGTTGGGACGACGTGCGCAACGCCGATACGACCGATCCGAGAGACGTATTGGTCAACCGGGGACAAGCCGGGGCAACGTTCGCCCCGGAGGGCCCGTTTGCATTCGGCCAGATCTACTACTGGCGCGTCGACGGCATCGGTCCGGCGCCTGACAACGCCATCTTCAAAGGCCGGGTCTGGAGTTTTACGTCCGAATCCTTCGCCTGTGCCATCCACAATATCCTTGCGACCAGCAACGCCGCCTCGAGCGATACGGAAGGGCCGGAGAACACGATCAACGGCTCGGGGCTCGATGAGGATGACGGGCACTCGATCCGTCCGTCGGACATGTGGCTTACGACCGCCGAGGTTCCGACGCCCGTCTGGATCCAATACGAATTCGATCGCATCTACAAACTCCACGAGATGCGGGTATGGAACTACAACGCCGAGTTTGAGGCCATCCTTGGTTTCGGGGTCAGAACGGCTGCGGTCGAGTGCTCGACCGACGGCGTGGAGTGGATCGGTCTTGGTGACGTGGAATTCGTCTCCGCCACAGCGACAGCCGGTTACGTCGCCAATACGACGGTGGACCTGGCCGGCACGCCCGCCAGATATGTCAGGCTGGTCATCGGCGACAACTGGGGTTCCATGGCGCAGGTCGGTCTCAGTGAAGTTCGGTTCCTGCATGTTCCCGCTCACGCCCGAGAGCCTCAGCCGGCCTCCAGTGCGACGGACGTTGGCATCGCCCCGGTGCTTCGTTGGCGGGCCGGACGGGACGTCGTCTCGCACGAGGTCTATTTCGGCGCCGGCGAGAACGACCTGGAGTGGGTCGCCAGTCCTGCCCAGGCTGCCTTCATGCCGCCGGTGTTGGAGTTCGCTGCCACCTATTACTGGAAGGTCGATGAGGTTGCCGACGACGGCGTCTGGCCTGGTACGGTCTGGAGCTTCTCGACCCAGGCGTATCAGATGATCGACGACTTCGAGCGCTATACCGACGACATCGACGCCGGGCAGGCCATCTTCGATACGTGGCTCGACGGCTGGGTTAACGGCACCGGTTCAACGGTGGGCCACCTTGAGGCGCCCTTTGCCGAACGCGCGATGGTCCACAGCGGCCGGCAGTCGATGCCGCTCCAATATGACAATACGGACTCACCGTTCTATTCCGAGGCCGAGCGGAGATTTGACACGGCCCAGGACTGGACGGTTGGCCGTGCCGACAGTCTGAGGCTGTACTTCCGGGGCGATGCGGCGAACGCGGGCCAGACGCTGTACGTCGCGCTTGAGGATCGTAACGGGCACGCCACGACGATTAGCCATGCCGACCCGGAGGCCGTCCGAACGACAGAATGGCAGACATGGCACATCCCGCTGAGTGCCTTCAGTGCGGCAGGTGTCAACGTTGCGCAGGTCGCCACGCTGTACATCGGCCTGGACAGTCGAACCAGCCCAACCGCCGGCGGCATGGGCATCGTCTACATCGATGACATTGGTTTTGGCCGGTCAGCCGGCGAATGAAGGTCGTGGGACGTGGCCAGGGCGATGACGCGGCCCTGGTCGCCGACGGCGCAGTAGAAGTGGTAGACGACGCCGTCGTGCTTGATGACCCAGGGCTTGTGCGCGTAGGTCTCGTCGTATGGTTCGGACGGAGCGACGAGATCGGGTCCGTCCCACTGGGTCCAGTGGACCAGGTCGTAGGAGCAGGCGAACGTGTCGAAGGCCTTGGGCCGCCAGAAGGCCCCGAAGTAGAACATCACCCAGACATCGCCCATCCGCACCACCTGCGGATCGCCTGAGATGCCGCTGTGGTTGTCGATCACCGGGTCGGTCCCATAGCGCAGCCATCGCCGCATGTCGTTCGAGACGGCCATGCCGATCCGCTCGGGGCTGCCCTTGGCCTTGCCGTTGTAGAACATCACGAACGGATAGCCGAGCGCGCGGTCCTTGTCGTGGATGATGTTGCTCTTGTACTGGGTCAGGCTCTCCCACCAGCGCACATCGGGCTGATCGCGCGACAGCACGGGCTCGCCGAGTCGCTGCCAGGGGACAGGCGCCGTCGGATTCTTGGTCCAGGCGGTGCCGATGGCCAGCGGGTCGGTCTCGTAGCCTTTCAGGGCGCCGCCGATATAGCTCATCCAGTACCTGCCGTCATATCGCTCCAGTTCGTACGATCCACCCCAGGTGGTGTCCTGCAGGGCCACATAGCCGGCCGCCTGAATCGCGTCCCAGCCCTCGTGGCGGAAAGGCAGGATCGTGCCCAGTGGCCGCCAGGTCAGCAGGTCGTCGCTGTCGGCGATGGCCGTCTCATAGCCGTCGCCGTCGAAGATGATGTACACCATGTACCATTTCGAGCCGTGACGAAAGACGCTGGGGCAGTCGAGCTTCTTGCCATCCTCGCCTTTGAGGATCACGCCATACTTAAACGGCGTCCTGGCCTCCTCATAGACGCGCTGCATCACCGCCGGTTCCACGGCTTGTTGCCGTGATACCGCCGGGACAATCTGACGCTGCCGGTCGGCAGCGTCGGCCACGGGCAAAAAGGTCGCGGCTGCTGCCGCGAGAAGCAATGCTGTTCGAGTCGTCATGATTGGTCCCTCGTTGGCTCGGTGCGCTGCGAGGCCTTGAGATCGGCGATCTGCGGGAGCATGGTAGCATACCGGGCCCGAGGTGGCAACACGGCCTGAATTGCCGTCGATCGACAAATCCGGCCTGTGTCGGAGTGAATTGGCGAACTGTCCCGGGGGCCGTCGGCGTACAGACAGCGGCGGCGGCCGGCATTGGGCCGCTGGTGTCAGGCAGGACCGCCTGGACGGGTTTGTTGCCTGTCAGGGCAGGCAATCCGCCCGAACGGGGGCGGATGAAATGAAAGCGACGATTCAGGATCTATGGGAGGCAAAGGCAATGGAAGCCAAGAAGACCATCCTCGTTACCGGCGCTACCGGCGCCCAGGGCGGCGGTGTGGCCAGGCACCTGTTGGCGCGGGGCCGGTTCAACGTTCGCGCGTTGACCCGGCGTCCGGATTGCGAAGAGGCCCGGGCGCTGCGGCAGGCGGGCGCCCAAATCGTCCAGGGTGACCTGGAAGACCTCGACAGCATCCGGGCGGCGTTGACTGGTTGCTACGGCTGCTTCGGCGTGACCAACTTCTGGGAGCACTTCGAGAAGGAATACGGGCTAGGCAAGAATCTCGCCGATGCGGTCAAGCGGTCCGACGTCGAGCATTTCGTGTTCAGTACGCTGCCGAACTGCAAGCAGATCAGCGATGGGAAGCTGGAGGTGCCGCACTTCGACATCAAGGCCCAGCTTGAAGCCTATGCACGCGGCCTGGCTGTCAAAGCCACGTTTGTCCATGTGGCGTTCTACTTCGAGAACTTTCTGACGTTCTTTCCGCCTCAGAAGCAGGCCGACGGCAGCTTCGCCTTCGGGTTTCCGCAGGGCGAGATACCGCTGGCCGCTGTGGCAGTCGAGGACGTCGGCGGGGTCGTCTCGGTCCTCTTCGAGAACCCGCAGGAGTCTCTCGGAAAGGTGGTCGGCATTGCCGGCGACGAGCGGACAGGCGATCAGTATGCCGAGACGATGACGCGCATCCTGGGGGCGAAGGTGATCTATCGTCATGTGCCTCGCGAGGAGTTCGCTGCGTTGGGCTTCCCCGGCGCCGAGGACCTGGCGAACATGTTCGAGTTCAATCGCCTGTACATCCCCACCCGGAAGGCGGATATCGAGGCATGCCGAGCCTTGTATCCGGAGATGCAGACGTTTGAGGGCTGGCTTCAGTCGAACAAGGGGACCTTCGTCAAGCTGCTCGAGAGCGAGCCGGCAGGTCGGCGCTGAGGCGGATTGACAGTGGTCCGTCCGGGCGGTGGTTGGCGTGCTGTCCGTTCACTCCCATCGCCACTGGGAAAGGCCCGTGATGTTCTGAAAGCGGCCGGGCTCGTCGAGCGTATCATACAGTTGCTTGCTCCATGCGTACGTCTCGGGCATCGGGCCGATGATGCCGACCTGGGTCGGGAACAGAAGACCCGCCACCTGGGGCACGTCGGTGATGCGCAGGCAGTTGAGCATCTCGATGGCCTCGCCGCGTCCGTCCTCGCGACCGGCGGCGTTCTGTGTGGGCGGTGGATCGCGAAGGAGGACCGCGGCGACTTCGCCGTCGAGCAGGGCGGCATAGAGGGCGACCGCGCCCATCTCGCCCCGGGCGGCGATGCCGATCCTATTGTGTCCGGCCGCCTTCAATTGGCGCAGGGCCTCAAGACAGCGGAGCACGTCGTAGACGCGCATCGAGGCCACGGTCCGGCCGGTCCAGGCGGCGGCGCGGCGCACATGCCATTGCAGGTCGGGCGGCCAGCCCGTCTCGCCAACGCCGCGGGTCTCGAAGTAGGCGAGGTTCCACCGGCCGTCCAGACCGGAGATGAAGCCCTCCGAGGCCCAGCGGTCTTCGTCCGGACTGCGCAGCACCAGCATGAGAGGAGCCGCATGGTCGCGCGGCTGCCGCCAGCGGACATCGACCTTGAGCCGGTAGTCCTTCTCCGAGACGAAGCTGTAGGTGTGCCGGCCGTGGCGGGCGCCGTCGTCGGCGCGGAACTCCCAGCGGATGTCCAGGGGCGCCGGCTCGCTGGGGAAGGCGCCGAACGTCCGCTCCCGAAGGAACCCGAGCACATTCTCACGATGCGCCTGCAACTGCGCCGGCGTCGCGATCTGCGGCAGCTCGGCCGGCTTGACGAAGGTCTCCTGGATTGTGGTGGTGCGGTCGTCGGCGGGGGGGCCGTCCACATAGACCCGCAGTTCCTCAGCCGACAGCATGGCGTCCTCGGAGCGGTCGATGTCGCCGATCTGGTCGGGCGGAATGTCCTTGCCCATCAGGTGTTTGACGAAGAACGAGAAGATCCTCGTCCGACTGATTTCGTGGTAGGAGTGCCCGCCGGGGGTCTCGACGAGGTGGATGTCGTCGGCCTTGCCGTAGAGGTCGTAGATGTGCTTGACGGCGAAGTAGACCTCGCGGACCGCCTCGATGGAATTGAGGCCGTCGCGGTTGGCCGAAGCGATCATCAGTGGACGCGGAGCGATCAGGGCTCCGATGTCGTGAAAGTCCTGTCGGTAGGTGTTGATCGGCATCATGCAGTCGCAGTGCCCGTCGATCGTCCGCTGGTGGACGTGCGAATTGACGGTGCTCGTCCCGCAGACGGGGGCGACGACCTTGATCCTGGGATCGGCGGCCGCGATGTACCAGCTCTGAGTTCCGCCGCCGGAGATACCGGTGACTCCCAGCCTGTCGCTGTCGACCTCGGGTCGGGCGCAGAGCAGATCGAGTCCGCGCATGGCGTTCCACAACTCGACGCCGCCGGGACAGTAGCCCCGGCTGTACCAGTGGAACCAGCCCCGCGCGTAGCAGCCCCAATGGTCGCCCAGCACCTCGCCCCACTGAATCGTCTCGATGATCAGGCAGACGAAGCCCAGTTGGGCGAACTTGCGCGGGTGCGGCTGATACGAGACCTTCTGCGTGCGGGAGTGACCGCAGACGTACAGCACCGCCGGGGCGGATTCGGTGAGGCCGTCGGGGATGTAGAGATTGGCAGGGACGTACAAGCCGGGCAGCGACTCGTAGCAGAGCTTCTCGATGCGGTAGCCCGGTTGGCGGATCGTCCCGACGATCTTGACGTTCAGAGGCGGTCGCGGTCCATCGACCGGGGTATCCGTCAGCGACATCATCTCCAGGAACTGGGCGTACCGACGCGGCCGGGCCTTCTGCCAGTCGGCCAGCGTGTCGAAACCCGCCAGCGCCTCGTGCGAGAGCTCCTGCGCGACCCGCATCAGATGATTGCGTATACTGTTCGATTGGTCCAGGTCCGCCCGCGTCTCGATCGCCGGGGGTCGGCTCGCATCGGCCGCGAAACCGGTGCCGCAAAAGACCCAAAGGGCGAGAAGAACCAGACGGCTGCCGGCAAGGGACCCCGGTGCGACTGTCTTGACGGCCATAGCATACCTCCGTAAGGACGCAGTCTCTCGGTCAGGCGTCATCAGCGAGCGTGATGTCGCCTCCAGTAGGCCGTCTGCGTCCGCTCCTGTCAAGAGGAAGGTTCGGCTGACATCTATCCTCCTGTTTCGGGGGCTGCCCTGCAGATGGTTCTGTCGGATGTCCGTTCGCGTGAGGGGCTACTCGACGTGGACGACGTTGTGGGCGCGGTCGGCTTCGAGTCCGGCCTTCTTGACAATGTCGTACAGATCGCGGCAGCCGTGGACTTTGACGAAATCGAAGTGGGGGTCGGATTTGTCGGTCGTGATGAGGTGGACGGTGCCGATGCCGACCAGGCAATCCCAGAGGGATCGTCGCAACTTCAGGTCGACCAATCGAAACATATCAAGGTTGTCGATCTGGCGGTCGAAGATCCCGCGCCCCCACTCGATGCGGTCCGGCGTGACCTCATAGTAGATGCTCTTCAGGGCGATCATTCTCCCGAGCAAGGCCAGCAGGGCCGCCGCGATTAGGGCCATCGCGCCGAGATCGATCCAGGCCTCGATCTGGGCCAGCCGATCGGCGCCGATGTCCAGCTTTGGCAGGTAGGCGCCCGCATACGCGGCGACCTGGGTCACGCGGTATTTGACAACCGCCCAGCACAGCGCGACGAAGATGCCCGTCTTGACGGCGGTTCCCGTCAGGGCGAACAGACTCGGCCGGCCGCACCAGAGCACATCGTCGTCGGCCGGTTCATCCACGGAAGTCCCGTCCGATTCCTCGTCCTCCGAATCGGGGTGGAAGTCGGACGGGCCGTACTTGGTCCGGGTCGCGGTGCGGTCGCCGCGCAGAAACTCACCGCAGAAGCGGCACTTGATCGCCTCGTAGCGGATCTCCTCGGCGCAGAACGGACAAGACTTCATCCGGCGTTCGAGCCGTTGAACCACATGCGTCGATTCGGCTGATCTTGGCATTGCAGGAGCACCCTAAACCTGTTTCGTTCCATCGAAACCTCTGGAGGCCGCCGACGGCCATCGCCGGGCGGTCCACTTCCCTTATCGGCCATTTTCGACCGATCGGGCCACTTCGGCAGGCAATGCGACGGCATTTTCTGGTTATCGGGCGTCGATGTCGCTAAGGACTCGTAAAGAAACGGATTCGGATGTTATGAGGTATTGGGATCAATCGTGTAGTTCCAGTCTGGGCAGACCTCGTGTCGCTGAAGCCGGATCGTCTTCATCTGT
>Ga0334890_1000438_pt1 | contig 74774 bp, 68 predicted proteins | sample GraSluR1_MG_3_FD_207220 | JGI IMG/M metagenome (GOLD analysis project Ga0334890, IMG submission 207220) | Sludge microbial communities from methane-producing bioreactor in Wageningen University, Netherlands - Granular Sludge_31_08-R1 | ecosystem: Engineered > Bioreactor > Anaerobic >... | reverse complement strand
ATTCATTGGCTTGTATAAATATACCGCTCCAGCGTCCTTAATAGCGACCGCAGGGAGCATCAGTTGTGCCCGACAGGGCGCTTCGCATGGGCAACACCTGCGGCTTGTCTCGCGGCTCAAGGGGTACACGCTAACCTCCCATCCATGGTCGTCAACCTTAATAGTGACACCCGCAAGGTGGAACACCAGGAGTACCCGGAGGGTGATAGCGCTCTCGCGACGTCCTGTCGCTCGCCCCCTTTCGCCTGCTCGCCTTCGCCGGGCGTTGCAACCATGCTTCGCCAACGCTCGCTTTGTATATTTATGCAACCCTTATGCAACAAAAGGGGTTTTCGCAGTGGAGTCATAATTTACTGTGGATAACTGATAATGGGGACATTTTTCACCTGCTTATAAAAGAGGATAGCACCGGCAGCAAGGCGAATATTTATGTATGTAAAAGTGAGACGTAAAGGATTAAGTTAAAAGGAGAGCATCATTTGGAACATAGTATATTTATGGTAATAATAGCGGCCATGACTCCGGTAGTAGAATTGCGCGGGGCCATACCCCTGGGACTGGCTCTGGGGATACCCCCGGCCGAAGTATTCTTGCTTTCGTTAATAGGCAATATCCTGCCTATCCCTTTTATCTTACTGGGGATAAGGTGCTTGCTTAATGAAATAAAAAAAATACCCCGACTGCATAACTGGATAGACCGCAAGGGTAAAAAAGGGGCCGGATTGCTTAATGAAAAAATACGACGATGGGGTTGGTTAGGTCTGATGATATTTGTCGCTATCCCCCTCCCCGGAACCGGAGCATGGACCGGGGCCCTGGCTGCAAGCTTTCTTAGCCTGAAGTTTTGGCCTTCCTTCCTGGCCATCGTTGGGGGAGTTTTGATTGCTGGCCTCCTGGTTACCGGTGCCAGCCTGGGAGTAATATCATTTTTTTAAAAGGTGAGCGGCCCGGTTTTGCCGGGCTTTTATAAAAACAGAGGCGGGCTCTACTCCTCCACCTCGTTGTAACGCTGTGTTGAAACTGCTCCCCAGTTTATTCCGATGCTTAAAAATGATGATTCCACTGCTCCACTATTTAATCCCGCTGCTTTTCTTTATCCGGTTGCCTCTTTCTTCTAAATAAATTACTTCGCCCCGGGGGATAGGTTTTTCGTTTGCTTCGCTCCCGCAGTATTCCGGGATGAGTTCCTGGATGAACCGCATTATCTCGTTTCTATCGGGGGGTAGATTTTTTATCCAGGCAGCGATATTATTTCTTATCCCGTTGTAACGCTCATCCAGTTCTTTGCTGGAAATGAAGATGCGCTGGTGCCGGGTGGCGGCCATTTCTTCGTAGCCGGAAAAGAGTTCTTCGTAAAGCTTCTCTCCCGGCCTTATGCCGGTGTATCTAATTTCAATGTCGAGTTCCGGGTCATAGCCTGACAACCTGATTAAGTCGTTGGCCAGATCCGCTATCTTTACCGGTTCTCCCATATCGAGCACAAAGATTTCTCCCCCTTGGGCAATGGCTCCGGCTTGAATGACCAGCTCCACTGCTTCGGGTATGGTCATAAAGTAGCGGGTCATATCGGGGTGGGTTACGGTAAGGGGCCCCCCTTTTTGAATCTGTTTTAGAAAAGTGGGGACTACGCTGCCGCGGCTGCCCAGCACATTACCGAAGCGTACGGCAGCAAAACGGGTCTGGCTGCTGCGGTTTATATCCTTCGCAATCAACTCGGCTATACGCTTGCTGGCCCCCATGACATTGGTAGGGTTGACCGCTTTGTCGGTGGATATCAGTATAAAAGTCTCGCTTCCATATTTATCGGCCATTTCCGCTATGTTCCTGGTACCCAGGACATTATTGTTCAAGGCTTCGTCCGGGTGCATTTCCATCATGGGGACATGCTTGAAAGCAGCCGCATGGAATATAACCTGGGGAAAATGCTTTTCGAAAACGGACTGCATTTTTTCCCGGTTGCGGACATCAGCGAGTTCTGCTTCCAGAGCCTGTTCCGGAAAGGATTCACGCAGTTCGTTGTCTATATCGAAAAGGTTGTTCTCACTGCATTCCAAAAGTATCAAGCGTTGGGGCCGGTGCCGGCAGACCTGCCGGCAGAGTTCGGAGCCGATGGAACCGCCCGCTCCGCTGACCAGTACTGTTTTACCCTGCAGGTAAGCAGCAATCTCCTCCAGATCAATTTTAACCGGCTCGCGTCGCAGCAAGTCTTCCAGTTGGACATCGCGAATCTTACTGCGGCTGTGTAGAAGGTCGTCGGCTCCTTCAAATATCCGCAGCCGAACTCCGGTCGCCTGGCAAATATTCACTATTTCCCTTATGGTCCTGCCTTCTGCCGAAGGCATGGCAATAATAATTTCTTCTATCCCGTGGCTGGCGGTGAGAAAAGGAATCTGCTCCCGGCTTCCGAGCACCGGAATGCCAAAAATACTGAGCTTCTGCTTCAGGGGACTGTCATCTATGAAACCTACCGGAAGCAGGTTTAAGGACTGGTTGTTATTCAGTTCCCGGGCTACCATGGCCCCGGCATCGCCGGCCCCGATAATCAAGGTTCTTTTAGCTTTTTTGTTGGATTCCTTAATAATGAGATCCCGCAGCAGGCGCCAGCTCAAGCGGGAGCCGCCAATGAATATAATCATGAAAACCCAGGACATTATGTATACGCTGCGGGGCAGGTAGGACAGGGGTATGGTGTATATCAGTATAATTACTATAGCGGTGCTGGTAGTGACTGCCTTTACTATCCCATATAATTCGCCAATGCTGGCATACTTCCACATACGGTGATAAAGGCGCATAGCGTACAGAGCTCCCAGGGTAATAAATGTATACCAGGGGATCAAGGAGAAAAAAGCTGTCAGGTAATTGGCGGGGATTCCCCCTTCACCTTCGAAGCGCAACCAGAGGGAAAACCCGATGGAGAGGTTTATCAGGCAGCTATCGAATAATAACATTAGAATTAAACGAAGCCAATAAGTCATATATTACTCCTTCGTGCCGGTGCAGCGGTTCGACTTTCCTGCTTCACTCTTTGCCGGCAATGCCTGCAATTGCAGCAAGCTGCGGTAGAGGGCGGCCGACTGGGGATTGCTTGAATGCAGTCCCAGGGCCAGAGCTTCGGCCTGTTCTTGTTCACCGCTGCGATAGAGAGCGGCCAGGTGCCAGGCTGGAGTTTCCGGGGACTGCCATGAGCCGTCCTGAACCATGGGCAGCAGGGGTTCTATCGTTGCCCGAGCTTCCGGGTACTGACCCAGCAGGTAGTAAGCCTTGCCCAGGCTAAGCTGGGCGGCAGGGCTTAATTCCAGGGGCTGGCCCGACCAGTATGGATAAGCCGCCTTCACCGGGTCGATGGCTTCTTTCTTGATTTGCAATTCCCGGTTTTGTTCCACAATACTCTCTGCGTAAAATGCAGCTTTCTCTGCCTGCTTATTATTAAGATGAAGTTCAACCGCCTTGAGAGCCAGTTGTATTACCCCTTCATAAGCATTGATATCGTTGGGGTTGCATCGTATCGCCCACCGGGCCTCTTCTATCGCTCCTTCCGGGTCATTGAGTCCAATGCATAGATTGGCCAGGCTATTGCGCAGCTTAATACTATAGGGGCCAAGTTCTCCGGCCTTTTTTATCTCCTGCCGGGTTAGCTCATAACACTCCCGGGCCATTGGGTTCTTCGACTGGACCGCCTGGATAAACTGCAGGGCGCAGGCCTGGGCCAGGCCAGCATGGTAGTCTGCATTTAATGGGTCGAACTGGGTGGCTTTTTGGTATAAACTCCGGGCTATGAGAATTTCAGCTTCCTTTTCCTGCAATTGCTGTTCTTCACTGATCTCCTGCAACAATCCGTTTCCTTCGCGGGCTGAGCTGTGGGCCAGGCTAAAACTGCTGCCGGCAATAATAATCATAAAGGCCAGGATTGCGGCCAGGCTGGTATTCATAACCGGCTTGTGTTGCAGAAGCCTCTTTTCTTCCTTACTCGCCTCCAGCCTGCTGCCTGCATTAAGCAGGGCAAAAAGGGTCCACAACAATATGGCCATAGCCCCCAGGGAAAGATCAAAATCCATGGCGGCATGGAGACCAAAGGCCAGAGCAGCCGTAGCGGTTCCCCAATTAAGAATCCAGCTATCACCGGTGGCTTGTCCCCGCTCCCGTTTTCCTCTGTATATTTTCCACAAAGCCAGGAAGAAACCAATCCATATGGAGATAAAGGCTATGAAGCCTATGGTTCCTGCTTCCACCCAGACCTGTACAAAATGATTATGGGTTTCAGTAGTCCAGGCCAGGTAATCTTGATATTGATGGTAGAGGGCATTCCAACCCCCGGCTCCGGCACCAACGAGAGGATAATCCTTCACTATCGCCAGTCCCCAGTGGGCATAATCCATGCGGGAAGAGTAGCTGGTACCGGTGGTGTCCTTTATCTGGGAAAATCTTGCGGTCAGGTTTTCGGGGAGTATTTGTTGGGCTGACTGTGGTATCTCGGGCAAGCGGATCACCAGCAACATCAGCAGAATAAGCAGGGATGCTGCATAAGCAGCCAGGGCCCGTCCTCCCCACTTCCGCTGCAAGAATATCCCCAGGTCCCAGACCGCCTGACCAGCCAGTACTATTATGAAGCCCAGCAGGAGTTTCTGCAGGGCTATGCCGGGTTCCTGTTGGGTCACTACCGGCAGAGCGGCCATAAACTTGCCGTATGTTGCCAGAGCCGCCACTCCGGCTAACCCCAGTATATAAAGGGATTTCAGCCGGTAAAGCCCGGGCATGCCAATAAGGAGGAGTAAGGCTCCCACAAACAGGATAACCCAGGCCCCTTTGGAGAAAGCAGCCAGGACTACCAGAAGGAGGAGGTAAATGCAGCTGCCGTAAATCAGCTTTAATAATGGATTCTTTTCTCTAATCCACAGGGTGACCCCGAGCAGGCTAATAACCGCCAGGTAGGCGGCAGTGGTATTAGGATACTGCAAGGTAGAGAGAATTCTAATGCTATTAGGGTCAAAAGCTGAGGGATAATCCGAAATTCCCACTGCAGCCAGGATGCCGATCAGCGCTACCCCTGCTCCGGAAGCCAGGATAACTCGCAGAATATCCTCATAACGGCGGTAGTCCCGCACGACCTGGCTTACCATCCAGTAAATCATAAAGTAGTTCAAGGCCTTCAGAAAGCCATAAAAGGCTTCACCAATATGTACGGCTCCAATGAGGGAGAGGAGGTAGGCTCCGGCATAAGCCAGGATGGCCCAATCCAGAGGGGTTTCGATGAAGCTGAATTCCCTGCGCTTTATTTTCTCTATCCAAAGCAGGATGAAGACCAATCCGGTGAAAGTATGGTAGAGAAACATATCCTCACTAAAGAAAAGGCCGCGGAAATAAGGAGGATAAAATATTAGAAAGCCTACGGCAATAAAGACCAGGGTGTAGTACCAGGCTTCGACCCGGCGAAGTTTGAGGGATGGGGATAGACCCCTTGTGGGGGACTGTTCCCGTAGAGTATCCTTAATAGAATTCCCTTTTATATTCTTTTGCTGCTGTTTTTTCTTTTTAGCCATTGTTTCTCCAGTTGTTAAGCGATAGCCAATACGATTAGCTTAGAGTTTATTTCGCGTTATTTTTACACCATTTAGCATATCATATTAGCTATTCCATATTATTTGCTTTTTTCCTGCATTTCCTGCAGATTTTTTCCTTCACCATTTCCAGCCAGTCTTAAGGATTCAAGCAAAATCATTTAAAAAAGCTCAACTAGCGGTTTTAAACTGATAGTTGACTCTACTGCAAAAACCCCTTTTGTTGCATGAGGGTTGCATAAATATACAAAGCGAGCGTTGGCGAAGCATGAATGCAACACCCGGCGAAGGCGAGCAGGCGAAAGGGGGCGAGCGACAGGACGTCGCGAGAGAGCTACTGACCAGGATGGGAGATTAGCGCGGCACCCCTTGAGCCGCGAGACAAGCCGCAGGTGTTGCCCATGCGAAGACTGCGAGCGGTATATTTATGCAAGCTAATGCATATTTATAACTTTTGCAGTGACATCATAGTTGAGCTTTTAAAAAGTCGACAATTTTTGATTGTCATCGAAATCCCTGTCGTTTTGAAAGAAAAGTGAGGGGTTTTCTTCGCCTCGTTACAATTTTATCTCCGCACTTCCGCCGCAGTACTGGGTGATGCCATCGGCTATGGCTTCAGCGGCCAGGGTGCGGAAGTAGTCCTGCTGCAGGAGCTGTTCTTCCTCGGGATAACTGAGGAATACTACTTCAGCCAGGGCTGAAGGCATCCGGGTGTTCCTTAGTACAGAAAAATTGGAGCTTGGCCCGGTTTTTACCCCCCGGTCCACGCGGCGGAGCTTGCTCACCAGTTGCTCCTGGATGCAGGTGGCCAGGCGGCATCGTTCCGCACTCTGCATAAAAAGCTCGGGGTTGTCTAAAGGAGCATAATAATGGGTCTCGCTTCCCTGGGCCGCCGGATTATTCTGGCTGGCGTTATTATGGATGGATACGAAGAGCCGGGCATTATAGAGGTTGGCGATATCGGCCCTCTCCTCCAGGGAAACATAAGAATCGTCATCCCGGGTGAGTACTATTTCCATTCCCCGCTGCCGCAAAAGGGCGGCTACTTTCAAACTGATATCCAGGTTGGGCTCTTTCTCCTTTAACCAACTGCCGATGGTCCCGGTTTCTTTGCCGCCATGTCCGGGGTCAATGACTATAGCGGAACCAAGCTGCTGTACATCGCTCTGGTCCACGAAGAGGATATGGAGCTGGTTGCCTTCAGCGCTCTTACCGAAGGCGAATTTGGCCGGGTTTTTAGTCTCAATGGTCAGAACCATACCCTGAGTCCCGTTCACTTCACTTTCGTTTAACTGCAGGCGCTGCATCAACTGGCTGTCGAAGCTGTATTCGGATGGGGCGCTGCCCTTCAGCAGGAAGGGCAGTTTTATCTTCATCTGGGTTCCCTGCTGTTCGGAGCTATAGTCCAGGGGCAAGACGGTCTTTAAGATTATCCTCTCGCCTTTGCTGCCAAAGGTCTTCCTCTCTATACCGGTAATAAAGTTGCTTATGGTTATGGTTTCTTTCTTGCCGCCTTCTTCGCTGGCGCTGCGGTATTTCAGATTGGCCGGTATGCTGATATAAATAACGGCATCTTCACCCTGTTGTTCAGCTTTAACCTCCAGTATCTCACCGGCGATATTCTCACGGATAATGGTGTTGCCCTCAATGGAACGACCGGTAAAATAGTAGCGCAAGTTATTGCCGCTTTCCTCCAGGCGCCCTTTTAGCTCCACTCCCGAACCAATGATTATCTTCAGCCCGGTTTCGTCTTTGCTGGATAATATACGGATGTTCTCCGGTGATGCGGGCGGGGGCAGTTCGCTCGAAGAATTACCGGGAGTGCCCGGGGAAGTAGTCACCGGTACAGCCGGGGGTTCGTTTTCCTGCCAGGCCACATCTACCACCTCGCCTGATACCCAGGCTATTTTTCCTCCGCGGCTGACCTGGTACCAGCCGTCCTGGGCGGCCAGAACCTGCATCCTCTCTCCGGAGCGGGCCTGGTCAAGCTGAGCGTGGCCGGTGGAGGGACCGCTGCGCAGGTTTATAAGTTCTTTATTGACGGTTACGGCTACCGCCTTCTTGCCGCTACCGGCAGAGGGAGCGCTGGGGGCCGGAGGGCTCTTGATATTTATGGTGCGGGTGCTTCCCTCCCAGTCTACGGTACTGCCAAAGGCTTCACCTACGAATCGCAAGGGAGCCAGGGTGCGGTCAGCCACTATTTTGGCGGGTACATCCAATTGCCGGACCTGTCCATTGACGGTAGGGGTAAGGGAACCTATAGCCAGTACTACCGTGGTGCTTCCTTTGCGTGAAGTGACGGTGCGGGTGGCATTATCCCAATCCACCGTAGCGCCCAGAGCCTCAAAAATAGCGCGCAGGGGCACCAGAGTGCGATCGTTTTCAATAATGGGAGGTACTTCAAAACTTAAGGCCTGCCCATCCAGAAAGACCCGGGGAGCACTACTGCTAGCCGCAGAACCGCCGGTGGCGGCGCTGCTGCCGCCGGCAGCGGCGGGCGGAATTACCGTGCTGGAGGCCATGCTGCTTTCCTTCACCAACCAGCCCGCTACATAGGCATCGCTGCCGTTGGCGAGACGAATCTTATACCATTCCCCTTCTTTACTTATGACGGGATAGGCGGTTTTTTCATCAATGCTGCCGAGTTTTGGATAGCTTTCACCCGGACCGCTGCGAATATTTATAGGGCCGGAAATGACCTCAACCTGCCTGGTAACGGCAGGAGCCGGGGATGAAGCCGGGGCGGTGGTCGTTGTTTCCGGCTGGCTACCGGCTGCCGGGGCGGAGGAGCTGTTCGCAGCAGCTGCCGTTTTGCTTACCAGGAAGGAAGCTATGTAAGCGCTGCTGCCGCCGGGAACCTGGACTTTATACCATTCTCCCTCCACATCCAGCAATATCAGGCTGTCCCCTTTGCGCAGCTGCCCGACCTGGGAAGAGCTGGTCGAGGGGCCGGACCTGAGGTTGGCCTTGTCAGCAGTTACCTGCAGCCGTATTTCTTCTTTTTTTACCTGCAGGAGGGAGTCAGCTACCCAGCCGTTCAAGGAGCCTAGCTGGATTTTCTTCCAGCCGTCCTTGCTCTCCAGGATTGCTACCTCCGTGTTCTGGTAGAGGGTGCCCGCTATTTCGTGGCCGGTACCGGGACCCTGGCGTATATTGACCACACTACCCTTGATAACCGCAGTAGCGGCCGGGGACGGCTGGGCCCAGGCCAGGATAACAATCAGGCTGAGTAATATGGTATAGGTGAAAATATGTAGAGCCTTTTTCATAATATGTACCTCCGGGCAGGCAAGGGGACGGTTCTTTTGCCTGCCTTTTTTCTTTTTTTATCTCCCAGGCAAGGGGACGGTTCTCTTGCCTGTTGTTCTTATCTCTTGGGTCAACCCTTCCGTCTTCCGCTTTCCGTCTTCCACCCTCCGCCTTCCGTCTTCCGCCTCGGCAGGCAAGGGGACGGTTCTCTTGCCTGTTGTTCTTATCTCTTGGGTCCACCCCTCCGTCTTCCGTCTTCCGTCCTCCGCCTCGGCAGGCATGGGGACGGTTCTCTTGCCTGTTGTTCTTATCTCTTGGGTCAACCCTTCCGTCTTCCGCTTTCCGTCTTCCGCCCTCCGCCTTCCGTCTTCCGTCTTAAATATAGCCGGCTGGTCCGGTAGGATCCGGGCTGGGATTGGAAGTCTCAGATTTATTATTGGATGGGGCCGGGTTCCAGCTTCCCGCATGGCCGGGACTGGGCAGTTTCGACCTCTCCACATCCCTATTGCTGGAAATGTCATTTTCAGCGCTGCTGCTATTATTTTTAGTAGCTATCGCCTTTTTCTGGCTGTTAGTAGAGCTCTGAATCACAGCTACGGTTTTCCCAGCCAGCATATTGTCCAGCAGGCCGGCAAGGTTCTTCTTATCGGCTATCCAATAACTGCAGGTGAGGTTGCCGTATTCGTCACATTCATCATAGAAATAACCGGGAAGCGTCTGGGTCACAATGGAATCGGCAGTAAAGCCGGGAGCCCAACTGGCCAGGCGCAACATATCGCTTTTCTTAAGATCAGTATCCATATGTTTGTCCAACTGCCGTACCAGGGTGGGGAGCTTGGTCAGGGTTTTGGGTTTTAATATTTCATCAGCCAGGGCTTTGAGGAATTCCTGCTGGGCTGCCGTCCTCTGTATATCGCCCATAAGATATTCGCGGTAGCGGACAAAAGCCAGGGCCTGCCTGCCGTTTAGCTTCTGAGTGCCCGGGTAGAGGTCAATATCCTCAGTGGGTTTGTACATGCGCTGGGGTACATTGATGGTAACCCCGCCCAGGGTATCTACTATCTCCTTGAAGCCTTTGAAGTTCATTTCCACATAATAGTCTATTTTGGTATCCATCAGCTTTTCCACAACTTCAACCGCATACTTGGGGCCCCCCAGGTAGTTACCGGCACAGATTTTGTCCACCGCTCCGCCCTTAAGCTGAACCCTGGTATCGCGGGGAATGGAAACGATGGCCGCCTTGTCCAACTGGGGGTCAATGGTCACCAATATCATAGTATCGGAACGGGAGTTCGTTTCCCCGGAGCGGGCATCTACCCCCAGGACCAGTATTTTAGTTCTTTTCCCGTCTTTGGGCTTATTTGCCGTTTCTTCCTCTTCCACTGCCGGATCGGCATCCCGGTCAGCATATAGTATATGGCTCAGACCGGAACCAATGCCAAAAAAAACGCCAAATATAAGTCCAGCTATGAAAACATATTTTAGATAGGATTTAGTTTTGGCCATCGGCGCTTTCTCCTTGCTTAAATTACCAGGAAATGTTGCAAAAATTTAAAGACCGGTAATTATATCTTTAGACGCCATTTTTATCGTTTTTGATTCCCCTATTGACAAAATTCTTAAATATGTTCGCTTATTTTAGTTCTGGAATTGGACTCTATGGCCTGCCGGGCCATCCGAGCGCTGCTTCCGCTGAACATGCCAATCTTGCTGGCCCCCAGAACTATTAGTATAAGGAGCAATCCGAGCAAGAGACTGGCTTTAGGGCTGGTTACAAAACTAAAAGTAATAGCCACCAGGCCGAAAAAGCCGCTAATACCATAGATTACGAGTACACAGTTGCGGTGGCTCATGCCCATGGCCAGCAGACAGTGGTGCAAGTGATCCTTGTCGGGCTTGAAAATGGGCGTCCGCTTATTTATACGGCGAATTATGGCAAAAAAGGTGTCAAATATGGGGATGCCCAGGATAACGATGGGCAGCAAAAGGGATATCAGAGTAGCGCTCTTGGCGGTACCCAGAATAGCCAGGCAGCCCAGTATGAAGCCCAAAAGATTGGAGCCGCAATCACCCATAAAGGTTTGGGCAGGGTTAAAGTTATAAGGGAGGAAGCCCAGGATGGAGGCCAGCACGAGGAAAGCCACCAGGGCTACTTCCACCTGCCCTTGCAGCAGGGAAACTACACCCATGGTAACGGCGGCTATGGCAGAAACCCCGGCAGCCAGGCCGTCTAAACCGTCTATGAGGTTTATGGCATTACTGATGCCTACTATCCATAAAAAGGTCAGGGGAATACTGAAATAACCCAGGGCCATCAACCCGTCAAAGGGATTAGTAACAAAGTGTACCATTACACCGAAATATATGGCCACGGCTGCGGCCAGGGACTGTCCCAAGAGCTTCACTCCGGCGGAGAGCTGAAATATATCATCCAACAAACCTACCAGGAACACTATACTGGCACCCAGAATAATGCCCAGGTAGGGACCGGAATACTTCTGCAAAATAATCATGGAAAAAATAAAAGCCAGAAAAATCGACATTCCGCCCAGGCGGGGCATATTGGCGCTGTGAACCTTTCGCTGATCCGGCTGATCAACGGCTCCGATTCTGTAAGCGATTTTAATAACTCCGGGCGTGGATAGATAAGCTATAAAAAAGGCTGACAACAGCACAATAATATACACGGGTGCCGACATTATATTACAAACCCCCATCTTCAACACTAGGTTCATTCTAACACCGCTCCCCAGGCTTGTCTATATGGGAAGTTCAGGGGAAATCGATGTTGAAAGCTGTCGTAATGCTTATTTTTTTCGTTTTTTTAGGACTTTTGTGAAACTATACGCTGGCAGGCGCTAAAACTTTCACCAGGCCATTGTCTTGTCACCGGCCAGCAATAAAACTATAATGGATTAGATTAATAGATTTGGGAGTGACTTATGAGAATCGCCCTGTCGGGATATTACGGTTTTGACAATGCCGGGGATGAGGCCTTGCTTTCGGCTATCACCTCAACCATAAAGAAACTGGAGCCGGCTGCAGACTTCGTGGTCTTTTCCGGCCATCCCCGGAAAACTTCGTCCCTGCACGGCATCCGGGCGGTTTATTATTTGCACCCCGGGCAGATCCTGCGCGAGCTTTTCCGGGCTGACCTTTTGATCAGCGGGGGTGGCAGCATTTTCCAGGATATAACCAGTGCCCGCTCCCTTCCTTATTATATAAGCGTGGTGGCCCTGGCCAAATTCCTGGGCAAACCGGTGATATTTTATGCCCAGGGGGTAGGCCCTATCAATCGTTCTTTAAGTAAATTCTTGATGCGCCTGGTGGGCAACCGGGTAGATCTTATAACCCTGCGGGATCATGATTCCGCTGTCTACCTGGAGAGGCTGGGGGTTAGCCGCCCGCCTATGATTATTACCTCTGACCCGGTCTTTTCCCTGCAACCGGAGCCGGGCGTACGGGAAGAAATGGATAAACTCTTGCAGGCAATGGGGTTACGGGGCCAGGTCCTGGTAGGGGTGGCGGTGCGCCAGTGGTTGGCTTTGGAGGGATACCAGGAGTCTCTGGCCCGGGTTTTGGACGAGCTGGCGGAGAGGGGCTGCCGGATTCTGTTTATCCCCATGGCCTATCCTGAGGATATCCCTGCTGCGCGGAAAGTAATGAACCTGATGAAAAATGATGCTTGGCTGCTGGAAAGGCCGCTTGGCGCCAGGGAGCATCTGGCCTTGATTGCTCACCTGGATATAATGATCGGCATGCGCCTGCATGCCTTGATTTTTGCGGCCAGCCAGGGGGTACCCTTTGCCGGGATTTCTTATGATCCGAAAGTTGATGCTTTTTTGAAACTTTTTGAGATGAAGCCTCTGCCGCTGGCTTACAAAGATATGAAAGCTGAGATAGAGCGGGTGCTGGAAGATAATGAATGGAGAGAGCGGATAAGGCAGAGAGCCGGGGAAATGCGGGAAAAGTCGGTAGAGAATGCTCGTCTGGCCCTCTCATTACTCAGATGAATCTGAAGGGTGACAAGGGGATATATCAGAACCGTCCCTTTGGTATACCTACAGCCTGCGAAGGATTGGAAGGAACAAGTGAGAAATAAGGAGAACAAAACGGGTAAAAACTTTATAGGGGTTTCGATATTAATATTTTTTTCCAAGCTGCTGGGCTTCGCCCGGGATATTGTCTTTGCCTCGGTTTTTGGCACCACCATATTGACCGATGCCTTTCAGGTGATTTTCAGTTTTCCCAGCCTGCTCTTTTCCAGCATCGGTATGGCCTTATCGTCAGTCAATATTCCGGATTTGACTTATTTCGTGAAAAGCCGCAGCCGAGAGGAACGCAACCGCTACATAGCCAGTCTCTATGCGCAAATCACCATTTGGGGCAGTTTGATTGCGCTTCTGGGCATCATTTTCGCACCGGCGCTTACGCAATTAATTGCCCCCGGCCTGAGTGGGGAAGTGACCGGAATCGCCACCTTTTTGACCCGTATCATGATGCCTACCCTGCTCTTTGTCAGCCTGACCTACCTGACCACTGGAGTCTTGCAGGTTCACGGCTATTTCATGCTCTCGGCGGTTATCAGCATTCCTTTTAATCTCCTGATAATCGGGGCGCTTCTGCTGCGGGGAGCGGACATCATCATATTGGGCTATGTGACTACGGCGGGCTGGTTCCTGCAGTTTCTTATCCAGGTTCCAGTGCTGGTAAAAGAAAAATATCGCTTTTTAGGAAAAATTGAATTCAAAAATGAAAAAATCATCAACCTGTATAAGAATTTGCTTCCTATATTGCTGGGAAACTCTCTTTTACAGCTTTGTTTAATAATTGACCGCTCCTTCGCCACTCACCTCTCCGAAGGTACTACGGCCGCGCTGGCCTTTGGCAGTAATCTTTTTATCACCGCTACCAGTATTTTTATCGTGGCCATGTCCATCGTGGTTTTCCCGCGGCTGTCCGAGTACTGCCTGCAATTGGATTATGAGCGTATGCGGGAAACGCTGGCCGCGGTTTTCAAGGTACTGCTTTTCATCCTGCTCCCCTATCTGCTGCTGGTTGTAGCCTATAATCGGGAAATTATCACCCTGGTCTACGAGCGGGGGGCTTTTACCAGTAAATCCACGGCCATGACTTCGCTGGCCTTTCTATTATACAGCCTGGCGGTGGTGGGTTATGCCTGCCAGGAGATCTTCAACCGGGTATTCTATGCCTTGAAGAAGTTTCATATTCCTATGAAAGCGAGTTTGCTCTGCCTGCTCATAAATCTGTTGCTGGATTTCCTCTTGTTCCGGCAGGCCGGGATAGCGGGGATAAGCCTATCTACCTCGTTTTGCCTCTTGCTTTATGGTGTTATAATGAGTTTTATGGTGCGGCAAGAAGTTGGCAGCTTTGTGGGCCGGGATTTCCTGCTCTTCGCCGGCAAGCTCTCCGTTCCGGCGGGAGCGATGCTGGGAGTAGTCTATGCCAGTAAATGCTTCTTCCCGGGAGGGCCGGTCTATGCCTTCCTGCTGCCTCTGTTGCTTAGTGCGGGGGCTTACCTGGGAGCCGCCTGGGTAATGGGCTTGCGGAAGGATTTGCTTTTGAAATAAATCTTCACTGTAAAACCCCCTTTTCTTGTATAAGGCTTGCACAAATATACAAAGCGAGCGTTGGCGGCGGTATATTTATACAAGCCAACAAATATTAATGTGGGGACACAAGGGACGTTTCTTTTGTGTCCTCCCAATAAAGGCATATCACCACGATAGGGCACAAAGGGACTGTCCCCTTGGAAGTAACGCAAATAGGAGGTAAAGTTGATGAGGAATAGATGGCTGATTAGCGGATGGTTTTTCTTGTTGCTGACCCTGCTGCTGGCAGGGGGCGGCTTATGGCTGCGGGTTTCCAATGAAAATCAGAACCGGGCGGTTATTACGGTTATCGACTACCGGGAGTTCTGGAAAACTGCGGATGCGGCTGATATGGAACTGGATGAAGTGCTAAAACAGCTTAAAGAAAGCGGAGTCACTCATGTGGGAATCAAGGAGACCTCTTTGCGCGACCTGGCTTACAGCGGGGAGATTTATCTATCCCCCTGGGGCGAGTTTATGGCTTTCAACCGCAACTATGCCCCGGAGCTGGAAGCGGCGGCCCGCCGGGCCGTGGGGGAGCAAGTTATAAGCCCGGACAAGCTGGTGCTCTGCAGTGACCGGCCTGATACAATTAGATTTCTGCAGAAGCAACTAGCCAGCCGTTTTCAGCCCGAAGAACTGCTTAGTTTCAAGGCCGACGGGCAGAGCTATTTTATCATAAATGCGGAACTGCTTCCCCTGGATAAGCCCAAAGACCCCAAAAAACCAGCCAATGAATTTGTAGAAGTCGATGCCCGCCTGGGCTTTGACGATAGGGTGCTGGACCGGCTGAAAGCCGGGGGCTTTAATATCGTACTGCGCCCGGACAACAGCATGGGTTCCAATGATGCCTACCTGCAGGAATACGAAGAACTGGTTGGCAAATATGATGTAAAATACCTGGTCTTCGGCAATGAGGTCAGCGGGGCTCCGGACCGGCTAGAGGTCATGGAGGATTTGGTCAAGAAATATGGACTTATTATCGGGATTATCGAAACTCCGGTGCAACTAAAGTATGTGGAACAAAAGGGCCTGGATGAATTGATGGTGGCTGCTGCCTATCCCATCAACCGGCTTTATTCGACAACTAACGATGAGTTTGTACAGACAACGGATGAGCGCTATTACCGCTGGGTGCGGGCGGTAGTGGACCGGGGGATACGGATTCTTTATGTTTCACCGTTCAAGGACCGAAAAGTAAGCTATTCGGAGAATATCAACAATACCCAGGAAGTAATCGAGCGCTTCCATGCTGCTATTCAAGGGAAAGGCTTTACCATTGACCAGCCCTTGCCGCATCTTTCCAGTGAACAACCGGGTCCCTGGCAGCAGTTAGCCCTATCTATGAGCCTGTTGCTGGCGGGGACACTCTACCTTTTCTATCTGTTCCGCCCGGGACGCCGCTTCATTATTTTGTTGCTGGGACTGGGGATAGCGGGATGTCTTCTCTGCAATCTGGTGGTGGGAATGGACCTGGCTAAAGTCTATGCCCTGGCTGCGGCCATACTCTACCCCTCCCTTTCCAGTTTGTTGCTGCTCATATACCTGCGGAATCACCGGGAGCAGGCACTGGCATCCAAGCTTTTGGCGGGACTGGCCATCATCCTCGGGGTTAATGCCCTGGGGATGCTCACCGTAGTCAGCAGCCTGGCCGATATCCGCTATATAATGAATGTAAAGGTTTTCAGCGGGGTGAAACTGGCTTTTATCATGCCCTTATTGCTCTTCGTGGTGAATTATTTCGCTTGTTTTGCCGGGGAGGAGGGTTTCAAGGAGAAAGTTATGGGGTTCTTGCGGATGAATCCTAACTACCTGGTGCTTTTCACCCTGGGTGTAGCCGTTCTGGCTCTCTACTATTATTTGGGGAGGAGCGGAAACAACCCGCAAATCGCAGTCTCTTCGTTGGAATTGAGGTTCCGCGAGGTTCTGGAAAGCGTTTTCCTGGCCCGCCCGCGTTTTAAGGAGATCATTATCGGCTATCCCTCACTATTTGCCCTGGTTTATCTTTACCATCGTTATAAAGAGGAAGTAATTTTGCTGGTTTTGGGCTTCGGGGTGGTCATGGGCAGTATCTCCATGGTCAACAGCTTCTGCCATGTCTTTACGGCGGTAACGATTTCCGCCAGCCGTACTCTGGCGGGCCTCTTGGTGGGGGTGTTTTTTGCCCTGCTGGCCCTGCTGGGGATAGGGATACTGGAGTGGATTCTGCGGCGCTGCGGGGTTATTAAACCACCTTATTGAGGCTAATATCGTGTCTTCATCATATATTTAAGCACTACAGACACTGCAGGCACTACAGGGTTGGTTGTTAAGCGACTTTATCAGGATAGCTTATAATACTAACTTCAGTACCTGCCTGCAAAGTTTGCTCAACTATTGATTCCAGTTTTCGCGCCACCTCATTATCAATATAGTATTCTCCGCATTGCAGGCATACATTAGCCGGGACATTTTTGACAATTATTATCTGCCCTTGAATATCTACAACATGATTTACGGTTTTTTGCTCCATACCTGCTTTACACAATACACAGTTCATCAGCTTAATTCCTCCTTGTTTTAATAAGTACCCCGAAGTCTTCTGGTATCCGGGGGTCGGAGCTATTCATCACCCGGTGGGCGATGAGGGTGCCGATATGGGGATAAACATGGCTGGCATCATAATAGTTGTCAAGGTCGGTAGTAATGGAATTAGGACCCATGAAATTGTAAACTTCGCCGAAAACCTCTACACAGTTCGAAAGCCAGCGCTGGTAATAGGGATAGAGACCCTCTTCCAGCATTAACTCATAAAGAGGCTGGGAGATAGGGGTGGTAAAGACGATAAAGCGGGTATGGGGGTTGCTTTCCTTCAAGTGACTTAGAATCCCTTTCACATCGACATAGTGATAATTGGCATAGATGTCCCGGCGGTATTTGTCCACCGTGGCATCTATTTTTTTTTGCTTTTCGCCGGCGGGTACCAGGTTCAGGGTCTTTATATTGCGGCGGTCATAAGCAAAATTCTGCGGCTGGCCCTGGCGAGAAGCCTGGAAATTCTGCCAGGAGTAGCGCAGGACATCCCGAGACAAGAGGGTCTTGTAGCGGTAGCCAAACTCATTGGCCTGCTCAATATAGAGGGAGGGCTCATGGAATTCCCGCTTAAGGTTCTGGTTGCTGGCGTAAAAGTCGAGGCCGATGATGATAAGTTCGAATTCCTGGCCCTTCCGGGCTTTGGCATATTCTACATAGTCGTAGTATTCATCCAGCAACATATTGCTGACCGAGTAGTTGTAGGCCTTGCAGCCGGGAAAGTCATACTGGCTGATATAGGTGGTGCGGCTGCTGCCTAGAATCAGGCTGTCGTAATCGAAAGAGCCAAAAGTTACCCGGTTGGTTTTTTGCTGCCGCTCGTCAAAAGAGGCCTGAATCCGGTTGTAGTGGTGGGCATGCCCGAAGTTCCACAGGGGATCAATATAGAAATTGAAGCCGGCAATGGCTATCAAGGGCAGCAGTATTAGGCTTAAGGTCACCAAGAGCCATTTCTTATATGATATCATTTAGAAACTACATCCTCCGATAGAATCTGACAGGGGGACTGACAGGGGGACGGGATTGTTTGCAGGCCGTCCCCTTGGCAAGCCCTCAATAATTCTTAAGAATATCGTGATGCCCTATAGCCATCAAAGTATACACATTGGATTCCGGCAGGTAAATCATCCTAACATCCATATTTACATATACCTCCCAGAAATCTGTCCCTTTAATAATATGCACTTGCAGCGAAGGATGACGAGGATTTTCGTTCAGGAGGCGGATGGCCTTACGAGCTTGCTTCTGTTCAGATGGGGATAATTTCCGGAACCCTTCTAAAAAAGTATCGGTTAATATTATCTCAGGCATTATCATCCTCTTCCCCACCCAGCTTTTCCATGAGCGATTTGATATCCTGGAAGTGCTGCACTCTCCCCTGGGCAAGATCTTCAGCACTCTTTTTCATCATATTTTGCCACTCTTCGCTCCAGAAGTATTCCTGGTTCTTTTCATGCCAACCCACCGGGGAAATAAAGATGCCCCCATCCCTTTCTTCCAACAATACATGATCCCCTTCATGTATATTTAAGTTTCGTGCTACCTGGGCCAGGCTAACCAGCATCCGCTTCTGCACTTGTTGAATAACTGTTGACATGGTATTACCTCCAAACATTTAGGCTGTAATTACAGTTTAACTGTTGTTGGAATAGGAAGTCAAGAATCATATTAGCAGTAAATACTTTACCCGGTTTCTTAATCATCAATAAAATTAAGCATTAAGTACTTTTAAAAATTAAAATAGAGGAACTCGCTGACGCCGGTAAGGCTTAATATGGCGGCCAGGGCCATGGCTCCCACCCAGACGGCCTGGCGCAGTCCCGGGGTGAAGTCCTTTTCTAATTCCATGGAATTGCGCCAAAACAGAACCAGGGCCAGACTTATTGCCAGCAACAGGGCGGCACGGGCCGGGTTTTGCAGGGTAAATTCGCCGAAAAGCACCCCGGCGGGGGCGAGAAAACCGAGTTTTCCGGCCAGTCCGGCCGGCAGTACGATGCCGCTGAAACCCAGCATGCCTTTTATGACTTTCAGGGCCTCGGACCAGCTTTCTGCGCGGAAGAATACCCAGCTGAAGTTGACAAAGTTAAAACATAAGAGCCAGGCCAGAACCTGGTTCATCCGCAGCCCGGTCTTCTGCCAGAGGCGGTGGATAACCAGGGCCAGCCCGTGCAAAAATCCCCAGAAAACAAAGGTCCAGGCAGCCCCATGCCAGAGGCCGCCGAGTAAAAAGGTAATTATGAGGTTGCGGTAGAGTTTGCTTTCGCCATGGCGATTCCCCCCCAAAGGGATATAGAGATAGTTGCGCAGGAAACGGCTCAGGGTCATGTGCCAGCGGCGCCAGAATTCCTGGATGTTTCGGGCTTTATAAGGTGAGTTGAAATTTATGGGCAGGCGGATATTGAACATCAAGGCGGCGCCCAGGGCCATATCGCTATAGCCGCTGAAGTCGAAGTAGATCTGGAAGGTATAGGATAGGGAAACTATCCAGGCTTCCAGGAGGCTTAAGCTGCTGGCCTGATCAAAGCCGAAGCTGGCCCAGCCGGCCAGGGTATCGGCGATTATAACTTTTTTAAACAGACCGGTGAAAAAGAGAAAAAGACCACGGGAGACATTTTCATAATTCCAGGACTTGTTTTCCGGGGAAGCAAATTGGGGCATCATTTCCCGGTGGTGAACAATGGGACCGGCAATGAGATGAGGGAAAAAGCTGACAAATAGGGCATAGTTCAGCCAGTCATATTCCTGCGCCTTGGCCTGGTAAGCGTCTACCAGGTAGGCGATCTGCTGAAAGGTAAAAAAACTTATCGCCAGGGGCAGAGTCAAGCGCAAGAGGGAAAAATGGGCGGAAAAGAGCAAATTAATGTTGCCGATAAAAAAGTCGGCATATTTGAAATAGCCCAGAAGAACCAGGTCTCCGCTGATGCCGGCAACGAGCAAAAGGTGCCGGGTGGGATTCATGCTGCTGCTGAGCTTTGACAGGCTGGAGCCAATGATGTAGTTAAAAAGCATGGAAAAGAGAATCAGGGGCAGGTAAATCACATTCCACCAGCTGTAGAAAAAGAGTGAAGCCAGAACCAGCCAGGCTTTGGCCGCTCCTTTCCACCCGCGGTGGTTAAGAAAAAAATACCCCAGAATAGTGAGGGGCAGGAACAAGAAAATAAACTCGTAGGAATTGAATAACAATCTTCTTTCACATCCAAGTTAACGGTGCCAGGCACTTAAGTTGTTAAGTTATTGAAGTAGCAGCCCAACCATCGATGAAAAGTGAGTTAGTAGGTGCTGTAATAGTAAGATGTAATAGAAAATAAATTAACCCCTTACCCCTCACTCCTCATTTTTCTAGCTTACCCCTTACGGCTCATTAATGCGCGGGCGGAGAGTGGGGAAAAGGATGACGTCTCTGATGGAGGGTGAGTCGGTCATCAGCATCACCAGGCGGTCTATTCCTATGCCCATTCCTCCCGCCGGAGGCATACCATATTCCAGGGCGTTTATGTAGTCTTCATCCATCATGTGGGCCTCAGCATCGCCGCCAGCCCTCTTCTCTACCTGCTTGATAAAGCGTTCCTTCTGGTCTATGGGGTCGTTCAACTCGGAAAAGGCATTGGCTATTTCCCGCTGCATGATAAAGAGCTCAAAGCGGTCGGTAAATTCGGGGGTTTTCAGGTTTCTCTTGGCCAGGGGCGATACTTCCACCGGATGCCCGTAGACAAAGGTGGGCTGAATGAGCTTGTCCTCCACAAATTGCTCAAAAATTTCGTTAATCAGCTCTCCCCGGGAAGCACCTTCTTTGACCTCCAGACCCAGCTGCCGGGCGGCTTGGCGGGCATCTTCATCGCCCTTAATAAGGGAGAAATCCAGTCCGGTGGCTTCCTTGATAGCATCCAGCATGGTCACGCGCCGCCAGGGGGGGGTGAAATCGAGCTGCTGCCCTTCAAAATCTATTTGCATGCTGCCATTTACCTTAAACATCACCGCGGAAATCAAATCCTCGCAAAGCTGCATCATCACTTCATAATCACCATAGGCCTGGTAGATCTCCAACATGGTAAACTCGGGATTATGGCGGGTGGATATGCCTTCATTGCGGAAGTTGCGATTTATTTCATAGACCTTTTCCAGCCCGCCCACTATCAGGCGCTTGAGATAGAGCTCCGGGGCTATGCGCAGGTAAAGCTCCATGTCCAGGGCGTTGTGGTGGGTTATAAAGGGCCGGGCGGTAGCGCCGCCGGGTATGGGCTGCATCATGGGGGTCTCCACTTCCAGGAATCCCCTGTCATCCAGGTAGTTCCTCATTTCTTTGATTATGCGGCTGCGCTTAACGAAAACTTCCTTAACCTCAGGATTTACGATTAGGTCCACATAACGCTGGCGGTAGCGGAGTTCCACATCCTTCAGGCCATGCCATTTTTCCGGCAGAGGGGTAAGGGATTTGGAGAGGTAGTAAAGATTCCTCACATGGATGCTTATTTCTCCCTTCTGGGTGCGAAAAACTTCGCCCTGGATTCCTAGAATATCGCCTATATCCAGCTTTTTATATAGTTCGTACTTTTCCGGGCCTAAATCATCCTGGCGAAAATAGAGCTGAATGCTGCCGGATAAATCGGCCAAATTGGCAAAACCGGCCTTGCCATGTCTTCGTTTGGACATTATCCGTCCGGCAATGGCTATAGTCTTCCCTTCCCATTCGGAGAAGGTTTCCTTTATATTCTGAGCCATAGAGTCGCGTTCAAATCTCCGGCCAAAGGGCTCAATTCCCATTTCCTTTAGTTCAGCCAGTTTCTCGAGCCGTACCTTCTTTAGCTCGTTAATATTTAATTCGGATTCCGACATTAAAACACTTCCTCAAATTCTTTTTAACCCTCCATGTCCGCAAGCTTAATTATTTGTGACAAGGGGACGGGGTTGTTGACATACTCGTTCCCTTTGGTTGCTATTAAAGTTACTGTGGTCGGCACTCAGCCAGTAATCCGCCAAGTTTATTACAAATTATCGCTTCTGAGTACCGGGTCTGCGTCACAACCATTGATGAAAAGTGGATTAGTATGCGCTTGGTATAATAAAATGTATTTGGGAATACCCCTTCTAATCACCGGCATCTGGTGACCATTCCGTCTTCCGATTTCCGTCTTCCGTCCCCTGATGACCGACGACCATTCCCACTACTTTTCAACTTTCATAATCTTGTATTTAATAGTTCCGGCGGGTGCTTCTACCGATACGGTGGATTTAACTTTCTTACCCATAATGGCTTTGCCTACCGGTGATTCATCTGAAATTTTCCCGTCTTTGAGCTTGGACTCAACGGAAGATACCAGGGTGACCGTAACCTCACGACCTGATTTCATCTCTTTGAGGGTGATGCGTGACCCCAGGGAAACCACATCGGTGCGTATGTCCTCATCTTCCATCAAACGGGCTTTTTTCAAGGTTTTTTCCAGGCTTATTATGCGTCCTTCGATAAAGGCTTGTTCATTTTTGGCATCTTCATATTCTGAATTCTCCGTTATATCTCCAAAGGCAATGGCCTGTTTAATCCGCTCTGCAACCTCTTCTCTTCTCACCGATTTGAGGTGCTCCAGTTCATTTTCCAGCTTCTCCAGGCCTTCTTTGGTGAGAACTACCTCTTTTTCCTCCGCCATCTAATTCGCTCCTATCCATAATAAATTCATAAAAGCGAGACGGGGCTCGCTCGCATTTAAGCATTGGAAGAAACTGCGGAGCAGTTTCAACACAGCGCTGCAACGAGGCGTGGGATTAAACCCCACCGCCTGTTTTGTTAATAGGAACCCGGCCGCTTAAAGAAGCGGGGGACATTTTTCACCTCGTTATAAAGGCCGCTTTTCCTTTATGGTATTATAAAGAGCTCATATTGCCTTGTCAAGGAAGAGCTCCCATAAGCCGGTCTGATTTCCCAATTCCTGCAGAAGCAGAAATTTCCGGCCTTCTTCCTCCCTGGCATTATCCTGTTCGGCATTGGGACCAAAAAATCCTGCTTTTGCCAGCAAAGATATCTCCAGTATCGGGGCCAGGTTATGCAAAGCAGGGTCAATGCCATTGCCGGCCAAATGATTCTCCATCTCTCTGGAGAGGCCTTTTACCTGATCGCTGAACTTGATACAAAAAGCCCGGGGCGAGCTGATTGCCATCTGGCGCATATCCGGGTCAAACATCAAGACCAGTTCTCCCCTTTCCCATTTTTCCGGGTTCAGGTAACTGGTGCTTACCGCCTGCCCTTTTTCGTAGAGCAGGTGATAGGCCAGAATCTCATCGCGTGAAGGATGGGTGCTTTGCAGGGACACCGGTACACCCAGGGCGGCTGTTTCCGCTATAAATTCGGGAAAATACTCGGTTTCCCCGGTAATAATCAGTTTTCTTATCCCTCGCCGGGAATGGATTTTCCGGACAAAAACACTGGCCAGGGCTTTGATGAAATTATCCCCAAAAACCAGGGGGAGGGAGGGAAAAAGGAGGCGCAGCTGTTCCTTGTGCAAGCGATCTACGGCCATGGCCGGCAACTGGTAATCTTCCAATATCTCCGTTGAGCGCTGGCTTATGTTTTCCTGCTTTTCCGCATCCAGCAAGCGGAGGTTGCCCGGCCCCAGGGGAAGCAAAATATTGCAGCCCCGAGAATTAAGACCGTCAAGGTGAATCAGTTTTTCCACCCGGGGGGAAAAAAATAGGGGGGCCAGCCTGTCCAATATGGATTTCCGGTAGATTAGCCCCCGCCGGTCCTGCTTTCTTAAATTAAAAAAGGCAAAGTCCAGGTCAAGCACTGAATTCCTCCAGATTCACCACCCCTGGCTTCAGGTTTAGCTCCTGCAGCATGGAAAAATAATCGGCCGGAGAAATTTTATCGATGGGACGCCCCATCAATGTAACCATTATGGCCTCTATAACATTGGTGCCAAAAGAGCGCCCGCCCATGTCCGGGGTGGTGGTAATAACTTTGCTGATGCCCCGTTTTTTTAACATCTGCATATCCTCACGGGTGGTGGTGTTGGTTATTATCACCTGCCCGTTGAGTTTCTCCGGCAGGTAACGGCGGATATAAAGGAAGTCGCCGGCTAAAACATCAGCTAGATAATAATATTTTGAATGCTTGGGAATTATGACATCCTGCTCCTTGCCGGTGGGATAAAGCTTGTCAAAAGGCATGTTAACAATAAAGGGAGCCGCGACACTTCCCAATATTCGCAGGGTTCGCAGCGAATGCATGGGGATGGGCACACCTACGGTGTAAATAAAATCGCCCAGGGTCAGGCGCGCTCCGATTTCCTCAAAAGCTTCCGCCATGCCAAAGCGATCCACGGCACAGACCATCAAGACCCGTTTCCCCTTAAGATCCATGATTCCATCCCGCTGGATATCCATGATACATTTGCGCTCCAGGGTATTCTTCAAGCCGCTGCCGTCCAGCATCGGGGTTTTCCGGGCTTCATTCATTAAGCGGCGGGCGTCTTTTATTACATAACGCTTACCAGCTATGTATACATAGAGGTCGATACCCCCCATGCCGAAGGCATCCACCTTGCCATCCAGTTCCCTTATGAGATCGATAGCGCGATTCCAGTCTCCGTCAGTTCCGATACGTTCTATGTAAAATTTCACTCCCATAAATTCCGTTTCAAAGGAGTGATCGCGGCGCGATGAACCCAGGCTGACACTGACAATACGTTTCAAGTACCTGCCTCCTTTTTTTCTTGGCTGCTTCCCCAGAAACACAAGGGGACGGTTCTTTTGTGCCGTTCCGTCTTCCGCCCTTCGTCTCCCTTCTCCCGACAAGTGATGACCGATGACTTTTCTGCTAGCGGGCAGCTCTGATAGAGCGCAGGATTTTCCTAATTTCCTGCGGGTCCACCCACTTGTCTTCAGTTATGGGGGAGGCACCTATTTCCACCCCGATAAACTGCCCGTCCAAAACACCTTCAATGAGCTTCAGTCGTTCATCGGAGCCAATTCCTATTACTATTTCGTAGCCCCGGACGCGGGCGGTCAGATCCATCAACTCGTTCAACAGTTCCTTGCCGCTGCGCTGGTTGACAAAATCCAGCCTTTCTTTTTCACTCATCAATAATATAAAGTCTACCCCTTCTTTTTCCAGAATATCCTGAACTTCCTGTTTATTTTGCAGGGGAAAACCGATACAGGCTATGGATTGCCCTTTGCGAATTTCACCAATGCCTTCGAGACGGGATATAAAGGTACGATCGATCGCCAGGCGATCGGCCGTTTCTTGCTGTGACAGACCCCGGGCCCTCATTTGCAGAGCTTTGCGCAAAATATTCTCAATCTTCTGCCAGCTTATAATCTTATCCTGAATACGAAATGTTTCCATAAACTTCTCCTTCTATTATGGGGATGTGGGGATGGTTCTCTAAATCGACGTTATCATGGGGACAGTTCTTCTGATCAGGGACAGGTTGCCAGGCAAAGGGACGGTTCTTATGGCTGGTCTTCTTGGTTTGCATCCCATGAGACAAATGAAACGGCCCCCTGGCTCCCCCTATCTCGGAAGAATTGTCCCTGGCTTTTCTGAGCACAATATTGTTCACAACATTGATAGTATTATTTTACCACCAGCACAAAACAGGAATCAAGCGCTAATGCTGAGGGACCCGATTAAGGGGAATGAGGAGATAGGCTTCACAACAGGGAATTGAGGGCAAAGAGCAGTTCATCACGGGATGCGGCGTGGTTTATCTCCTGGCGAACACGGGTGGCTCCAGGGAGTCCCTTGATATACCAGGCAAAGTGTTTGCGCATTTCCCGGACGGCTACTGCTTCGCTTTTAAATTGGCAGACAAGATCTAGATGCCTGGTGGCAGTTTGCAGCTTTTCTTCGCGGCTGGGTGGGGGTAACCGGCGGTTATATTCCAAGAGCTCCAGCGTTTCCCGGAAAATGAAAGGGTTTCCCAGGGCGGCCCGGCCAATCATTACCGCATCACAGCCGGTGAAATCAATCATCCGCCGGGCATCATCAGCCGACCAGATGTCGCCGTTGCCGATTACTGGTATCTTAAGCTCCTTCTTCATCTCTTTTATTAAATTCCAGTCAGCCAATCCGGAAAAGAATTGCTGGCGGCTGCGGGGATGAAGGCAAACAGCAGCAACTCCCTCTTCTTCTAGCGCCTGGGCCAGCTCCAGGCAATTAATGCTGTTTTCATCCCAGCCCTTGCGCATCTTAACGCTTACAGGAACTTTTACCACTCGCAGTACTTCCCGGACTATGGCCCGGCTTTTGGCTATATCCAGCATCAAGGCTGCCCCTTCCCCGTTTTTTACGATCTTGGGGGTAGGACAGCCCATATTGATATCAATAATATCTGCTCCCATCTCTTCTGCTATCCGGGCAGCAACGGCCATGCTTTCTGCTTCGGAGCCAAAAATCTGTACGGCCACCGGCCGTTCTTCTCCACTGCTATCGGCTATTTTGCTGGTTCGCCCCTGACCGTAAACCAGGCCTTTGTCACTTACCATTTCACTGCAGACCAGCCCACAGCCAAAGTCTCGCGCCAGAATGCGATAGGCCTTGTCGCTAACTCCGGCCATCGGAGCAGCACAGACGCGGTTCTCAATCTTCTGTTTACCAATAAAAAACACTGACTTCTCCTTAAATAAGAAATAAATTATTTGGCATTTAGCGGTTCATTTCGTAGATCAACCGCAATCCATCCAATGTGAGGAACTCGTCAACTGTATCTATCACATCGGTCTCACGGGCGATTACCGCGGCCAGGCCGCCGGTGGCAATCACCTGGGGTGTAGTTTCGATTTCCGTTTTCATCCGGGTTATAATCCCCTCCACCTGTCCTACAAAGCCATACATTATCCCGGCCTGCATGCTGCTGACGGTATTTTTGCCGATCAGGCTGCGGGGCCGTTGCAGCTCCACTCGCGGCAGTTTGGCGGCTTTGGAGACCAGGGCTTCAGTGGATATTATTATCCCGGGGGCAATGGCTCCGCCCAAATACTCTCCTTTCGCGCTTACTACGCAAAAGGTGGTGGCAGTGCCAAAGTCTACGATTATCAGAGGCCCCCCATACTTGTCATAGGCGGCCACCGCATTTACCACCCGGTCAGCCCCTACTTCTCTGGGATTCTCATATTTTATAGCCAGGCCGCTCTTAACTCCCGGGCCGATAACCAGAGGGCGGCAGGCAAAAAATTTACGGCTCATCCACTCCAGTTCCATCATCAATGTAGGAACAACCGAGGAAATAACCACCGATTTTATATCCTTTAGATTTAATTTATCGTTTTCCAACAGGGAGCGCAGCAATATTCCGTATTCGTCACAGGTACGCTGGGGATTGGTTCTAATCCTCCAGTGGTTTAAAAGCTTCTCCCTATCATAAACACCGATTACTGTATTGGTATTGCCCACATCAAAGACCAGTATCAAGGCATATTCCCTCCAATTTCAAACCAGGGCCGGTTTTTTTTGTTTCTTAATCCACAAAACAGCGGAATCCGCAAGCTATATTTCTTCTAATTTCTTCTCTCTAAGTTTCCATTCTCCTGCAAAATTGCTCGGCAATTATGGCGGCTATGGCAATTTTTATTAAGTCGAAGAAAACAAAGGGGAGAAAACCCAGTTTAATTATTTGTCCAACATTTACAGTATGTCCCAGGTAGAAATTTAATATCAAATACATATAAGGCAAACCAAGCAGGTAATAAATGATTATTCCTAATAAACCGGAAAGGGAAAATTTTAATAAAATGGACGCTTTGCCGCCAGTGATGGCATTATGATAATGCTGCTTTCCCAAAACATGGCGTAAAAACCAGGATTGCAGGTAGGCAGCCAGCGGAAATCCCAGCAAAAAACCGAAGCTGGGTAGCAAAACATAGGCCGGGCCGCCATAAGGGGGTACGGAAAAAACCGGCAGGCCAATGAGCCCCAGAAGAAGATAAGCCAGCATACTCAAAGATGCGGCCAAGGGCGAAAGCAGCAGGGCAGCCAGGAGCATTACCAGTGGCTGCAGGCTGAAAGGCATCACCATCACTGGCTGGAAAGCCCTCACCAGTATGGTAAGAACACAGAGCAGGGCGGTAAACATCGCCGCCAGAACCATTTCCCGGGTAGATATCCTCATCCCATCACTCTCCCAAAGTTGTTAACCTCTATTATAACATGTGGTTAACAAGTCAGGGAAGAAAAGCATACTGCCCTATAGTATTTTGAAGCTGATGTCGAGGCTGGGGGCGGAATGGGTAAGGGCCCCGCAGGAAATGAAGTCGACTCCGGTTTTGGCTATTTCAACAATGTTTTCTTCATTGACGCCACCGGAGGCTTCCAGGAGAGCCTGGCCGTTTACTATTTCCACCGCTTTTCTCATGCTTTCGGAATCCATGTTGTCCAGTAATATTATGTCGGCCCGGGCTTCCAGGGCTTCCTGCAATTGCTGCAGGTTCTCCACTTCCACTTCAATCTTCAGGGTGTGGGGAACCTTTTGCCGGAGGGTGGATACGGCTTTTTGTATTCCTCCAACCGCCTGGATATGGTTGTCTTTTATCATTACTCCGTCATAAAGGCCAAAGCGATGGTTCTTCGCCCCTCCTACCCTAACGGCATACTTTTCCAGCAAGCGCAGACCGGGGGTGGTTTTGCGGGTGTCGACCAGAACTGCATGCTGGTATTTTATGCTTCCTACCATATTACGGGTTTTGCTGGCTATCCCGGAAAGCCGTTGCAGAAAATTCAGGGCTACTCTTTCTCCACTGAGCAGGGTGCTCATTTTCCCCTCAACTCGGGCAATCCTATCCCCGGGCTTGATTTCATCTCCATCGTGGTTAAAGGCGGTAAATCGCGCCGCCGGTTCCAGGCAGCTAAAAACTGCGGCAGAAACCTCCAAGCCGGCTACAATTCCACTGGCTTTGGCCAAAAACAGACCTTGCCCTTCTTGCGTTTCCGCTATCAGGTTCCGGGTGGTTATATCCCCGTTCCCCAGGTCTTCTACCAGGGCTCTTTTTATTATTTCTTTTACCATCCAATCGTTCATTTTCATCCTCCGAATCATGTCAAGGGGGTGTCAAAGGGACGGTCCTTTTGACACCGTAACTCCTCGCTTTTCTTACTAACCATGTCCAAGGGCCACATCCACCGATGAAAAGTGGGGTAGTATGCGCTTATACAATAAACTGGGGTATGAAATAACCCCATTCCTCTCCCGATGACCGATGACTTTTCTTACTACATCTTACTGTTCAAGCGCCTACTAACTCGCTTTTCAGCAATGCTTGTGTCTTCCCATTATAGCGGCTACTTTACCAGCCACAAGAACCGTCCCCTTGGCAGACCGACGGCAAAAGAACCGTTCCCCTGCCTGTCAATAACTTAACAACTTAAGTGCCTGGCACCGCTAGCAGTTGATGAAGGAGAGGTGTTTGAGCCAGCGGAGTTCGTCACGGGCGGGGTGGTCGGAGCGGAAATGCCCGCCGCGGCTTTCCTGGCGCCACAGGGCTGCTTGTACTATGATGCGGGCTACGGTTAGCATGTTGACTATTTCATAATAGGTGAAGGGATCTTCCCCCTGGGCTATATGGCTGTAGATTGCTTCGAGTTCCCGGTTGGCGACCTTTAGCCCTTCCTCATCCCTTATTATACCCACCTTTTCCCACATAATTGACTGCAGGCGATTTTTAGCTTCCGGGGGGTCTATTCTCTGCTCTTGCGGAGAGTAAACCCAACTCTGGTCAAAGTGGCGGAATACTTCATCAATGCTGATACGGCGGCGATACATGATTTCTTCGGCACGATCCACTATGCGCTGTCCAAATACTATGCCTTCGAGCAAGGAATTACTGGCCAGGCGGTTGGCGCCGTGTACTCCGGTACAGGCGGCTTCACCGCAGGAATAAAGGGCATAAACTCCGGTTTCTCCATAAGTGCCGGTTTCAATTCCTCCCATGATATAGTGGGCGGCGGGGGAAACGGGTACCTGCTCCCGGGTGATGTCAATGCCGCTTTCCCGACAGGTACGGTAGATATTGGGGAAGCGTTTTTCCACCTGCTTGATGCCGCTCATGTCCAGGTAGACATATTCGCTGCCGCTGCAATTCATCTCATTTACAATGGCCCGGGATACGATATCGCGGGGGGCCAGCTCAGCCAGGGAATGGTAAGCGGGCATAAAACGCTCTCCTTTATGATTGTAAAGCAGGCCTCCTTCTCCTCTAACCGCTTCGGAGATGAGAAATCGCTGGTTGCTGTAGCTGAAAAGTACTGTAGGGTGAAACTGGATAAATTCCATATCGCTGAGCCGGCAACCGGCGCGGTAGGCGGCGGCCATGCCATCAGCGGTAGCTACGCTGGGATTGGTGGTGTAACGATAGAGCTGCCCGGCCCCGCCAGTAGCGATTATGGTGGCTTTGGCGAGATAAGCCAGCTGCTGCCGGGTTTTGGCGTCATAAACCAGGGCACCATAGCATTCCTTGCGCTGGTCGTGCCCTAGAATATCCACCAGGAACTGGTCTTCGATTATCCTTATATCGCTGCTTTCTTCACATTTTTTGACCAGGGCTACGCGGATGGCCTCCCCGGTGGTATCGGCGGCATGCAGGATGCGGGCTTTGCTGTGGGCTCCTTCCCGGGTAAGGGCTACATTGCCGTCCTTCATGTCGAAGCTGGCCCCCGCCTGGATTAATTCCCTTACTCGCTCCGGTCCTTCCCGCACCAGAAGATCAACGGCCTCAATATTGCAGAGACCGGCTCCTGCTTCCAGAGTATCCTCCAGATGCAAAAAAGGGGAATCCTCTTCGTGCACAGCAGCGGCAATTCCCCCTTGAGCCAGTCCGGTATTGGAGTCTTCTATGGTTTTTTTTGTCAATACGATAACTTTCCCATACTGGGAGGCTTTCAAAGCGGTAAAAAGCCCGGCTATGCCTCCGCCAACTATGAGGAAATCGGTAGTCTCTACCGGGGTGTCCTTATGCAAAACCCCTATGTAGCGTGTAATTATCATAATTCACCTGATCGTTTATTTAATCTGCCATTGCCTTTTTCAGGGTGCAGCAAGGTTATCAGGTTAATAATAAGAAGCGAGTTTTCCTGCCCCTCGCTCCTTACCCCTCACTTTTCACCCTTTAATCTCTATCATGCGCTCCAGGCTGCGGCGAGCTCGGCGGCTTATTTCCGGGGGTACTTCCACCTGCTGCTCCATTCTTTCCAGGGAGCCGGCCAGTTTCTCCAGGGTAATATACTTCATATCCGGGCAGTGAAAGCTTTCCCGGGCCAGGTAGAGTTTTTTCCCTGGGCAATTCTTCTGCAGGGTATAGAGAAAACCTTCCTCGGTTCCAATGATGAATTCCGCCCCATTGCTGGAGCGTAGATATTCCAGAATGCCGGCGGTGGAACGTACGGCATCCGCCCTCCGGGTTACCTCAGGAGGGCATTCGGGATGTACCACAACCTGGGCCTGGGGGTGCAGCTCTTTTTGTTTTTCCACCTCCGCCCAGCTCAGAGCATGATGAATGGGGCAGTATCCTTCCCAAAGCATCATCTCCCGCCCGGTCTGGCTTTGGATGTATGCTCCCAGGTTCTTATCCGGTACAAAAATTACCGTCCTATCTTCCGGGATAGAGCGCACTACATTAAGGGCATTGGATGAGGTACAACAAATATCACTCTCCGCCTTAACCTCGGCGCTGGAGTTGACATAACAGACGACTACCGCGCCGGGGTATTCGGCTTTCTTTTTGCGCAAGGCCTCTGCTCCGACCATGTCCGCCATGGGACATCCAGCTCGGATATCGGGCAGGAGAACCGTTTTATCCGGATTCAGTATCTTGGCACTTTCGGCCATGAAGTTAACGCCACAAAAAACTATTACCTGGGCCTGGGTAGAAGCGGCCTGTATAGCCAATTGCAGCGAATCACCAACGAAATCAGCTATATCCTGTATTTCGGGCAACTGATAAAAATGAGCCAGGATGACTGCGTTAATCTCCTTTTTTCGGCGCAGCACATACTGCTCCAACTCTGCTAGCATAGTCTAAGCCTCCTATTATCTAAACCATAAAAACGCTGGCTAGCCAAGTTCTTTGATGTTATTATTTCCGTCCATAAAAACCAGTCTGGGTTTGTGGTTGTGGCACTCTTCATCCTGAAGTACGGTATAGGTAAGAATGATTACTACATCCCCTTCTTGTACCAGGCGAGAGGCTGCTCCGTTCAAACAGATTACTTTTGATCCCCGTTCACCTTCGATAACATAGGTGTCAAAACGCGCGCCGTTGTTATTATTTACTATGGTCACTTTTTCATTCTCCAGAATGTCGGCAGCATCCATCAAATCCCTGTCAATGGTAATACTGCCCACATAATTCAGATTAGCATCCGTTACAACCGCGCGATGAATTTTTGATTTGAGCATATGCCGCAGCACCAGTTACACCTCCACAATAAGGTTGTCAATCAACCTGGTCTTGCCAAACTTTACCGCCAGGGCTATCAAAACCTTACCGGTGCAAGTTTGCAGTTCCGACAAATCATTGGCATTATTAATTGCAATGTAGTCGATTGCAGCCCGGGGACAGGCCTCAATCATTTCCTCCATTTTCTGCCGGATTATCCCAATCTCTCTTTCCCCGTTTTTAATCTCTTCTTCCGCCATTTTCAGCGCCCGGTACAATACCAGGGCTTCTGCCCTTTCTTCGGGACTCAGATAGACATTGCGGGAACTCATGGCCAGCCCATCTTTTTCCCTTACGATAGGCACCCGGATAATCTCCAGGGGGAAATTCAATTCCCGCACCATTTTTTCCACAATCATCAATTGCTGGGCATCTTTCTGCCCGAAATAGGCCCGGTCAGGCTGACAGATATTGAATAATTTGCTTACTACGGTGGTAACTCCTTTGAAATGTCCCGGGCGCGAAGCTCCGCACATTTTCTCGGTTATTTCACCATATGCTTCTACGAAAGTCTGAAAGCTGCCGGGATACATATCCCGGATACCGGGGCTGAATAGTGCATCTACTCTTTCTTTTTCCAGGAGAGCGCTGTCCTGCTCCAGATCACGCGGGTATTGCTCAAAATCTTCGCCTGCCCCAAATTGGATGGGGTTGACAAAAATGCTGACCACTACTTTATCACACTGCCGCCGAGCCTCCTTCACGAGGGCCAGGTGGCCCTCGTGAAGATAACCCATGGTAGGAACCAAAGCGATGCTTTGGCCCTGTTTCTTTTGTTCCCGGGCCCATTCTTGCATTTTTGTTATATTCTCAAATAATTGCATAGCCTTTTCCTCATCAATATTAATAAGAAAAGTGAGGGGTAAGGTGTAGGGGTTGCGGTGTCAAAAGGACCGTCCCTTTGACACCCCTTCCCCCCAACTCACTTTTCATCGGTAGTTGCGGCCCCCGACCATGGGGATTAGTTAAATAATCGCTCCCGAGAGCTTAGTAGAGTCTATCCAAAACTTCTTCTTTGATGGTGAAGCAGTGTTCTTCCGCCGGGAAGGTCCCGGCTTCCACTTCGGCTTTATAGCTTTTCAAGGCTTCCATTATCAATGGTTCCAGGTTGGCAAATTTCCGGACGAACTTGGGGATAAATCCCTTGAACATCCCCAGCATATCGTTAATCACCAGAACCTGCCCATCGCAATATGGCCCGGCACCGATGCCGATGGTGGGCACGGATATTTCTTCCGTAACCCGGCGGGCCAGTTCGCTGGGAACGCATTCTAAAACGATGCAATAGACTCCAGCCTGGTCCAGGGCTCTAGCATCTTCCACCAGCTTTTTGGCGGTTTCCAGATCTTTGCCCTGTACTTTAAAGCCGCCAAACTGGTGCACCGATTGCGGGGTCAGGCCGATGTGTCCCATAACCGGAATCTGAGCGTCCAGTATGGCTTTAACTGTATCCACTCTTTCACTGCCGCCTTCCAGCTTTACCGCCTGACAGCCGGCTTCCTGTACGAACCTGCCGGCGTTGCGCACAGCTTCCTTTTTCGATATGTGGTAGGAAAGAAAAGGCATGTCTCCTACCACCATGGCGTTCTTGCTGGCCCTCACCACCGTTTTGCTGTGGTGAATCATATCATCCATGGTAACGGCCAGGGTGTTATCATAACCCAATACCACATTGCCCAGAGAGTCGCCTACCAGTATCATGTCGATACCGGCTTCATCCACCATTCCCGCCAGGGAATAGTCATAAGCAGTGAGCATGCTTATTTTTTCCTTGCGTTTCTTTTTATCCTTTAAAACTGAAACCGTTACTCTTGCCATATTTCTAACCTCCTTTAGAACCGGAGATCTACAAACACTGCCGGCGTTCCCCCTGCCTCCAGAGGGAGCAAAACCGTCCTTAATGAAAAGAAGAAACTAGCTGGCCGATTCTATCCGGGCCAGTTCACGGAGGAAAAGCTTCTGGAACTCTTCCAAGGACTTTTCATCGATGCTGCCTTTTCCCCGGGCAATCGAGGCGGTATAAAAACCTAACCAGCTATACAGTTTCATCAGCTCCGGTGCCATTTCTTCCATACAATGCAGATGGTCCACTACCGTAGCCAAATCGCCTCGAGCAATGGGGCCGGTCAGGGCTTTGGGTATACCAATATTTTCAATATTTTTAACCGTACCGGATATAAGGGGCAACAAAGCCTTGGCCGCCATGTTCCGGGGTATTCCCGTTGCTTCCAGAAGTTTAATTCCAAAATCGATAATGGTAACCAGGTAATTGGATACCACACAGGCACCGGCATGGTATAAAGGCTTGGCTCTCCGGTCAATGAAAAAATATTCCCCTTCCAGGGCCTCTACTATACGGCCCCCCAGGGCATAAGCTTCCTCATCCCCTTCAATGCTGAAAACTGAACCGGGCAGTATCTCTATAGCCCGGTCGATACTGGCAAAAGCTTGCAGGGGATGCACGGACAAGACCAGGGCACCGAATTCCTTGGCCTGGTCCAGAATCTGCGAAGATTGAGCCCCACTCATGTGCAAAATGATTTGCCCGGGGCGAAAAGCCCTTTTATCGGCAATCTGCCCTACCACACTGGCAATAGCCGTATCGGAGGTTGTAACAAAGATTATATCCGCCGAGTGAGAAACATCTTGAGGTGATGGGTAAGCGGTACAGCCGATCCGTTCCACAAGCTGTTGTGTAGATTCGGATTTAATATCCTGCACACCCGTAATCTCATAGCCCTTGTTTTTGAGTACCACCCCAACAGCGGTTCCTACCACTCCCGCCCCAATAATACCTATCTTTTCTCTCATCAATTAAACCCCCTTTTGGGTACAGGAGAAATCATATCAGTCTTCCGGCAAACAGCTTGTCGTCTTGTTCACAGAGTGATACCAGCGAGGCTGCCATAACCGGGATTTCTGGTGGGAGAACCTCATACTCTCTTGATTTTCTTGTTTCCTTCCCGGGCTAAGACTCTAATCAACACCTCCTTGATTTTGGCTCCGTCATCAGGAAAGATGAGTTCCGCATTTACTTCCTGCAAAGGAACCAGTACAAACAAACGCTGCCGCATGAGTGGGTGAGGGACTTTCAATTCCGGAAAATCCAGCACCTCATCTCCAAATAAAAGGATATCCAGGTCTATTATCCGAGGGCCCCATTTTTCCTGACGCTGGCGGCCCATTTTAATTTCAATTTTTTGCAAATCCTGCAACAAAGCCAGCGGCTCCAAAGCCGTTTCGATTTCTATTACCTGATTTATAAAATCATCCTGCTCGGTGCGGCCCCAGGGAGCGGTTAAATAAAGGGAGGAACTCTTAATAATCCTGGTTCCTTCCAATTCAGTAATCTTGTTCCTGGCAATAGCCAAATTCTCTTGTTTGAAGCCGCAATTTGAACCTAGTCCTATGTAAACTCTATTTTTCATGAGGGTTCACCCTAAAAAATATCATATAGCGGGGGGAAGAGCAAGAAAATTTCATCATTTCTCTCTTCTAATTTTTACAGCAAAATAATCAAAGTTTCCTTTCACCGGAGCATCGGGTTTAGATACCTGTACTTCAACTGCCTGCAAAGCGGCAAAGGAATCCAGCAGAGCATGGGCAATCTTCTCGGCCAGGGTTTCCAAAAGATTATATGATTGGTTTTCGACAATATTTTTCACCAGGTGAAATACTTTATCATAATCAACGCTCAAAGCCAGGTTATCCTGCTCCGCCGCCGCCTTTATATCAAGAAATAGATCCAGGTCCACCAGAAAGCTCTGGGGGCTTTCTTTTTCCGCTGCCAGTACGCCGTGGCAGGCTTTAAACTCCAGACCCCGGGCCATTATCTTATCCACTTTCTTATCCATTTTCCCGTATCACCGCATCCGTCATCATAGCTACCCGCTTGCTCTCCCGGACATCATGCACCCGCACTATATCCGCGGCATTCATTATGGCCATGGCTACCACCGCCAGGCTGCCCTCCAGGCGCTGCCCCACTTCCAGCTCCAATGTTTGGCCGATAAATGTTTTCCGGGAAGCCCCTATCAATAGAGGTTGTCCCAGGCTTTTGAATTCCTCCAGCCTTTTTATCAGCAAGCGGTTTTGGGCGAGGTTTTTGCCAAAACCCAGTCCGGGGTCAATTATTATTTTATTCCGGCCCAGTCCGGCTTCCTGCGCCATTTCTATGGACTGGCCCAGTTCTTTTATAATATCACTTATAAGATCCTGGTAGTGCATAAGGTCCTGGGTAACTTTTTCGGCATCGATTACCTGTCCGGATTCATCCCGGAGCTGCATGCGGTTGTGCATCAGTATCACCGGGGCCTGCTTCTCTGCCAGGACAGGCAAGAGACCGGGGTCAAGCTGCAAGCGTCCGATATCATTTATTAAATGAACGCCTTCATCGAGGCAGGCTCTGGCCACCCCGGCCCGGAAGGTATCCAGGGAAAGGATAAAACCCTCGCGGGAGAGGCTTTTTACTACCGGCAGGACGCGCCGCAGTTCTTCCGCCTCGTCTATCATTTGGGACTGGGGACGGGAGGAGGCTCCTCCGATGTCAATAATATCGGCCCCTTCTTCTCGCATCTCCCGGGCTCGCTCCACCGCCTGGCCGGTTTCCATATAGCGGCCTCCGTCGGAAAAGGAATCCGGGGTAATATTTAGTATCCCCATAATTAAAGTTCGCTGGCCCAAAGGCAATTCTTTGCCATGAGCCAGCGCTATAGTCCGCTCGCCTGCTTCCAGATTATCCAGTATTGCTTGAATTTCGGCGGCAATTTTTTTCAAGCCAAAAGGCTGCTTCTTGAGCTTTTCCAGCAGCAGGCCGTAATGTTTTAGGGTTCCCAGCAACAATATATCAGTAGTCCCTTCCAAATACAGCGCCTCTCGCTTTACGGCGGCTTCGCCTCCTTTGGCCAGCATTTCCTGCTTGATGATATTGGCTGCTATACAGGGTATCCCTTTCAGTTTAATACAGCGAAAAACAGCCTTCGGCAATAGATAGACAAAGGCTGCGGGATCAACCGCTATTTCCTGCAGAAGCCGCTGGGCTTCCCGGCGGTCATGTATTAATACGGCATGGTGCCCCTGCTGCATCAAGGCTTCCTCCCCGTGATATATTAGTAAGTAAGGAGTTAGAGGTAAGGGATTTAAGTTGTTTCCTACTACATCTTACTATTCAAGCCCCTACTAACTCACTTTTCATCATTGGTTGTGGCCCCTGGCTTCGTACTTATTGCTTCCCCTATTTTCATCGGTGATTGTAAGCCCCGGCCATAGGAAATCAGTATTCAAAATTGCTGATGGTAAGCTCCTTATTTTTAAACTTGGGGCATTGTTCGTTATACTCGCAGTTGCGGCAGACCCGGGACAGGTTGTCGGCCCGGTGCAGCCTCTCGCCCAAAAAACTCATATCCTGTCTAATGTTGCGATGTTCATAAACTGCCCGGCTGATCAAGTCTATTTCCAGGGGATTGAAATGAGCGCGAGGCAGGATTTCCCGAGCCAGGCGGGAGCCGAAGGAGGCGTGGTCAATTCCGGTTTTATATTCCTGCCATTTGCCGATATCATGCAGCAAACCGGCGGCATAAATCACTTCTTTCCCCGCCAGCTTGCCACTAAGACCACTTTCTTTAACGAAATAAGCCAGAAGGTTTTGTTCCAGTATTAAAATGTAGGCTATCCGGGCAACATTGAGGTGGTGCTGAAAATCGTGCTGGCAAAATTTGGGTTCCAGCTCTTCTTCATGATTGCGGCGCATATATTCGGTATAAAACTCGTCATTTATCAGTAGTTCTACTCTCTTCAATTATTTTCACCCCCTGAGCAGTTTTACTGTTGACTGGTATTAGTTATATTAAACATGCTAGTAAAAAATCCTTCCCTTTTATGGGGAAAATCTAACAGGCAAAAGAACCGTCCCCATGCCCGTGCGGGGAAATGCCATGACCGGGGTTAATTGCCTCAGGCCGGGCGCATTATTTCCTCAAATTCTTCGCCTTCCAGGGTCTCCTGTTCTATCAAACGGGCAGCTACCTGGTGCAGTTTATCCATATTTTCCTGCAGTATTTTTTCGGCCTTCTTGTAACTGCTTTCCATATAGTGGCTGGCTTCTTTATCTATGGCATAGGCAATGGCGTCAGAATAGTTGCGATCCCGGGAAATATCCCGCCCCAGGAAGACTTCCTCGCTTTTATGGCCGAAAGTAAGCGGTCCTAATTCTTCCGACATGCCGAATTCGGTTATCATCTTCCGTACTATACCGCTGGCCCTTTCCAGGTCATTCTGGGCTCCGGTGCTGATGTCATTTAATACCAGAGCTTCGGCCACCCGCCCGCCCAAGAGGGTGGTAACTTCGTCCAGCAGGTAGGATTTGGTGATGTAATTGCGGTCTTCTTCCGGCAGCAAGAGGGTATAACCTCCAGCCCGCCCCCGCGGAATAATGGAGATTTTATGCAATTTATCGGTATGGGGCAGGAAATAGCTGACTACCGCATGCCCGCCTTCATGATAAGCCACCAGGCGTTTTTCTTTTTCGGAGATAACCCGGCTTTTCTTTTCTGGACCGGCAATGACCCTTTCAATGGATTCTTCCAATTCTTCCATACCGATTTTATTCTTGTTGCGGCGAGCAGTGAGCAATGCTGCTTCATTAACCATATTGGCCAGGTCAGCTCCGGTAAAACCGGGAGTGCGCTTGGCTAATATTTCCATATTAATATTGTCGTCCAGGGGCTTGTTCAGGACATGAACCCCCAGTATGGCTTCTCTGCCTTTGACATCAGGTTTGTCTATCAGTATATGCCGGTCAAACCTTCCTGGCCGTAGGAGTGCCGGGTCCAATATGTCCGGGCGATTGGTGGAAGCCATGACAATAATGGCTTCACCGGTACTGAATCCATCCATCTCCACCAGCAATTGGTTTAAGGTCTGTTCTCTTTCATCATGTCCACCGCCCAGACCGGCTCCCCGCTGGCGTCCAACCGCATCAATTTCATCAATAAAGACTATACAAGGGGCGTTTTTCTTGGCCTGTTCGAAGAGGTCGCGGACTCGGGCCGCGCCTACGCCAACAAACATCTCCACAAAGTCCGAACCGCTGATGGAGAAGAAAGGTACTCCAGCTTCGCCGGCCACAGCCTTGGCCATGAGGGTTTTCCCCGTTCCGGGAGCACCGTAAAGCAGAACCCCGCGGGGAATCTTGGCTCCGATCTGAATAAACTTCTGCGGATTTTTCAGGAATTCCACTACTTCCTGCATTTCCTCCTTGGCCTCTTCCGCTCCGGCCACATCCTTAAAGGATACTTTTACATCTTCTCCGCTCAACAGGCGGGCTTTGCTTTTGCCGAATTGCATCACCCGGCCTCCGCCGCCCTGGGTCTGGTTCATAATGAAGAGCAGGAAGACCACCAGAATAATTATGGGAAACAGAGTAGTAAGCAAGGTCATCCATATGGAAGGGGGCGGCACGGGATGGGTAGTATAATCTACCTTCTTTTCCCGCAGCAGCTTGATAATGTCAGCTTCTTTGGAAACCGTGGCGGTGAATTTGCTGTTATCTTTTAACTCGCCGCTGAGGTTGTAAACCAGCTCGGCTACTTCTACCTGAACCACCTTCACTTGACCCTGTTCCACCATCTGGTAGAACTGGGGCTCGCTAAGTTCCTTGATTTCTATATCCGAGCGGCTCACCATTTTCATGGCAAAGAGAGCCAGGAGTACTATAAGCATATATAGTGCGATATTTTTTAGAGCTCTATCCAAAATACTTCCTCCCCATAAAAACCTGGAGAATTTGCGTCATATTGTAGCATATTAAGCCTTTCTTTTCAATTACGCCGTAAACGGCAAAATTTATGAGCGGCTGCAAAATGGCATACTTACTATTTGCAAAAAGTTATTTATATTCATTGGCTTGTATAAATATACCGCCGGGCGTTGCAACCATGCTTCGCCAACGCTCGCTTTGTATATTTATACAAACCTTTATGCAACAAAAAGGATTATTGCCATTTCATCAATTATAGGTTTTCCTTTCTAATTATCAGCACTCTTTGGCTCTCCGTATCCACTTCGGCCAGGCGGGATACTCGATAACCGACTATGGCATATACATTTTTCCCCGAGGTTAACAAGGGAACCCGGGCTCTTTGCTCTCGGGGCAATTTGATATCTATAAAATAATCTTTTACTTTCTTGCTGCCCTTCATTCCCGAAGGCTGAAAACGGTCTCCGGGTTGGCGCGAGCGTAAGAACAAAGGCTGCTTAAGTTTATCATAATCCAGGCAAGAAGATAAGCCCGGTTGAAAAGTTGCCGGCTGGCCCAGTTCTATAATATAGTTTTCTCCGGTTTCGGGAATACTAAGCCGTCCGGGGACGGAAATTGGATAGCAAAAACTTCCTTCTCGAAAGGGCCGGTTCGTGAAGTGCAATTCCCGGTAAACGCTGCTGACTCGAAGGCCTTGTCTAAGCTGAATATATTTGGAGGAACCGCTTTGATAAAGCAAGCGGAGTATTCTTTGCACATCCTTGAGTTCCCAACCGCTTTCACCCCGGAGACGAGCCAAGGCTTCTAGAATAAGCCGTTTTTGCAAAGCCGGGTGCTCTTCACCCAGGGCTTTCTTGTCCAAAATTATTAAACCGGGTTCCTGCCGGAGCAAGAGCTTATCCCAGGAGAAGTGAAGCTGTTTTTCCAAATAATCATTCTCATCACGGGCAATCCCGGCCAGTTGATTCAGGCTTTCCATAATGCGGGGGTTGTAAGTCTTTTGCAGGTAGGGTATGAGTTCGCGGCGAATACGATTGCGCAAAAAACGCAAATCATTATTACTCTGATCCAGGCAATAGGGTATTTGGTTTTCATCCAGGTAATGAATAATCTCGGCCTTGGACAAGGCTAATAAGGGGCGAATCAGTTGGCCTTTCCGGGGCATAATTCCACGCAGCCCTTTAAGCCCGCTTCCCCGGAGCAGGTGCAGCAGGACGGTTTCCGCCTGGTCATCCTGGTGGTGGGCGGTGGCGATGTAATCAGCCTGGAGTTCCTCCAATTGCTCGAAAAAATACCGATAACGGCAATCCCGCCCGGCTTCTTCCAGGGTCTTTTTCTCCTGAAGGGCCCGGGCCCGGATATCGGCTTGCCGGGAATAGAAATCTATTCCCCAATTACGACAGTGCTCGCGGACAAATTCCTCTTCCGCAGCGGCTTCCGGGCGCAATCCATGATTAAGATGAAGAGCTGCCAGGCCTAAATCCATTTCCGCTGTTAATTTATGCATAATATGAAGCAGAGCCATGGAATCCGGCCCGCCGGAAACGCCCAGCAAAACCTTTTTCCCCGGCTCCAGCAGCTTTTCTTCCCGGATATATTCTCTAACTTTGCGCAGCATTATCTTTCTCCACCATTAAGAAATCTCCTAGTCTTAATGCTACCCAAGTTTCCCCCTTTGTCAAACCATGATATCAGCTGCAAAAAGCGATAAAATATTCCGGGTGTTGGCTTCGCCAACGTTCGCTTTGTATATTTATGCAACCCATGTGCTACAAAAAGGGGTTTTTGCAGTGGAGTCAATAATATTTCAGACCGTCCCCATAATATATTACTGCAATTCAACGCGAAGACAGATTACGGTCATATCATCGGCCGGTTTTCCTTTGCATATAGCCAGGGCTTTATTCATAATCATTTCTGCCAGGAGTTGTGGGTCGCTTTCGTCCACCTGGCTTAAAAAGTCCATTATCCAGGTTTCATTAAACTGACGGGATACCTCCAGAACTCCGTCGCTTACCATGACCAGTATATCCCGGGGGCAGAGGCTGTGTCTTTCGCTTACTACATCTACATTCTCCAGTATTCCTATGGGCAGGGAGTGGGCGCTTATCATCCCTACCTTTTTATCTCTTTTTATATAAGAGGGCGCACTGCCTACCTTGATAAAATCCGCATCACCGCTATAGAGATCGACCATAATCATATCCAGGGTGGCAAAGCTCTCCTGGGCTGAACGAAGGAGTAATACCGTATTTATGGTATTTAGCGCTACATCGCGCTGGAAACCGCTTTCCAAAAGGTTTTCCAGCAGTCTTACTGTAGCCTGGCTATCACCGCAGGCTTTTTCCCCCACCCCCATTCCATCACTGAGGGCTATTAACTCTTTTCCTTCTTTAAGACTGGCTATGGTAAAGCTGTCGCCGCAAACCGCTTCCTTGCCCACTTGTACCACCGCGCTATTTATCTTGTAGCTGCAGGCTCGGCTCATGGTAAATTTGCACTGCCCCCAGGCGCGGAAACGGGGACAGGTTTTTTCACAAACCTCCATCCTTTCTCCCAGGATGTTGGAAAAAGCGGGGGCAATGATATTTTCGCAAAATTCTCCTTCGCGACAAGGATCGGCCACTACATTCAGCAATAATTGCCCGTTGCTGCGCAGAGGAGTCATTTCTTTTATTTTAAGACCCTGTTGTTTGCTTTCTCTCAACAGTTTTTCTCTGAGCTCCAGGTCAAACTCGGCTTTTACAGTAATTTCCTGAGCCAGTTTTTTAATCAGCTGACTCACCCCTTTAAGCTGGATAGCCACTAGTTCCCGTGATTCGCAAAGCTTGTCGGACCAGTACTCGTTCAAGAGCAGGCGATCAAAGAGGTAGTTTATAGTGCTTATCATTTCCCGGGCATAAAGGCAACGTCGTTTAAAATCGCGGGGGGCTTTTTCATAGCTAAGTTCGGCCTTTTCAACAATAGAGAATAGTTCCAAAATCTGCTGGGAGCTATGGTAAGAATCCCGGCCCCAGCAGATATCATAGCGCGAGCATTTCTCACAAAAGTTTTGCGAAACCTGTTCATAAAGGTAATTTAGATAAGCCGCCTGGTTGTTTTTTCTTTTCACTTCCATTTCCCCGCTAAAACTGCTGCTCAGTTCTTCAAAAACTGCTGCCAGGTTTTGGATGCGGGTGCGAGCGCTTTCCTCCAGCTGATTGTCAATTATTTCACCTTGCTCCCTTAGGCTACTGCTTAAGGCTCCCAGGGCTTGCAGGGGCATTTTATCCTGCAATGACTCCGGCAGTAGGAAAAACAAGAGGCTGGCTATGGCTGTTTCCCATATCCCCAGAATGGTAGCCGAGGTTTCCGGTATAAACATGGACAAGGCCATAGTTCCCAGCATGAAGCCCAAAACAATCCCCAGGCGGCCCAGATTTCTAAACAGCCCGGCCAGAAGACCGGAAACAGCATACATGCCCAGGCTCTGGGCAAAAATACTGGAAGAAATAGAAGGAATGATTCCGGTCATTACTCCAACTATGGTTCCCCCGCCGCAACCCCACAACAGGGCTGCCAGCATTATTCCCAACCGGCAGATTATGCTGCTGACACTTAAACCCGCTACCTCAACATTATTCAAACCCATGACCAGGCCTATGCCCAGAACTAAAAAGGCGGCAAACTCTTCAAAATTTAAGCTGGCCAGAGGTTTCCTCCGGGCCATGGCTTCATGGGCAACAATAAAAACGAAGCAAAGAACACCGGCTATCACCGCTTCAAAAACCACTACCATTTCAGCATATAAGGAAAAATCGCCTCCCAGGAGAAAAAGGCTCTTGCACACAAATAGCACGGAAATGCTGACCAGAGGAAGCATCCACCAGGCTCTTTCCGGCAATATTGTCAGCCGGTGTAGCACTGCCAGCAAAATAAGCAAACTTAGTATACTGCTGCCCAAAGCAAAACCATGCAATACACTGGCCATTCCCAGGCTGGCAAATACCAGCAATAAAAAGGCCCGGCCTTTCTGATTTCTGCCGAAAACAGCCAGATAGGCGTAAATAAAGGGAAGCAAATCACCCAGAACGAAGGCCCGGGACAAAATCAACGCTCCCAACGCCAGGAGCAGGTTTTCCGGGTTTAACAGCGAGTGAAGAACAGTGGAACCTTCTTTTCTTATTAAGTCTCTTAAATAGGCTTGTCCCTTTCCCGACCTTTCTTTAAAAAGCCGCAGCCACTCATGCTTTTTGCCCCGGGGTCTATTGTCTGCTTTTTCGGCAACTCTCTGATAAGGATAAATCTCCGTTTTCCCCAGCATTTTATCCCCCATCTCCGAACTTCTAATTTAGCTTAAGATGATTACGGCTTGTTTAAAGCCTTGTCCACCTATTATAAACAAGAGGCGTTGGTAAATTTTGTAATTTGTGGACGAGCGTCTGGTTTTTTCTTTATACAAAATCTGCTGGGAAAATGCTATCTTTGCTATTTTCCCTAAGCTTTTCACTTGGGACACGGGGACAGGTCCCTTGTCCCAGAAACTGTTCGCTCTTCTTACTAACCCCCCATGGCCACAACCTTAATAGTGACACCCACAGGGTCGAACACCAGGAGTACCCGCAGGGTGAGAGCCACAACCATTGATGAAAAGTGGGTTAGGTGAGCAAAAAAAAAGGAGACTCGATTTCGGAGTCTCCACTGCTAGATAGCATTATATTAGCCAGCTATGGAATCATAGCTGATTTATCCATACAGGGTTATGCAAAATGAAACATTCAGCCCATCCAAGGATGGATTGTACGGGGAAAAAATTATTTTTTCAAATAAATAAACCAGTAGAACATAGCTACAAATATAGAGCCGCCTACAATATTCCCCAATGTTACCGGAATAAGATTGGCATTGATAAAATTGCCATAGGTGAAGAAAGCAGTTACCTGCTCCGCAGTCATATTAAAAACTGAAACAGCCGTTCCATCTGCCCCTATCTTGGTGGCAGCTGCTACCAGTTCGGGGTTGTTCTGAGCAATGGTAATACCCATGGGAATAAAGAACATGTTGGCGACGCTATGCTCAAATCCGCTGGATACGAAGGCCATGATGGGGAAGAAGATGCCAAAGATTTTTCCAATAATATCTTTGGAAGCAAGGGCCACCCATACGGCCAGGCAAACCAACCAGTTACAACCAATAGCCCGGCAAAATGCTTGTCCCCAGGTTAATGACATTTTAGCTTTGGCAATGCCCAGGGCTTTTATTCCATGGGCACTGATTGCGGTGGCAACAGCACCATCACCCCAGAATCCACCATAAAAAATGATATATACTAGCAATACTGAACCTACAAAGTTGGCCAGAAAAACAATCACCCAGTTTTTAAGTAATCCGCCCCAGGTGGATTGTCCATTCAAAGAGGAAATACAACAGAACATACAGTTGCCGGTAAATAATTCGGAACCGGCAATAACAACCAGCATCAGGCCTACGGAGAAGACTGCTCCAAACAGGAACTGTCCGCCCGAGGTATCTGAGGCTGCCATCGAGCCTATCTTGGTAGCCAGGTTAGCTCCGAATCCAATATATACGCCGGCCAGGATTCCCAAAACAAACATTTTTATAATTGGTAATTCACATTTCGCTTTACCCGCATTCGCTGTAGCCACGGCAATTTCGGCTGGAGTCAGAAAATTCATTAGCTTATTCACTCTCCCTTTGTTATTGTAATCCTCGAACATAGCAAATAGATACCAAATTCTCTAGTATTTTTGCCGTTATTGCAAAATACCTTTTCTATAGCGCTGGAATTGATGAAGATGTCCCAGCAAGAATCAAGATTATATTCCGGGACCTGTTAAACCCGACCGGAATATAATTTTCTCTTGTGCTTCGTTCTTCCCTCCTTCCTTTTTGTTCCCAGTAACTGTTAAGCTCCTCGAACAGTTACTTTAACAATACTCAAGTATGCTTCTCTCTCGTCTACCATACCCAAGTTTATTGCCCTGAAGAATGAAGAATAACTCCCAACCTTTCCTTTTCTACAAAAATTGATAAAAACCTGCGCGGAAAAATTAATTATTTCTATCCGTTATATTAATCATAATATTATATTATGCCAAACTCCAGATAACCCCGTCCAACAAGTCGCTTTCGCTAACAATGATTTCTCCTTTTTCTAATATATCCATTAATAATAAGATTATCCGGGTTCCCCAGGGAATAATATCGGCTCGTTCCGGCTGCAAACCCGGCAAACGCCGGCGAAGACTCAGGGGCATTCTTTCCAGCATATTATAGATATCCGCAATTTCTTCTCGCTTTAAAAGCTGCCCATGAACCAGGCTGGGATCGTATTGCACCAGGGAGTGTTTAATAGCTGCCAGAGTGGTTGCAGTTCCCCCAGCCATAACCAATGGATGGGGAGCAAAGTCTTTTTTGTGAAAGGCCAGAGGGGACATCACAGCGGTTATTTCAGTAATTTTCAAGTTCTGTTCCATAGCCCTTACTGCTCCCAAAGGAAGAGATAAGAATATAGGTTCTGCTCCTCCTTCTAGAATCAATTCCAGGCTTCCCCCACCCAAATCCGCTACCAGCGGTGACTCCAAAGAAGGTAATCCCCGGCTTACCCCCAGGAAGCTCAGCCGGGCTTCCTCCTCGCTGCTTATTACCTGAATCTGCATCGCGGTTTTTTCCCAGGCTCTCCCCAGAAATTCTTCCTGGTTTTCGGCTTCCCGCAAAGCACTGGTAGCTACCACCCGGTAACAGTCTACTGCCTTTTCTTCAACGGTGTTTTTGAAAGCCTCCAAACAATATATGTTCCGTTCTATAACATCCTTCCGGATACGAATAGTGTTTTTGAGGCCTTCCCCTACCCGGGTAGTCCTGGTTTCACGGTGAAGTGGGCGCAATCCTTCCGGGCTGACATCAGCTATCAGCAAACGGCAGGAGTTGGTTCCAATATCTATAGCTGCACAACGCAATAAGTCAAACTCCTTTTCATCAAGTAAGACTTGCTTCAGGTGGAGTTTTAACCTCCACCTGAAGCTTAGCCGCACTTATCCAGGGACTTAGTCGCTCTTACTCCCGCCTATAGGGGCGGGAGTCTTAGAGCGAGTTAGTCATCGGATAAAAAAGCACTTCCTGCGGGAAGTGCTTCCTGTTGTCTGCTAGATATTAATTAAAGCGGTTACGCTTCCTGGGTTCCATTTTATTCTTAAGCGGCTGCATTCTCTCATCGCTTTCTTTAAGAAACTTGGCAATCTTGTCATCCAGACTTATCGGGGTACTGGCGCCCTTACCGATAGGGCTATTATTGTAGCGGTTACCTGCAACATTGCTGCTGCTCCGGTAATTCCTCTCAAAAGCCTTGGGTTCACTTTTCGGGGGAGGGGATACCTGCTTTATCGAAAGCCCAATCTTTTTCCCCGCAACATTGAGTACCTTAACCTTGACACTTTCGCCTTCTTTGATAAAATCCTTAACATCTTTTACATAGGTGTCGGCTATCTCGGAGATGTGAACCAGCCCAACCACACCTCCTGGAAGTTCAATAAATGCTCCAAACTTGGTGATTCCCTGTACCTTTCCTTCCATTATGCTGCCAGGTACAATATTAGTTTGTTCAGTAGGCATAAAGCTAAAGAGCCCCCTCAAAATATACTATTTCAATTGTATAAAATGCCCATGCAGTAGTCAACAGCAAAGGGGGGTTAATTATGGTCTTTCTTCCTTGAGGGGAATAATGATTTTTTCTCCTTTTTTTACCATACCCAATTGCTCGCGAGCGATTTTCTCAACCGCTACTGCGCTATCCATCTCTATTAGTCTAGCTTTCAGTTCCTGGTTCTTCTTTTCCAATTCTTTTTTTTCCTGCTCCAGCCTGTGTCGTTGCCCATCCATTTGGTAAATGATTTTTAGTTTGGGAGCAACTATCATAAGCATAAGGCCGCATAAGACTCCGATAAGCAAAAATCTCCATATGCCCTTGCGTTCCAGCTTATTCTTCGCCATCCTCTTCTTCTCCCTTGAAAATGCCCGGTGTATCTCCGGGAAGTATAATTACTACTTCATAATCTTTGGACCGAGCCCGGCTAAATAGAGTATCTGTGGACAATTTTATTATTCGGGGTACGATGGCTAAATTCCTGCCAGGGGAAAAATTTTTAATTCTCACTATCGCCCGGGGGCGGAGTTTTACCTTTGCCTTTTTGGGTTTTCCAATAGCAGGAGAGGCGTAAAAAAGGGCTTCTAATAGCTCGGGCCAGCCCGGAAGAAAACTCTACACTTCCCTGGGCAGCACGAGAAAGGATGGGGGTCATGTACCGCGACAGATAACGGAAATAGATAGCGATCCCACAGGCCAGGGCCAGGAGAACATAGAGCCGCATTTCCGCTCCGTTTATCAGCAGAAGAAAGACAAAAACAATTAAAAGGAGAATAATCCATAGTATCAAATCGATTAAGTATAACCAATACCGGCCTATCCTGGCTTTTCTAACGGTTAAGTGATAATAATGAAAAAGACCTCCGCTGAATATGCCCAGTATCAGAGTCAGGAAAAAAGCTTTTAGCTGGCCCAAAAGCACGGACAAAAGGCACTCCCCCTCCATGCTGCATTAATGGTCATTTATTATTTGAGCAAGCGGTTGATAATACTTTTTCCTTTAGCCTTGATATCGGTACCGGGAGCCTTGTACTCGATAATGTCTATATTGCCTTCCAGGGCCACCCGGCCTTGCTCCAGGTTCAGGGTGCCAATATGCAAGTCCTGGCCAATTATGTAGATGTTACCCTGTTCGCTTTCAAGAATTATTTTTTCTTCATCAAAATTATTAACATTTTTAATTCCGGTAAGTTCCATATTCCTGCGGTTGCTCAATTTAATGGAATGTTCCGCCATTTAGCCCGCCTCCTTAATATAATGGTCTATGAAAAAATATGCGAGCCAGAGCATATTTATTCCTCATATGGAATTTGGGTCTGACGAAGGGACGGGGTTAATTACGGGATGGAAGCTGGCCCTCCCGCCTCCAGGCTATTTAGCAAGCAACGGGTCAAGGTTCATCCGTTGCCATTTATATATACCCTTGCTTGCAACTCCAAATTCGGCAAGCATGGCACGGTTTACCATTACCGCAGTTCCATCCCGCGTATATACCTCGATGGGATATGGAAAAAACTCGATGATCTTTGAGAACAGCTCTTCCTGCCCCAGAACAGCCTGAAAGGAGGCCTGAAGCATATTAAGTCTTTCCTGCTTTGAATCACGTGCGTTTTCTATGTTCCCCATAGTTTCCCAAACCCCATGACTTAATAACATTATAGAATATTATCATGTTCTGTCCAAATGCCTTAGCTCTTCTTGAAATCTTTTTTCTTCCGGCAATAAATCAATAGCTCTGTAATATGCGTTTTTCACATCTCCCATAGGTGCTTTCAACCATTTCAGCACCCTCCCCAAATCACGCCATGCCCATGCGTGACGCATAGGCGGGGCTTCCATTTGAATTACCCGTTCCAGTAAATCGCGGGCCTCCATTAATAAGCGACGATTTGTATCCCGCCGGTAATTATCTTTTCCGCTTCTGTTAATCCACAAATTACGAGCGATATCTATTTTCGTTTGAGCAAACTCATGCAAAGCCCGCACATCGGAAAGAACTGAATCACCGGCCCGTTCAAAATAATTGTGTGCCATCTTTTGATTTCCTAATCGACGAGCTAAAATCGCTGCATCAAAAGCATCAGCCGATGACAATAAAGTCGGTAATTGTTTCATTAAGGCTTTTGCTTTTTCAGTTTGTTTTTGATCCACATATACATTTACCAAGGTATTTAAGACATAAGGATATGCACTTTTTGAGCCTTCTGATTTAAAAGCTTCAAATACATCTTCTGCTTTTTGCAGGTTTTGATTCTCTCCATAAATACGCATTAATTCAGCACTTAACATGGCCGAACCTGGAAGGAAGCGCCACGCTTCTTCAACTCTATTGACAGCTTCTTTGTTTTTTCCCAATGCGCGAAGATGCGCCGCGTCTCTAAGAGCAGTTATAGCTACATATTCCGGATGGGCGGGCAGAACAGCTCTAAAGTATGTTCTATCCGGATCAAATTCAAACCGTGGTTCGGGAGAACCATTTTGATTCATTACTGCAAAAACTTTTTTCAGCCCCGTTCCCCGACCCTCGGCAAGGCGCAATTCTTTCAGAAATTCACCGATTAACCGGTTGCGAGCAGGTACCGGTGGAATCGACGCGCCGGGTTTGAGATGCTCCGGCTGAATACCCGGTACCGGTCCGGGATAATTTATAACTTCCATACGATCGGGATACAAATATATTTTTATCGGTTCGTAGACACCTTCGTAACTCCTGTGATAAACAGCGTTTACTAAGGTTTCTCTAAGGGCGGGGATCGGATAACTCACCCAGCCCCGTATACGAAATGAGTCATCCTGTTTCTCCAGGTGTTGAGTTGAAATATTCTCAAGATATCTTAAACCATCGCGAATTTGTTCATGAATACCCCCGCGAAATATCCTTTCTTCCTGAACATTTCCCGTAGCATCGGCAGAGAATTGAACAACTTCAATACGTACGCCGGGGAACCATTTTTCGGGATCATCTGAAAACAGAAGCAACCCTGCATTAACAGGAATATCATGACCATTGGCGCGCGCAGAAATTCTCATCCGTCTATATATTTCAGCCGAATCCGGTTCATCCAATAAACCGCTTCGCACATCACGTAAAAATTCCCTTACTTTGACCTCACGCAGGTCTTCAATACGTGCATCCTGGGCTCTACGACTATCGAAAGGAACACGTGCAGTAAGCTGGAGAAGCTGCTGCAACATGCCATTTTTTTCTGCATCAACAGTCTCCGAGCCTATTCTTATCCAGTACTTCTTTTCACCCTTTGGCCCATCAGGAGCCCGGTGCGGCCGGACATCACTGCCTGGCACCCATAGTACCAGAATCATCCTGTCATCCAAGACTTCCGGAGAAAATACCGGTTGGTATTCCGGGTCAATACGATTACAATTGCCGCGAATCCATCTTTGAATATGATCAATCTGTTCCGGCATTATTCCTTTGGGGGGCATAATTGCGACACCGTTCTCTTCTTCGACTCCAATGATTATATATCCACCATTTAAATTATGAAGATCATTGGAGAATGCACATATGGTCTTTAGGACTTGATAACCTGTAGTGTCTTCATCCCAACCACCTTTAAACTCTACGCGAGCCGATTCAACTGAACGAAAAAATATTATATCATTTATGTTTATCGGAAGAATAGACCTCATTGCTAATCTCCTTAAAGTAATCGGAACCAATATAAGCAATACCACTTTCTATTTAATAAGAGTACCATATTATAAATTGATGTCACTGCAAAAAGTCATCTTTCAAAATTAACACCGCCATATCTAGTATAATGGTGAGGTTTTGAATCCCCTATGTAGCGTTGAGTATACCTGGAAACAGGTTTTTTGCAGTAGCATCTAAATTTAATATTATATTTTTGTCCTAAGCTGATGCCAAATATGACTTAATTAAAATAATATACTATCATAATATAGTAAGGTCAACCTACGAAAACCCCCTTCTTTCGCATTATCTGACCAGATTGAATGTTTTGAAGCGCCGGGATCTCTCCTGTCGAGAAATCAGCGGGGTTAAATTTGAAGGTAATGGTTACAGATTTACTAAAGCTATAGCTGGATTTACCATCAACAGTGAAATTATAGATATTGCTGCCAGCATTGAACCCGGATGGATATCTGGATAAAATATATTGAAAAAGTGATAGTAAGAAGGTAATGTTTTCCCCACTAAATTTAAGAGGGGCTATGCTGAAAATTGAAGTTTCAACACAGCCCCTTTAACCCCGTCCCTTCATCAAGCTCAACTCATTCAATAATTCGGTAAAGATTCCCGGCATCTGCTGCCTTTATATTTTCCTTAATATCCAGAACCTCATAAACAAGCGTTTTCTCTCCCATACGCAGGGTAATTATATCCCCAATCTTTACTTCACTGGAGGGCTTGGCTACCCTGCCGTTTAGCAAAGCCCTCTCGCTCTCAGCAAAATCCTTGGCCAGGGTTCGCCGCTTAATTATCCGTGATACTTTTAGATACTTGTCCAAACGCATTTTAGCCCAGAGCGTCTTTTAGTGCTTTGCCTGCTTTAAAGGCAGGAACTTTAGTAGCCGGGATGTTGATTTCCTCCCCGGTTTGCGGATTTCTTCCCTTCCTGGCCTGTCTGGCTCTTACTTCAAAGGTGCCAAAGCCTATTAATTGAACTTTATCATCCGCTTTTAAAGCCCCTTCGACTGTATTGAAGAAAGCATTTACTACTTTCTCCACATCTTTCTTGGTCATCCCGGTTTTTGCTGCTACCTGACCTACTAATTCCGTCTTATTCAAGAAGCTATCCCTCCTCTTTTGTATTTGGCATATTGTGGCTATTCGCCGCTTCTTTACGATTTCCTTCTTCTTGAGAAAAAATCTTGTATTTGTAGGGCTACTTTCCGGAATATCATAATCCTTTGGTCTTGGCTTCGTCCCAAATTTGATCTAATTCCTCCAGCCCATAATCGGCAAAATCCTTCCCTTCCGCCCTTATCTTTTTTTCAATGTAATTAAACCGAGCGGCAAACTTATCATTGCAGGACTGCAGCGCTTCTTCCGGATCTATGTTTTTAAGGCGGGCTACATTTACCAGGGCAAAAAACACATCCCCCATTTCTTCTTTGATCTCTTCCGGCTTAGCGGCAACTACGAGTTCCTCAACTTCCTCCTTGAATTTTTCCAGGGCTCCTTCTGCCCCGGGCCAGTCAAAACCTACCCGGGCAGCTTTTTCTTGCATTTTTTCCGCCCGCATCAAGGCCGGTAAGATAGCGGGAATACCCTCCAGCAGATATTTTTTGCCTTCTTTTTTCTTAAAATCTTCCCAATGAGCCATAACCTCATCACTGCTTTTCAGGTCCATATGGCTGAATACATGAGGATGGCGGGCAATCATTTTTTCCTTGACTGTATCAGCCACTCCGGCGAAATCGAAATGGCCCTCCCGCTCCGCCAGGGCGGCATGGAATACTACTTGCAATAGTAAGTCTCCCAATTCCTCCCTTAATTTATGCATATCCTGCATTTTGATGGCTTCAATTACCTCATAACTTTCCTCAATCAGATATCTCTGCAAGGATTCATGGGTTTGTTCGCGATCCCAGGGACAGCCATCAGGTGCCAGAAGCCGATCCATTACTTCCAGCAGTGCATCTATTGCTTGTCCGTTTTTACTCAAAATATCACCTCCACTGGGTGTCAAGGGGACGGTCCTTTTGACACCGTAACCCCTAAACCTTACCCCTTACTCCTTACTTTTCTCACTAACCACCCATCATACCGACTGTTCTGTCAGGCAAAAGAACCGTACTCATGCCTGTGCCACGACCTGGCTCGGTCGCTCCCGCCCCCTTGCCTTGCCTCCTACCCCCCGCCGCTTAAACGCTTCAACATATTTATATCCAATTCTCTAATTAAAAATAGCAGTATTCCATAGAGCAAAACTCCCAGGGAAATAGCCATAAGGGTGGCCAGGTGCGATCTGATATCGGCTGCCACCAGGGTTGTATAGGAGAATTGTACGGCTAAAGCCATCAAGACGGTAACCAGGCTTATCTTCAGCATTCGACCCTTTTCATAGCTGATCCCGGTAAGCTTTCTTAGATAGACAATGTTGAGAAAAGAACCGATAAGGAAGGCCAACACGGTTCCAATAGCGGCCCCTTTTATGTTCAGCATCGGAATGCCGGTAAGGCTGTAGTTGAAAATAACCTTAAAAACGCCGGTGATAATCAGGTTGCGCATGGCAATCTGCGGCTTGCCTATGCCCTGCAGGCCAGCACTGGATAGCTGGAAAGCCGCTAGAACTATACAGGAGAAAGCCAGGGGTTCAAGGGGTACCCCAGCTGAGGGGGTGGCATAGAGCAAATCGCAAATCGGAAAGGCCAGGACATAAAGCCCGGCGGCACAGGGCAAAGAAATAATCATTCCGGCCCGGAAGCCATAATTCAGACGATCATTTAAAAGCTTGCGCTCATTGCGGGCCAGGGCTTCCGCTACTGCCGGCACCAGGCTGGTGGCTATGGAAATGGTAAATATGGTGGGAAGGCTGATCAGGACAGCGGCCATTCCCGCCAGTTCACCATAGAGGGCGGTAGCCTGGGAAGTGGCATAGCCGGTGGCCATCAAGCGCCCGGGGACGATAATGGCGTCCAGCATCTGTACCAGGGGAAGTACCACCGCTCCAAAGGAAACCGGAATGGCCAGGCGCACCATTTCCCGGCCCAGCTCACCAGAACTGCTTCCTGAATAGGCCAGCATTTCCCCGGAGCGTCTTTGCGCCTTGCGGAAAGAATAATAATAGCCGAGCAGGACCAGCAACCCTATTATGCCCCCCACTACCGCGCCAAAGGTGGCGCCTGCCGCCGCATATTCCAGCCCGCGGGGAAAAAGCAAAAAGGCCAGGATTAAAACCGCCGTAACCCGAAATAATTGTTCTATAACCTGGGAAACCGCTGTGGGGATCATGGACTGATGTCCCTGGAAATAACCTCGGAAAACCGACATCAAACCGGCGAAGAATATGGCAGGAGCCACGGCCAGAATAGGGTAATAGGCCCGGGGTTCTTTTAATACCGAATTGGCTATAAAGGAGGCCGATTGCATGACCAGCAGGGTAAGCAAGAGTCCAAAAACCAGTAGTATCAAAAGTGAGACCCGAAAAATCTTCCGGCTATCCCCGGAATAGCCCTGGGTTTCCTTGCGCGAAACCAGCACCGATATGGCTACGGGAACTCCGGCAGTGGCCAGGGAAAGAATGGTGGTATAGATGGGGTAGGCCATTTGATACAGCCCCATTCCTTCACCGCCAATCAAACGGGCCAGGGGAATACGATAAATAGCTCCCATTATTTTGCTGATGGCTCCAGCAATACTGAGAACCATGGCCCCTTTTAGAAAGTTTTGCTTCTCTTGCATCTATACCCTCCCTGTTTCATGAGCTTTATTATAACACAGTGCATATTGGCAGAATTAGCATACAGAATTTTAATTTTTGACTTTACTTCAGGATTAGTAGAAACCGTCCCCATGATATATACCCCTGTCCTCAGCAAAAAAAAGCGATCTTGCTTAATCAAGACCGCTTCTTGCTTGAATCCTATGAATTACTGCTCCATCTGTTTGGCCAGGAATCCGGCGGCGGTTTCCGCCAGCTTTACTTCCATATCCCCCATCTTGACGGCTTCCTTGCTTACTATGATAACGGCACCGATGGGATCTCCTTGAGTAATTATCGGAGCAATTACTTGTGCTTTGATGGTATATTCCCGGTCATCATTCTGAATAACATGCAGGTTGTCGTCATCCGGAGCATCCAGGTCATTCATGATCAGGGTGCTTCTTTCCTCAATAGCTCTCTCTACTGCTTTGCCGATAGCTTTACTTAAGAACTCTCTTTTATTGGCTCCGGCTACGGCAATAATCACATCCCGGTCAGCTATCATAGAGATATGACCAATGGTTTCGTTTAGCGAGTCCGCATACTCTTTAGCAAAATCCCCCAGCTCTCCTATGGGTGAATATTTCTTTAAAATAACCTCACCTTCACGATCAACGAAAATTTCCAGAGGGTCTCCCTCGCGAATGCGTAATGTCCTGCGGATTTCCTTGGGAATAACAACCCTTCCCAGGTCGTCAATGCGGCGTACAATTCCGGTTGCTTTCAATTTACTCTATCCCTCCTTTTCAAGAGTTATTTGGATTCTTAATTTCTTTTTCATTGATAGTATATAACTCAAAATACCCTTTTATTCACTTTTTACCATCAAGCTGCGAAAAAATTGTGTGCAAAGTTTTCCCTATGAGTTATAAAAAGTTTCTGTTGCCATATTTAACATCATGGTGCCACTGCAAAAAACCTGTTCCCGGGTATACTCAACGCTACTTGACACCGTATCTTAACTGTCATAGTGGTTAAACTATTAAGAAGAAATATGGGGAGCTGTTTTTTTTGTGTTTAGAATAAGCCATTTTCAACTGTACTGTATACTACTGCTGCTGGTAGGGCCGGTTGCTTTCCTGGAAACGCCCAATATATTGATAATTCACCTGGGCTGCAATGCCTGGCTGGCGGCGATTGGCACTATCGTACCAGGTATTTTGTTGGCAGCTATGTTCCAATACATTATTAAAAAGAGCAGCCAGCCTTTTCCCCTGCTCCTGGAAGAACACCTGGGGAAAATACTGGGGAAATTTTTGGGGTTCTTATACATCCTGGCCTTTCTCCTGGCCAGCAGTTTTACCCTGCGCCTTTTTGTGGATTTCATAGTAACCAATGTCCTCCCTCAAACCCCGATCAGCGTGTTTATAGGAGTACTCTTGCTGGTGGGCTTTGTGGCTATTAAAAGCGGGCTGGAAAACCTGGCCCGCTGCTGTGAACTGGTTACCCTCCTGGGATTACCCTTTGCTTTTCTCATTTTTCTAGTAGCCATTATAGAAAACTGGAACCCCGGGAATCTTCTTCCTTTTGCTTATATGGATTTAACTTCTTTTAGCCTGGGGCTATTATCCTGCAGTTACGTCCTGGGTAAGATGCTGCCGATATTAAGCCTGGCCTTTTTTTGTCCCCGCCAGGAAAAGATCCGCCAGGTCATGTTTTTGGTAATCTCTACCTATGTCGCTCTTATGTTGGCTACCACCCTGGCCACGCTGATGACGCTGGACATAAGCATGTCCAACATTGCTACTTTCCCTACTTTCTCTACCATCCGTTTGTTACATATTGCTGACTTTATCCAAAATATAGATATTGTCTTTATCGGCATCTGGATAATGGGCGTATTCGGCTCAGTTACCATCCCCTGGTTTATGGCCTGCTACACTGCCCAGCAGCTTTTCGCTTTAAAAGACTACCGCTTTTTGGCTGCTCCTTCTTCTCTTATCATTGGTGTTTTTTCCATATTGATGGGCAAAAACATTTTGGAACTCCTGGCAGTCAGCATGCATATTATTCCGCTGCTATATTCCTTTGTCTTTATACTGCTTCCTTTTTTGCTCTTTCTCTTAACCCTTTTTAAACCATATCCTGAATCCGCAACATTGGCGGAGCCCGGCTCAAAAGCAGAAAGTTCTGCATAATTTGCCTCTTTTTCGTTTAAGCTAGTAAATGGAATCAAGATCTAGTATTTTTGGGGGATAAGAATGCGCTTTATTAAAAGCAAGAAGCCAGAAAAAATAGACATCCCTCCCGGCGAACTGGTAGAGCAAGCCCTTTCCCCGGTCTTACAGGATAACCGGGAAAAACTAAGGATTCTGCTGGCCGGCTGTTCCGATGTGGTAATGCGGGATTTTATGCTCGCCAGCCATCCCCCTACCCCGGGCTTGCTGCTCTATTTTGACGGGCTGGTGGATAAAGAACAAGTAGCGCTGCACCTCTTGCAACCACTGTTGACGGAACAGAACACTGGAGATAGTTCGGGAAATTTATCCCCGGATGAGATGTTAAAGCGGGTTCAATACCGCATCCTCTCCATCAGCGAAGTCAAGACCTTGAGCAACATTGAAGAGCTGCTGCATCATATCAGTTCCGGGGACACGGTATTATTAATAGACGGCTGTTCCTCAGGACTGGTAGCGGGTACCCGCTCCTGGCAAAGCCGGGCTATTCAAACCCCGGAAAATGAGATTACCATATATGGTCCCAAGGAGGGTCTCTCTGAAACCCTGCGCTTTAATACCGCTTTGTTACGGCGCCGGATTAAGTCCACTAATTTCAAAATAGAAAATATGGTCATTGGTAAATTAAGCAAAACAGATGTAGCCCTTTTTTACATTGAACATATTGCCCCCCGCCCTATGGTGGAGGAGCTGAAAAAGCGCCTTGAAGCTATAGATATTGACGCTGTCCTGGATCCCCGCTACCTGGTTGAGTTTGTGGCTGATGAGAAAAGAAGCATTTTCACCCAGGAGCAGTATACGGAAAAACCGGACCGGCTCTGCGGCTATCTCCTCGAAGGCCGTATAGCTGTTATGGTTGACGGCTCACCCATGGCCCTTATCGTACCGGTTTCCTTTTTGGAGTATTTGATATCCCCGGAAGACTATTATATCAACTATATCGCCGCTTCCCTGTTTCGCCTGCTGCGTCTGGGGGCTTTTGCCATAGCTCTCTTGCTCCCATCTTTGTATGTGGCCGTTATAACCTACCACCATGAAATGGTGCCCACCCCATTGTTATTGACCCTGGCCGCCACCCGCCAGGGAGTGCCTTTCCCGGCTTTTGTAGAGGCGCTTTTACTGGACCTGACCTTTGAGCTATTGCGCGAGGCCGGGCTGCGCCTGCCCCGGGCGGTGGGCCCGGCGGTCAGTATCGTTGGGGCGTTGATAATCGGTGATGCTGCAGTAAGGGCAGGCCTGGTTTCCACTCCTATGGTGGTGATTATTGCCGCTACCGGTATCGCTTCTTTCGCTTCCCCCTCGTATAATGCCGGAATTATTATCCGTATCGCCCGTTTTGCTTTTCTGATAGCTTCCGGTCTCCTGGGATTCCTGGGGATAATGATCGCTCTTATACTGTTGTTTGTCCGGATGGCTTCCCTATCCTCCCTGGGTCTGCCTTACCTGGCACCTCTGGCTCCGTTCAACTGGCAACAGCTCGGCGATATCTTTATCCGCCGCCCCTGGTTTGAAAACCGGAAGCGCCCTTATCTGGAAGGGATGGAAAACCAGTGGCGTCAGGGAAAAAGTACGGGAGGGTAGTTCAGATGAAGAGAGCATTCTTGCTGCTATTTTTGCTGCTGCTTGGCTTCAACCCCGGCTGTGGGATAACCGAATTGGACAAAGCCTCAATACCTCTGGGCCTGGGGGTCGATGTGGACGGTGAGCAAATAGTGGTAAGTACTGAACTGGCCAGTCCCATAAGTCCTGAAGAAACAGAATCTACATCCGACCCAGCCTTTTATGTAATCTCGGGGCGGGGGCCAAGCGTAGTGGAAGCGGCCCGCCAGATAACCCTGCAAATACCGCGCAATCCCTTGTGGAGTCATACCAATACCATGATAATCGGAGAAAAGCTGGCCCGTCAGGATATGGCTCTTTTTATGGATTTTTTATCCCGCAACCGTCATGTGCGTAAGAACATCCCGGTATTTGTAAGCAGTCAAAGTACGCCGGAAGAAATTCTATCAGTAAAACCGCCCATTGAGCCTCATCCCTCCATAGCCATCAAAAATATCCTGAACTTGCAGGAGAAACAAGTAGGAATTTATGTGCCTATCGACCTTAAAGAAATGGAATTCCGCTTCCTTAGCCCGGGGATTGAACCCCTGGTCCCTCAAGTTAGTATCCTGGAGAGTAATACGGGTAAGCGACTTTGCCTGGAGGGGGCGGCCGTTTTCCGGGGCCGGAAAATGGTAGGTTCCTTCAACGAAATGGAAAGCCGGGGCTACCGCTGGATGAGTCCGCGGAGGATTCAAGGCGGTCTTTTCCTGGTACCCTCCCCGCTTCATTCCGGCAAGCTTATTAGTCTGGAATTGTCCCGCTCCCTGGCCCAAATTACTCCAAAACTGCAAGAGGGAGCCATTATTATGCGCATTGAGATAAAAGCGGAGGGGAATTTTTACGAACAAAACGAAGCCGGGGAATTATTTACCCGGGAAAGGTTTCAAGCGATTGAGGAACTGGCCAATCAGGAAATCAAGCGACAGATCCTCCTCTCTATTGATAAGGCCCAGGAATTAAATAGTGATGTTTTTGGCTGGGGCCAGATGATAAAACAGAATTATCCCCAACAATGGGGGGAGATGGAGGGTAATTGGGAGGAGCTTTTTCCCACGGTGGATAAGCAGATAAAGGTGGATTTTTCCTTGCGGCGAAGTTATTTGGCCGACAAATCCTTTAATTTCCAGTAGCCTGGCGCGCAAAATGAAATCTATGTTTGATGTCACTGCAAAAAGTTATAAATATGCATTAGCGTGCATAAATATACCGCTCAGCTCCCTTAATTGCGACCGAAGAGAGCATCAGAAGTGCCCGAAAGGGTGCTACCTCAATAGCGACACCCGAAGGGTGCAGTGGTACCCGCAACCTTAATAGTGACATCCGAAGGATGGAACACCAGGAGTACCCGAAGGGTGCAGGGTGCTGCATTAAAAGCCACCGAAGGGTGTGGGGGGAACGACCCCCGTGTCGTTCTGAATCAGGCTTCGCCGGCGCTTTGTATATTTATGCAAAAACCCTTATGCAATAAAAAGGGTTTTTGCAAGGGTATAAGTTTTAACCCGCTTACTGCGTAGCTGCGGCATATTGAATAGCATCTGAAATTGCCTTGTACACGCTATTAAACTGAATCAATGACAGGGGTTGCTAAGATTCTATGGTATGGCTATTGTTTGCGATTTATTTTGCCATAATCTATATCGAAGTTCCCGGGCTGCTTCGGGGAAAAATGTACCGGGAGCTGGGCCTGTTCACCGCGGTTCTGTCTCTGGGAATTTACCTTTCCCTCAGCCAGTTTTACGGCTGGCATATTTTCAATCCTTTTGCACCCTGGATTGAGGTTCTTATGCCTTGATAAGGAGGTAATCATGCCAAGACGCCTGCTTTTATTTATCGTTATATTTCTTCTTCCCAGCTGCAGCGCCTGCTGGGATATACGGGAACTTAATAATTCCGCAGTTTGTACCGGTGCCGGAGTAGAGCTTTCCCGGGAAGGAAAATTTATCTTTTCCGGCCAGATGGTAAAGCCCAGTGCCCCCAGCGAAAGCGGGACCCAGACTTCAACCGCCGTGGTATTTTCAGCCAGCGGTTCCGGGGTAGCGGATGCGGCCCGCCGCTTTATGCTCTCCCTGTCTCGCTTTCCCGAATGGTCCTCGATCAGTACCTTTGTGATCGGGGAAGAGCTGGCCCAGGAGGATCTGGCCTTATTGGTGGATTTCCTGCTGCGCAACCGCAATGTCCGCCCTACTGTCAATCTGGTACTGAGCAGGGGCTGCACCCCGGAGGAACTCTTGTCGCTTCCTATGCCTTTAAGTCCCTATTCCGGCAAGGGTCTGGAAACTATCCTGGATCTGCAGGAAAAGCAACTGGGCATCTATGTTCCCACCAATGTGCATGAATTTGTTCATAAATTAACCACAGCAGGAATTGAACCGGTTGTTCCCCAGGTGAGCATAGAAGAAGAAAAATTGTTCATCAGCGGTACGGCTGTTTTTAAAGGGCGCCGCATAGTGGGATCACTTAATGAAACAGAAAGCCGGGGTTACCGCTGGATGAATGCTCGCAGTTTCAATGGGGGGATAATAGACCTGGGATCTCCCCAAAATCCCAGCGAGTTGGTAAGCCTGGAGGTTAAGCAATTTACCGGCAAAACTACCCCGAAACTGGAGCAGGATCAGCTAAAAATGAAAATTACCATCCGGGCTGAGCTAGTCTTCTACGAAAAAAGTAAAAGCGGTGAGCTCCTAACCTTATCGTGGAAAGAGGAAATGGAAAGACTGGCGGCCCAGAAAATAAAACAGGAAATTTCCGCTTGTATCAAAAAATCACAACTCCTGGGCAGTGATATTCTGGGCTGGGGTTATATTTTGCAAAAACACGAGCCCCAGCTTTGGGAGAGCTTCTCAGCTAACTGGGACGATTTTTTCCCAACAATAGAAAGTGATATTGAGGTGGAAACTCTGATAGTGAACAGCATGCTCAGCCAAAAAAGTTTCCGTTTTCGCTAAAGGGATTAGAAAAGTGGGGAGTAGGGGGTGAAAGCTCTATTTTCTTACTAATAATGAATATATTGCCACGCGGATTATGGAGGAAAACTACTGATGTATTACAACCTGATTCTAAGCATAGTTTTATTTTTTCTTCTTTTTTTGCTGCGGGAGGGGCGTTCCTGGTTGAAAAACCCCCTGGGGATTGAATACTGCTGCGCGGTATTACTCTTTCTCTTGTCCCTTGCCTATACCTTAGATCTGGTGCAGGGTTGGCACTTGATGCCCAACCCGGGGGCAATTTTTGCGAAACTAAAACCGCTTTCCGATTTATTGGAAATTATATGAGGGAGCGCCCTGGCAGCCGGAAGAACCGTCCCCGTGGCTGCTTACAGGCAAGAGAACCGTCCCCTTGCCTGCTCCCCCTCACTTATTAAAGGAGATGCTGATGGAAAATAAAACTCTTTCCTCCCAACAGATTGCTTTTATGATTTTTCTTTTTTTAACCGGCAGTTCACTCGTTTATATACCGGAAATAGCAGCCAGACAGTCGGCCTGGATAGCCTGCCTTTTAGCTTCGCTGATAGGTGTTTATATCATTATCATACTGCTGGCGCTCTTCACTCGTTTTCCAGATATGAGTATTACCCGCATTAGTGAATTGTTATTAGGGAAAATTGCTGGCTCCGTCTTAAATATTTTACTCTTTTTCAGTCTTTTTCTTATTGCCCAGGGTCTGCTTTACAATCTATGCCTCTTGCTAGGTATCATTTACCCAACTGTTTGCAGCTTTATCCACCGTTCACTGGTTCTTTTCTCTGCGGCTTACTGTATTTACCGGGGGCCTGCTGCGCTTGGTCGTTTATGTGAATCATTTATCGGCCTTATCCTCTTCTTTTTCCTGCTGGGCATTACTGCATCTTTTCCGATAATGGATTTGAGCGAACTGAAACCGCTTTGGCCGGAATGGAAGCCCTTGCTTTCCGGCGTCTTTTTCGTGGCTGACTGGCCCTTCGCACAACTGCTAATCCTGGCTTTCTTTTTTCCCCTGGTGCAGGGATTGAAAGAAAAGAAAAAGGCTTTTATAGGCTGGTACCTGCTGGCGGTTGCCATACTGATCTTTGAAGATCTGCAGGTGATATCCATTCTGGGCCAGGAATTGGCTGAGATATCCCGTTTTCCTCTTTTGAAAGTGAATCGCCTGACTGGCTTCGGTGAATTCCGACGGGTGGAGCTCTTTTTCTTTATCCTCTGGTTCATTGTCGGCTTTACTGCCCTGACTGTCTATTATCAAGGTCTGGTTTTAAACCTGAAGGAACTCCTACGCTTGGAAAATCCTCGTCCCTTGATTCTTCCCCTGGGATTGTTTCTTATGGTATTTACTTCCTATATGTATCCCAGCGATTTAAACTATATCACTACCCGGCTTCGCTACGTTCCTTTTTATACCATAAGCGTCAACCTCCTCTATCTCACTATAATCTTTATCGCTGCCAGTTTGTCCAAGCGACGGCTTAGCAGGCATAGTCGAGGGGAAGGGTGATTTTTACAACATTTGCAAAATCTCAGCCAGGGCTGGTAGTGAGCTGTTTTCATATTTTTGAATGATCAGGGTGTGGTCATTGACTCTCCTGATGCCCCGGAAACGCTCGGACAGGTTGCTGGGCAGGCGCTGCAGGGTCTGTATCTCTATCTGGCGGCCTTTGCGGCGCAGGGACTTTATCTCTTTGTCCCGGGCCAGTAGACGCAGTACGGCTATTTGCAAAAAGTTCTCCACTGCCTGGGGCAGGGGGCCGAAACGATCCCGGATTTCTTCCCGGATTTCTTCCACTTCTTCCTGGCTGCCGGCCAGCAAGAGACGGCGATATATTCTCATCTTGCTGCCGGAGTCAGGGATATAGCTTTCAGGAATATAATAATCGATGTCGATATCCAGCTGGGGATCTACCCTGCTTTCCTGAACTTGCTCGCCCTTTAAGCGACCGGTCTCTTGCTCCAGCAAGCGGCAATAGAGGTCAAAGCCCACGGCCTGGATATAGCCGTGCTGCTCTGCTCCCAGGATATTGCCGGCGCCTCTGATTTCCAAATCCCGCAAAGCAATTTTCATGCCGGAGCCCAGCTCATTGAATTCCCGAATGGCATTCAATCGTTTTTGCGAAGCTTCACTTACCACCCGGTCGGGACGGTAGGTAAGATAGGCATAGGCCAGGCGATTGGAGCGCCCCACCCTCCCCCGCAGCTGGTAGAGCTGAGCCAGGCCCATTTTATCCGCTTCATCCACTATTATGGTGTTGACATTGGGCATATCCAGGCCGGATTCTATAATGGTGGTGCAAAGAAATAGCGGGTATTTGCCGTTAACGAAATCCATCATTACCCGGGCGAGTTCATCTTCTTTCATCCGCCCGTGTCCTACCGCTATCTTTATGCCGGGAAAGAGTTCATCCAGCTGTTCCTTTACCCGGTAGATATCTTCGATACGATTGTGTACGAAGAAAACCTGTCCCTGGCGCTCGATTTCCTTCGTTACCGCCTCCACGATTATTTCTTCGTTATATTCGAGGACATAGGTGGTAATAGGGTAACGCTCGGGGGGAGGGGTCTCTATTACGCTGAGATCACGCAAGCCGGTAAGGGCCATGTGCAGGCTGCGGGGAATGGGGGTAGCGGAAAGGCTTATTACATCAACCAGTTCCTTTAAGGCCTTGATTTTTTCTTTTTGGGCTACTCCGAAGCGATGTTCTTCATCTACCACCAGAAGACCCAGGTCTTTGAATTTGACATCACGGGAAAGCAAGCGGTGGGTAGCGATTACGATATCCACCACCCCTTTTTGCAGATCCTCAACGATGCGCTTTTGCTCCGAGTTGCTGCGAAAACGGCTGAGCACCTCGATAACCGCCGGATAAGCAGCAAATCTTTCCGTAAAAGTCGAGAAGTGCTGTTCCGCCAGTACAGTGGTAGGAACTAATATGGCCACCTGCTTGCCATCCATAATGGCTTTGAAGGCTGCTCGCAAGAAGACTTCGGTTTTGCCGTAGCCCACATCGCCGCAAACCAGCCGGTCCATGGGCCGCCGGCTTTCCATGTCCTTTTTTACTTCATTAACAGCCTTGAGCTGGTCGGGAGTTTCCCGAAAAGGGAACTCATCCTCAAATTGACTCTGCCAGGGGGTGTCAGGGGAGAAGGCATAGCCTTCGCGGCTCTCCCGGTGGGCATAGAGCTGCAGGAGATCCTCTGCCAGGTCCTGAATTGATTCTGCTACCTTCTTCCGGGTTCTCTCCCAGGCGTGTCCCCCCAGCTTGTTTAAGCGGGGTTCCTTATCCCCGGAGCTGGTGTATTTATATAAGAGATCCACTTTTTCCAATGGCAGGTAAAGCCGGTCGGTTCCGGCATACTCCAGAAGGATATATTCCCGGGTAATCCCGCTGTTTTCTACCTGGCTTACTCCGCGAAATATGCCGATGCCATAGCTCTCGTGAACTACATAATCTCCGAACTTGAGGTCTTCCAGCAGTATTCTTTCTTCTCCCTTGTGTTTAGATTTTTTCCTGCTGCCGGGGCCGGCTTTTTTCCCCCAGATATCGCTTTCAGAGACCAGAGCAGCCTGCAGGGTGGAACTGCTAAAACCCTTTTCCACTACCTGGTCGAGATATGCTATCCCGGTGATGCCTTGTTCCGACAAATCCTGCTGTATCTGCTCCCGGGCTACCCGGCTTTTTACCGCCAATATAACCTTTAATCCTTTACCCTGCCATTCTTTTATCCGGGCAAAGAGGGTTTCATACTGCCGGTAGAAAGGCTCCATTTCCTTCTGGGAAATATGCTGCAGTGAAGCTACCGCCACCTGGGGAATAGTGGAGGAAAAATAGGCATGATATATTACACTATGGGCTTCTATTTCTTTTTTAAGGTATTCACTATCCAGCAGCTTTATTTCTCGAATTATTTTGCCGTCCTTGCGGGCTTCTTTCAATGACTCCCGGTAACGGCGAGCACTGCGTTTAAATTGCTTATAAAACTCCCGGGGCTCGTCAAAAAATACACTGCTGCTTTCATCCAGGTAGGAAAAAATGCTGGCAGTCAATTCATCTCCGTAAAGTTCATCGGCGGGTAAAATCTTCACTTGTCCTTCGTCTTTACCTAATCTTCTCTGGCTGTTTATATCAAAACGATGTATGGATTCGATGAGCTCACCGAAAAATTCTACCCGGCAGGGGTCTTTGTGGCCGAGGGGAAAAATATCTATTATGCCGCCACGAACGGCAAATTCCCCTTGCCGGCTGACGGTATCCACGCGCCGGTAACCTCCGTTCACCAGCTTCTTCAGAATTTCGCGCTGCTCCTTTTCCTTTCCCTGCTGCAGCAAGAGGCTGCTATCTCTCATGGCTGAGGGAGTTGGCAATGGGTAGATTAAAGAACCGGGGGTAGCAATAATAATGGCGCTTTGGCGGGGATGATCCAGGCAGTGCTGCAGGCTTAGAATTCTTCCTACCTCAAGCGTGGATAAGTTTTCCTTCATAAATAAAAAATCACGAGCCAGAAACATGAATAGCCGCCCCGGCTCAATAAATGCTTGCAAATCGCGGGCCAGGTCATAGGCTTTCTCTTCCTCCGGCAGCAAGCAGAGTATTTTTCGATTTTGCTTTTTAAGTATTTCCGCCAGCATAAAGGCTTTAGCGCTTCCGGAAAGCCCGGTTAACAAAATGTTTTGCCTCTTTGACAAAACTCCGCACAGTAAATCCCAAAAATTCTCTTGCAAAAGCAAAAATCCTCCCCAAAGAAAATGGTGGACACCTAAAAAAGGCCCCCACTGCTGGCTAAATTTATAGTTGATTCCGCTGCAAAAAGTAATAATTATGCATTTGCTTGCATAAATATTCCGCTCGCAGTCTACGCATGAGCAACACCAACGGCTCGTTTCGCGGCTCAAGGGGTACCCGCAACTTTAACCGCGACTAACAGGAGCATCAGTGGTAACTGAAGGTAATTCATGCACTGTCCCCATGTCTCAGTTAATTATAATACTGCTTACCCCCCAGGGAAGCCGATTCCAATAATCCCATTTCCATAGCGCATTCTTCGCATATTCCCTTTACTTCTACGCTTCCATCCTGTCCTTCTGTTTCCACCGTGGAAAATACTTGCTCACAGTATTCACAGATGTAATAAATAGTCATATGCCTGCCCCGCCTTCCATCTTTTTATATATTTTCTCTTTTGAGGCAGGCAAATATACCTTTTTGATTCTACTGCAAAGTTTTTACTATTCATTAGCTTGCATAAATATACCGCGCTAATCTCCCATCCATGGTCACCAACCTTAATAGTGACACCTGCAGGGTGGAACACCAGGAGTACCCGCAGGGTGAAGCGCTCTCGCGACGTCCTGTCGCTCGCCCCCTTTCGCCTGCTCACCTTCGCCGGGTGCTGCATCCATGCTCCGCTAACGCTCGCTTTGTAAATTTATGCAAGCCTTATGCATCAAAAGGGGTTTTTACAGCAGAGTCTCCTTTTTCAATTGTACGCATTCATACAGGCATCTATTCCGCTTTTTATCCAGCACTCAATGGCACTGGCGGCTTTTTCTACTGCATCCTGCATGAGGGGTTTTTCGCTTTCGCTGAATTCACCCAGAACCCAATCAATGGCCCCTCCGGGGGGGCGGCCAATTCCGATTCTGATCCTGGGGAAATCGCGGCTCCCCAGGCTTTCACAAATGGATTGCATTCCTTTATGTCCCCCGGTACCGCCGGAGGCTCGTATTCTTACCGCACCCGGTGGTAAATCCATGTCATCGTAGACTACCAGCAACTCGGATAACTCCAGCTTGAACCAGTTAAATAAGGGTCGGACTGCTTTGCCGCTGAGATTCATAAAGGTCAGGGGTTTAACCAAAAGGAGCTTTTCCTGATTTATTCTCAAATGTCCAACAATAGCATCATAGCGGCTTTCTTCTTTTTCTATCCGGTGGCGCCTGGCCAGTTCCTCCAGTACCTTGAAGCCAATATTATGCCGGGTATGGCTATATTTCTTTCCCGGATTCCCCAGGCCCACAAGCATCTTCATCTCTATCCCCCAGTAGAATAGCTATTGCTCAGGCTTCTCTTCAGCCTCTTCTCCTTCGCCGGCTCCTTCTACACCTTCTTCTTCACCGGCAGTAGCCTTGGATGGAGCTAATATGGAAGCAATTACTGCCTCTGCCTCAGTTAAAATTTCCACCTCTGCAGGTACAATCAAGTCAGCTACATGCAAAGTGTCTCCTATTTCCAGGGAGGAGATATCGGCACTCAGGTATTCGGGCAAATCCTGGGGGAAACAAAGTACTTCCACTTCTTTTAAGCCCGCTTGCAGAATGCCTCCTTTTTTCATAACTTCTTCTTCGCCACCCAGCAAAACCCCTACATTACTATTAATTTTTTCATTTAAGTTTACACTGAGAAAATCAAGATGAATGAGCTGCCCGCTTACCGGGTTTCTCTGAATTTCTCTTATCAGGGTCATCATGGGTTGGCTTTCTCCTTCTATTTCGAGGGAAAAAATGCCTCTGGAGCCGTGTACATTAAAAATTCGGTTCAACTGTCTCTTCTCCAGGCTAATGGGTACAGCTTCTTCCCCTTTGCCGTAAATAACGGCCGGTACCTGCTCACTGCGTTTGAGCTGGTTGAGATAACCCCGGTTCTTAATCTCCCGTTTACGAGCATTTAACTTTTGACCTAACATTGGGACATCACCTCTTTTGAATTTTTAATCTTTTTAAACTGCTGTCTATTCCTCAAATAGTTTGCTTACCTCCAGGTCTTCATGGATACGCAAAATTGCTTCGCCTACCAGGGGCGCAATGGAAAGAATTATCATATTGGGCAACTTTTTGCTTTCGTCTATGGGAATGGTATTGGTAATTACTATTTCTTTCAGGGGGGCTCGCGATAACCTGTCCAAGGCCGGTCCGGAGAAGACCGCATGGGTACAGCAACTATATACATCCCGTGCTCCCTTTTCCAGCATGACCTCGGCTGCAGTACATAGCGTTCCTGCCGTATCAATAATGTCGTCTACAATTATTACTGATTTATCCTTCACTTCCCCTATTACATTCATTATCTCTGAAACATTGGGAGCCGGTCTTCTTTTATCAACTATGGCCAGGGGTGCCCGCAATTTTGTAGCCAGATCACGGGCTCGGGTAACGCCTCCGACATCGGGAGATACTACTACGGCATCTTCTTCCAATCCTTTGGTCTTGAAATACTCGGCCAGAGTGGGAACTCCGGGTAAGTGATCCACAGGAATATCATAAAAACCCTGGATCTGGGTAGCGTGAAGATCTACCGCTACCACGCGTTGAGCCCCTGCTTGTACAATCAGATTGGATACCAATTTTGCGGTTATGGGGTCGCGGGCTCGGCTTTTGCGATCCTGCCGGGCATAGCCATAGTAAGGAATAACCGCATTAATCCGTGTGGCTGACGCCCTCCTGAAAGCATCAATCATGATCAATAATTCCATAAGGTTCTCATTTACCGGGGTACAGGTTGGCTGAACAACGAAAACATCGACACCACGGACACTCTCATGGATGGCACAGCTTATTTCCCCATCAGAAAAACGCGAAACCCTTGCATCTCCAACTGGAATCCCCAGGTACCTGGCTATTTCTTCTGCCAGTTGAAGATTAGCATTACCGGAAAAGAGTTTCATCCTCCATCTGGATGCCTGCATAATATTTATACCTCCCGTTATGGATATAGCAAATTGAAGGGGTGTTATTCATTATCGCCGGATTCTAATCATCCCCTGCGGGGAAGGTGCTTCTGCCCGGCGCGCTCAACTGCCAGGGTATGGGGAGGAACATCGCGGCTGATGGTAGAACCCGCTCCCGTTATAGAATTCTCGCCTATTCTTACCGGAGCTACCAGGTTGGTGTTGCTCCCGATAAAAACTCTATCCTCCAGAACTGTTTGGTATTTATTCTTTCCATCATAATTGCAGGTTATGGTTCCAGCTCCAACATTGACTCCCTGCCCAATAGTTGCATCTCCTACATAACTTAGATGCGGTATCTTGCTTCCGCTTCCGATAGTGGATTTCTTAATTTCCACAAAATCCCCTACTTTAACTCCTTCCTGCAATGTTGTTTCCGGGCGAAGATAAGCAAAAGGACCAATGTTGCAACGGTCGGCTACCGAGGCCTGTATGAGCCGGGAGCTCTCTATCTTCACCTCATTGCCGATAATGGAGTCACTTATGCGGGTACCGGGTCCGATTTCACAGCGTTCACCTATTCTTGAATTTCCTTCAATAATGCTAAAGGGTAATATAATAGTATCATGTCCTATGAGAACATCGCTATCAATAAATGTAGATGCCGGGTCCATAAGGCTTACTCCACTTAACATTAGCTCCCGGTTCTTCCTCTGCCGCAGAATGTTCTCGGCCTGGACTAGCTGTACCCGGTCGTTAATTCCATAAATATCTTCTTCCCCATCACTGAGGAAAATACCTATTGATTCCTGCTGGTTTTTAAGCAACTCCAGGGCTTCGGTAAGATAGTATTCTCCCTGGGCATTACGGGTACTGGTACTGTGCAGAGCGGAAAACACCTTACGAGCAGAGAAACAATATATGCCGGAATTGATCTCTTTTATCCCTTTCTCCTCATCATTGGCATCTTTTTCTTCAATAATGCGTAAAAAAGCGCCCTGTTTATCGCGCAATATACGGCCATAGCCGGAAGGGTTCCGCATATTGACGCTGAGTACAGTGGCGGTGGCCTGCTTTTGCCGGTGGTTTTTAATCAGCTTCCGCAGGGTTTCAGCCTGTATTAAAGGAATATCTCCGGCCAAAACCAGGATAGTATCTTCCGGAGCTACCACGGCTTCAGCCTGCATCAGAGCATGCCCGGTTCCCAATTGCTCTTCCTGCAAAACAAAACGAATCTTTTCCCCGCTACAAATCTCTTGCACTATTTCCCGGCCGTGTCCCACTACTACTGCAATATCCTCAATACCCGCCTCTTTTACGGCCTTGATAACATGAAGGATAATAGGCTTGCCGGCCACCTTGTGTGCTACTTTGGGTAAATCCGACCGCATTCTTAAGCCTTTGCCTGCGGCAAGTATCACTGCGGAAAGTTTCACTTCACACCCACCCTTTAATTCTATACATAAGATGTTTTGCCCTATGAATAAATAGTTCTACATAAGCCCCGCTTATCCTGTTTGCCCAGTAAAAAAGTTAGCCTATACCAAACCCTAATCATAATTAATGCTTAAGAGACGGGTTTTGCTACTACCCATAAAAGTGATTTAAAGAGTAAGATCTAACAGGTATTTTTGGGCAATCTCCAGGTCGCTGGGTTTATCCACATCTACCCCCACCTCAGCATACGGGGAAATAATGGCTTTCCCCTTTATTCCCAATACCTTAAAGAACCTCTTTTCTGCCGCTGCAATGGAGAGGCGTCTGGTCAAATAGCGCCACATCAATCCAAAGCCAAATAAACTGGCTATGGCCAGGGGATTTTTCCTTCTTTCCACAATCTGTGAGGCCTTTTCCAAAACCTGATCAATAATCTCACTGCGTAAGATAAAGAGATTTCCTCCAGTAAACACTCCGTCCTTGAGTTTTACATAAGTACGCACTACGCCGGGGAATTTTAACTCATTTACCTCTCTGGAGGTTATAGCATAGAAGAAATCCGCTTCGTAATTCCGGCACTGATTAGCAAAATCATCTATGGCCGTGGTGGTGATAAAAGGAATATCCGTGGGAAGAACCAGCAAACGCTCGGTAGTACCCTTCTCCCGTAAAAGTTTTACTGCACAGGCCAGGCTTTCCACCGCGTTTTTCCCTCCCTCCACAAAAAACAGCTTTTCCTCACGGGCAAAAATATTGCGCAGGGCTTCGGTGGGTCCGCTAATGACAATATTCCTCACCTGGGAAGACTGGCGCAAGGCATTATAAACATAGTAGATCATGGGATACTTGCCTATTATTATCAAGGCCTCGTTATCATAGGGAGCAATCTTCTTCAGCTCGCTGCTGTTAACACCACCGGCAAGTATCACCGCATCATATTGCATGCAGGCACCTCCATAATTAAGCCCAGGGCAAGCCATTTTTTTTAATACTATCGATCATGCTCTGTTCGGCATTTTCAATGTGTTCCTGGGCTAATTGCCTTGATAGCTGAACATCCCGGGATTGGATGGCTTCCACTATATCTCGGTGCTCTTGCATGGATTGCTGCATCCGACCGGGATAGGACAGTGATGTGCTTCTAAACCTTTGTATCTGTTCTCGTAAGTTGTTGATTATGGCGAATAGTCTCTGGTTGCGGCTGGCCCGATAGATGGCCTCATGGAACTTGGTATCCACTTCCACCAGTTTATCCATATCATTACTGCTGATAGCCTCAACCTTTTCCACCAGCAGCCTTTCCATTTCCTCTAACTCCTCATCAGTTATCCTTTCCGCAGCCAACCCGGCAGCCAGGGCCTCCAAAGCCGCCCTAATCTCAAAAACATCGGCAACATCCTTAAGCGATATATCCGCTACATAGGCTCCCTTACGGGGAACCATAACGATAAAACCCTCCAGTTCCAGCTTGCGCAAAGCCTCCCGAATAGGAGTTCGTGATACTCCCAACTCTTCCGCCAACTGGATTTCCATCAACCTTTCCCGGGGTTTCAATACTCCATTCTTAATAGCTTCCCTGATGGCCTCGAGTACCAGTTCCCGTAAAGGCTTGTAGGAGTCAAGATCCACCGGTGATAAGCGTTTTTCCCCTGTATTAATAAAAATCACCTCTTTCCCAAGTTTGCCGACTAAGGGGTGTCAAGGGGACGGTCCTTTTGTCACCGCAACCCCTACACCTTACCCCTTCTTTTTCTTACTAACCCCCCATGGCCCAAGAACCACAACCACCGATGAAAAGTAAGTTAGTAGGGGCTAGCATAGTAAGATGTAGCAGAATATATTGAACTCCTCACCCCTTACTCCTTACTCCTCACTTTTCGTACTAACATAGGATGAAAGCAAAAACACCTCCTGATAACGGGTCCGAAATTGTTCCCGGGCCTTTAAGGCCTGTTCCTCCTCCATAAATATCCCCATAACGCTGGGTCCGCTGCCGGACATCAAGGCATTTAATGCCCCTGTTCTTATCAACTCTGCTTTTATGGCCGCGATTTCCGGATATTTCCTTATACTCACTGTTTCCAAGACATTCCTCATGTTCCCGGCTATATTAATAATATCATAAGCCTCCCAGGCAGCAAGAAAGGCGACATTATCAGGGAATTCTTCCACTTGAGTCAAATCCAATTCACGGTAAACTTCAGCCGTAGAAAGCTGAAAATGGGGTTTAACCAGGATTATATAAGGTATCATTCGCTGGGGCAAGTTGCTCAATATTTCACCCCGTCCCCGGGCTAACTTGCTGCCGCCCGCCAAACAAAAGGCTACATCAGAGCCTATCCTGGCTGCCATTTCCAGCAGTTCCTCTTCTTCCAAGCCCAGGTCGCAGAGCTGGTTTATCCCCTGTATAACAGCAGCAGCATCAGTACTTCCCCCGGCCAGTCCTGCGCCTACCGGTATATTCTTTTCTATATAGATCTCAACTCCCTCTTTATGGGCATATTCCCCCAGGATCATTTCCGCTGCCTGGTAAGCCAGGTTTTCCTCGTTAGTCGGAATCAAGCTGCTGTTGCTCTTAATCTGGATACCGCCTGTGCCCTGGGAGATTCTTATTATATCAAGCAGATTCACCTGGTGCATCACCGTCTCTAATTCATGATAACCATCACTTCTTTTTCCTTTAACATCCAGGGTTAGATTGACCTTGGCTGGAGCCTTTAAAATTATATTTTTTCTCATAGACATAGCCATTCCTTTCGTTAATAGGCCGAAAATAGATTAAAATAATGATTTAACTCTTCCAAGAGTTAATCGCCATTTTTTACCAGATGCCTGTAAGTAGTCTATCACAAAATTATATATGCTGCAAAAATAAAAGGGAACGGAAAAATTCCGCTCCCAAAGGGGGAAAGGATAGTTTAATGGTTGGATGTACGAAATATTGCTCCTTTTGGGATTAGTTCCAGGCATTTGAAGCTTACTTTGGCTTCCTCCGGGCTATGCAGGCTTAGGCCCTGTTCAGAGGAAGAGACCATACAGAGGGGCGGGAACAAGACGCACCACCAGTTTTTTCCTTCACCACCGCCTATGGTGACTCGCACTGCCTGGTATTCTCCCTGGGGCAAAACCAGGTTGCCATATGATTTGGTGGGGAATTGGTACTCACCCAAGGATACTTGTACCGGATAATTATAGCCATTGGCTTGTACCACCGCTTCAGCAGTTCTTTTTATTTCAGCTATATCCTCCAGAGCAGCCTGGCGAGCCTGTTCCATATTATCCATTCCGGCAAATTCCTTTTTCATCATCTCTACTACGGCGTCTTTTACCTGTATTTTGAGGGCCTGGTCAGCCAGGCTGTCACTGTTGGCTATTACATGCAACCTCAGAACACTTTTGTTGAGGGGCTTTTCTTGCAAGCAAAGACTGCTCCCCAGAAGGATTAAAATAGCAATCATTATGATTCCTAAATATTTTCTAGGCATAAAAAATACTCTCCTTTCTCAGTAAAAGTCTTTCCTAAACTTTTATTTTTTAAACCTGATAATTATGATTCTACTGCAAAAAGTTATTAATATTTATTGGCTTGTATAAATATACCGCTCGCAGTCTTCGCATGGGCAACACCTGCGGCTTGTCTCGCGGCTCAAGGGGTACACGCTAACCTCCCATCCATGGTCGTATAGCGCTCTCGCGACGTCCTGTCG
>Ga0334890_1000436_pt1 | contig 74961 bp, 63 predicted proteins | sample GraSluR1_MG_3_FD_207220 | JGI IMG/M metagenome (GOLD analysis project Ga0334890, IMG submission 207220) | Sludge microbial communities from methane-producing bioreactor in Wageningen University, Netherlands - Granular Sludge_31_08-R1 | ecosystem: Engineered > Bioreactor > Anaerobic >... | reverse complement strand
CCAATTCTTTCTGAAATAGATTAATGTTTCTTAAAACGATACGAACTGATAATTAAAATAGTAACCCCCTCACCCTAATCCTCTCCTACCAAGGAGCGAGGGAAAAAAAACTAAAGAATTTATAGTTCCTTCTCTCTTGATGGGAGAAGGTGAGGATGAGGGTGAAAGTCCAGGATGAGATCCTGGTGGTTGGTTGCTCAATATGAGTTACCTATAAAAAATCATTCCGGTATTTTCAGGATAGACCCTCACGCTGCCTAGCAGCAACAGATGAAGATGAAACCCAAGATTCGACATACCATGGCAGGTCGCTACATTATATGAAGAACGGGCACAATACATTGTGCCCCTACAATTTTATATTCTTTGGTAGGGGCTTGATTTATCATGCCCGTTGGTTTTCAGGATAGACCCTCATGCCACTTTTGTGGCACAAAATGAAAATAGGTATACGCCGATCAATTTCCCCCTTTAGAAAAGAGGGTAAGGGGGATTTGATTTTTTTACTGCTCCGTCATTCAGGCTGTGTTACAATCCCTTTTGTACACCAAGAATAATGTGAAAGTGGAGGACACAGTACATTTATCTTCAGTTTTTGGTTATTTATTCCCAATATTACTGTAAAATATTAGCATAAGTGGGGGAAATAATTTACTAAATAATTGTGACACAGTCTGATTGCGAGGAGCGTCTTATGCGACGTGGCAATCTCATCCTTTTAAAGTATTTATGAAGAAAGAAACTAAGGGTTTAGAGCCTCACGGCTTCAAAACACGGAACCTCAGGATGACGGAATTTTTTATTTGTTCATGATTTTTTCAGGATAGATGATTATAGAAAAAAAGGCATTATTCTGGCTGCTTTTTTGCATCCTTCAAAAAAAGAAACAACCTCGAATAAAAAAATAGGTTTAAGGTATTTTCAAAACCACTGGATATGTGTATTATAACTTTATATTATAATGATAATATTTATTAACAATTATGCAATAATAATTAATAGAGTCATTTAAAACCATGGAATTTATTCAAGACCAAGACTTCAATCCAAAAAAAAATCTTCTGGTTTCTTCCGAGGATAGGAATAGAATTCCTTCTTTTGTATCCTTTCAATTTTTCCGTTATCCGGCTTTTCTGATTAGTGTCTGGATTATCATTGGTTTTTTTATTCAAGAATATATTAATTTATCCCTATTAATGATTATAGTTTTAATCGGTTTGGGCTTTTTTGGACAAATCCTGCTTCACAAGTATTCTCGCTGGTTTTGTTTGGCGAGTTGTCTTTTTTGGTTGATGATTGCTGGTTTTATACATTATCTCGCCTACCAGATTCCAATAGATGCTTTTCGATTGGTCCAGGGTACAAGGGTTACTTATCAGGGAACCATCCAACGTATTAATGAAAAATATTATTTGAGTAAAATTGAATCTTTTTCGGGATATCGGCCGGTTCTCTTATTAAAAAATCCAGCACAAGAGCTTGATCAATTTTTATTTCAGAGGGTAGAGGTAACCGGACTATTTCGACCTTATCTGGCTTGTTCCAATCCTGGAGGAATCAATTTTCAAACTTATTGGAGACAAAAAAGAATTTTTGGCGAAATCCAAGTATATAAATGCCACCCGATCGACAACAATACCTTTTGGAATAATTTCTTATCGAGTTTTGAACGAACGAGAAATGCCTTATCTAATCGATGGAGAATGAAACTTGGTGAAGAATATCCCTATTTTGCTGCCATGCTTTGGGGAGAAAAAAATGACCTTTTCCAGGATAGTACAGCACTTTTGCAGGAAACTGGCATCTATCATACTTTTTGCATATCTGGTCTCCATCTCACTATCCTGGGAGGAATTCTTCTCTTTATTTTACAGAAAATCCATCTCCCAAAGTCTTTAGCCGTGAGCTTGAGTATTTTTTTCTGCCTCCTCTATCTTTTTTTCTGCAGCATTGCACCATCTGCCTTTCGAGCTTTTCTTATGTTCGCCCTTTTTCTCATCGCCAAGCAAATAGGTCGTAACACCCTCTCGATTCATTTCATTTCTATTGCCTTTATGGTGATGTTTTTCCTTCAACCGGAAATTATCTTCCAACCTGGATGTCAACTCTCATTTATATCAACTCTGGCAATTATCCTTTATAGTTCCCAAATCCAAAACTCCTCTCAATATACCAAACTGTTTCAATGGATAGCCAACGGCATTTTACTCTCAACGGTTGTTACTATCTTTACGCTTCCTCTTCTTATCCTTAACCGGCTTTCTTTTTCCAGTCTCATCTGGACCAGCAATCTTATTTTAATTCCCATTGCTCAACTTTCAATACTCGTTAATTTTATTTCTATTCTTGGTTCATGGATTCCACACTTGACTAACGTCTTTTCCCATCTCATACGTCTTTTGATTCGAATCCTGATTATACTATCGGAGTGGAGCCAAAATAATATTCCTCATCTCTTCTGGAAATTTGAAGCCAAAAATCAACAGATTTTCGGTTGGGTGTTCTGGATATTATTATTATTCCTAATTGATTTGCTGATGGTGAAAAAATCAAAAGCTATCCTACTGAAAAGCATGATTTTGTTCTCACTGGTTTTGGTCATTTTTGGCTTCTCAGCACAACCTCAGTTCCAGGTTTGGGTTTTGGATGTTGGACAAGGTTTAGCAATGATAAGCCTATCTGACAATCAAGCAATTTGTATTGATACCGGAGGAGTCATCAGAAACTACGGGAATACTGGATACACCATATTGCTCCCTTTCCTAAAAAATTATGGTATACATCAACTTCAGTCAGTTTATCTCACTCATTATCATCAGGACCATACCGCAGGAATCCAAAGTTTAGTAGAAGCATATGACATCTCCGGGATCTATGGACGTTTCGAAAGCGAACTGGAGGGCGGGATAAAAACTACCTCAATTGAATATCCCACTGTTTCTAAGCATCACCATCCCTATCAAATAGAAATAATTCCGATTTCCGGGTTTCAAGAAAATGATCAAGCATTAGTATATAGACTTTCTATCCAGAATTTTTCTTGCTTAGTTTGTGGCGATATAGAAGAGGAGGGGATTCACCAACTTCTCAAGGCTGGAGAAAATATAATTCGATCGGAGGTTATAATTATTCCTCACCATGGTTCCTATACAACCAACTTAGCGCAACTTATCCAACAAGTTCGGCCATCTCTTGCTATAATATCTACAGGTGAAAACCGTTATGGTCATCCTGATCAACGTACCCTAAAGCTTTTGAACGAATTAGGGATACCATATTACCGGACTGATTACCATGGTGCGGTTGGTTTTCACATCCAAAGAAAGAATTGGAAGGTTATTGTTCATGGAAAAAACGACTTTTCAAAAATGGATAACGAGTGACATTCCCAATAACCAGTATTTTTTTCTTATTTCTCTCAATATCAGTCGTCATTTTTGGGAGCAGTACTATTTTCCACAGATAAAAACCAAATTTAAAACCAATATCGTCTATCGAGTAGAAAATGAAAAAACCTGGAAGGAAATGGAAGCGGAAAGAATGCTTCCTAAGTTGTTCCCAGAAAAGGAAATAATTCTTCTTGATGGGATTTCAGAAAAAGGTGCTTTAGAAATTGCACAAAAAAAATCTATTCCTGACAATTTAATATTTCTTTTTTTAAACGAAGGTGAACTAACCAAACCATGGACGAACGTCACAATCATTCATGTCGGGTTTGGTGAAAAGGAATTTTACCAGTGGATTGGAAAAACCGCCGGAGAGAAGTTTTCTGGCCTCCCTGCAGCAGTGATCAAAAGCCTATATAAATATTGGAGGGAATACAATCTCAGAGAGGAAGATATCATGGGTTTTATTCGTCAAACCGAACTCTTACCGAAACGAACGCCATTGGATGTAGAGCTCTTCTTTGAAAAAAGTGAAAAGACTCTTTTATTTCGATTTTTAGATGCCCTTAGTGACCGTGATACTCAACTTGCTACCAAATATTTTTGTTCTCTTCAAAAAATTAATTATCCTTCTAGTCTCCTCGTATCGATGATTGCCCGCCGCTTTCGTTTGATGGCACAAGTTCTAATAACTGGAGTAGAAAACCAGGATTTGTGGAAAAAGAACCGAGTGAGTCCTTTTGAAATTCGAAAAATTAAAACCTATAGTAAAAAATTTAGCCCATCCGAAATAACGAACTTATTTTATGCTCTTCGTCATATGGACAGGCTACTCAAAACCACCAATAGCGATTTTTCCATTCTGATGTTGGATTTTATCGATCAAATTTCGGTTAGGACTCCGACACTTCATCCTCAGTTGAAACAATCAGTTTCTTCCCTAAACGGGATTTGATCCGGGAAGATTTGTTTTTATGAAAAACATTTTTGGTTGCAGCCATATCCAGTTGCTTTTGAACAACCGGTAAGTATTCTCGGGCTTCCTCAATTTTCCCAGCTTCAATCAATTGTAAATATTTTTTAACTGTAGTTTTGGTTGAACTTCTCACACTGAGATTTTGAATTCTTCTCTTTTGACTTTGTCTTAAGTTTTTAATAGCTGATTTTATATTTGGCATATCTTCACCTCATACCCTATACAATTGAATTCTAAGTGACGAAGGAAATTCTATCATTAACTTATAAGGATTTCAATCATTCAATTTTTTCCCTTGTCAATTTCTTGAAAACTCTTTAAGCTTATATAGAATCTAAAAAGAGTAGACCCTCATGCTGCTTTGCAGTATGAGTTGAGGATGAAAAGAGTTATCTAAATCCGTCATTGCGAGAAGTCCAACCGATTTTTGTTTGGTCGACGTGAGAATCTCATCCAACCACTCCGTCATTCTGAGGAACGTATTGTGTGACGTGAGAATCTCATCCTTTAAAGTATTTATGAAGAAAGAACCTAAAAGATGAGATCCTCACGCCCTCGAAAAGCGAGGGCTCAGGATGACGGCATTTTTAAGCGTTAGTGTATTTTCAGGATAGACAACCATTATGCCAAATGAAGGCAATAAACTTTATTATCAATAGCCATGAAAGGGGATGAAATCCGATTAAAAACTTCACCACTCTCAGTCATGCCAGCCATGCTGTAAACGATATTTATTGGTTTGTTATTCCTTCGGTTCTTCCCGTTATTCTTGACGAATTTAAACTTGGTTATGGATGGGCAGGTGGAATCTTAACTGCTTTTCTTTTAACCATTGCCGTTTTTTCTCTCATTTTTGGACATTTTTCCGATCGCTTTTCCCGCTGGTCAATTATTAGCTTGGGTTTTTTGTTAGCCTCGGTCGGTTTCTTTTTGTCAGGGTTTAGCCATACTGAAGGTACCCTAATTGCAACTTTATTATTAGCCGCTGTTGGCGTGAGTACCTATCATCCTTCCATGTATGCAGCCGTTGATGAAAACGCCCGGGAAAAAAGAGGTAAAATTTATGGGTTTTTTGAATTTTGGGGAGTGGTGGGAATTTTAGGAGTATTCTTTATTTTCGGTTCACTTCTCCAAATGGTAGACTGGCGAGGAATTTTCTTCCTCACGGCTATTCCTGGAGTTTGGTTGGCTTTTCTCTTCATCCGAAAGCCAATAATTCCCAAACCGGACAATTCAAGGTCATCAGATATGACCCAAAACACGAAAACAGCTCCTGGTTTTTCTCTTAAAATTATTGCTCTTTTTTTTATCGGCCTATCGCTTCGGATCCTCAGTATCACCGCTATTGTTAATTTTGCCCCTACCTATTTAGTACGAGAATTCAATCTTCCCGTTGATATCGCTAATTATGGAACTGGACTAATATTCCTCGGAGGTATGATTTTTGCTCTTACCTTTGGCATCTTGTCCGACCGCTATAACCAACTGACCATATTACTTTTTTTATCGGGAATGATTGCACCAATAATTTTCTTCTTGGCCATCTCTCACCAGCTTTTTCTGGTATATATCCTTCTTTTTCTGTTGGGGGGCTTTTGGTTAGGTTTTTCACCCGTTCAAAACATTTATGTTTCAACGCTCACCAGCTCAATGGGTAAGGGAATGGGATTTGGTTTCTTGATGGGACTTATGACCCTTACCAATGCTTTTGGCCCAGGATTATTTGGAATACTGGCTGACTTTACCAATCTACGAATGGCAATTCTTTGGTACACATTACCAGCCATATTAGGATGGCTTCTTTTACTTATCATGGCCCAATCTATGAAAAAACCAATCGTTAATAAATGATTGAAAAACAAGATAAATAAAAAATTTGAAAAAAGAAAAGGGAAGGGTGTATCAATCGACTGGCTATGATATAATCGATAGGCACTTGACATTTGGCGGAACGTTCATTAAAATTCGTATGTTCTAATATGCGCGGAGGAGAAGGTGTTTATGGTTCCGAAAACATATATTCCATCATTTAAGAATATTCAACAAAAGTGGTATGTCGTTGATGCCCAGGATTTAGTACTGGGTAGAATGGCCTGCCAAATTGCCAAAATCTTGTTAGGGAAGAACAAGTCGATGTATACGCCCTTCCTTGATACTGGCGATTTCGTTATTGTCGTCAATGCCGACAAGGTCCGGGTTACCGGGAAAAAACTCTCCAATAAAGTTTATCGACATCACACCGGTTATCCCTCCGGCTTTCGAGTAGAAACATTGGAGCATTTAATGAAAAGAAAACCCGAGGAAGTGATTCGTAAGGCAGTATGGGGGATGATTCCCCATCATAAACTGGGAAACCGCATTATTAGCAAATTAAAAGTTTACACTGGCGATTCCCATCCCCACGCAGCCCAAAACCCGATTCCTCTTGATCTAAGGAGTGAATGACGTGAGTATGGATATGAAGTATTACGCAACCGGGAGAAGAAAAACATCGATCGCTAAGGTATGGTTGACTTTGGGAAGTGGCAAAGTAGTTATTAATGGGAGAGAATTGAAAGATTATTTTCCCCAACCAGTGCTCCAAATACTAGCTACCCGTCCATTAGCCCTGACCGGGAGTGATAGTCGCTTTAACGTTAACGTCATAGTAGAAGGTGGGGGTTTAAGCGGCCAGGCAGGAGCCATGGCATTGGGTATTTCCAGATCATTGATCAAAATTGATGAAAATTTAAAACCAACCTTAAAAAAAGCCCGACTTTTAACTCGCGATCCTCGCATGAAAGAGCGGAAAAAATATGGTCAGCGGTCAGCACGGGCTCGTTTTCAATTCTCTAAACGGTAATATTTTTAATTATCGGAGCCCCCGAAGTCTGGGGGCTCTTTTTGTTTCAGGTGTTTTTTGGTTTTCCAAAATTCCCGGTAAAAATAAAAAAAACTTTGGTGGTGGTTGGGTTGTATCCACTTCTTGAAATTAATTTATCTAAGCTGAAACAAAATATCGAAACCCTTCAAAAAAAATGTTCCGAGTGGATGCTGAAACCAGTCGCTGTCACCAAAGGATTTTGTGCCGATTATAAAATAACTGACCTACTCTATGGCTCCGGAATTCGATCTTTCGCTGACTCAAATTTATCCAATCTCCTGAAATTGATCGACCGCTTTGGCCATAAAGCCCAATATCAATTAATCCGTCTTCCTATGAAAGAAGAAATCAATGTAATTATTGAGAACCAAATAATTCCCCTGGTTTCCCAATTGGAAATTCTCAACCTCTTTGCTCAGAAAGCCAAACAATTTCATGCCCAATCATCGGTTATCCTTGCTATCGAAACTGGTGATGGAAGAGAGGGATTTCTTCCCGAAGAAGTGTTGAATAATATTGACCAGATTGTTTCTTTGGATAATATTGCCATTATTGGTATTGGAACTTCTTTGGCTTGTTTAAGCGGAGTTCTTCCTCAAATAAAAACTCTTGAGGAATTAAGTTCTTTGAGAAATCAACTTCGGCTATTCCTGCATAATCCTCATCTTTTTATATCAGTGGGCGGAACGACTTTCTTTTCCCTTTGGGAAGAATGCTCCCAACCACCTCCGGTGGATCAGATTCGTTGTGGAGAAGCCTTTCTCTTCGGTAGTGATATTAGCAGAAAAAGAAATCTCAATTGGCTACAACAGGGAGCTTTCCATATCGAAGCTGAAATTGTGGAAATAAAAAACAAGCAACCTGACTCATCAGATCGAGGATTTGATGCTTTTGGTCGACCCGGTAAGATGTCCAGTGAAAAAAACTACCCTCGGAAACGAGCATTAGTTGCAGTAGGTCTCCAAGACATTGATGATACACAGTTATTTTTCGAGGACAGAAATGTTACAATAATTGGAGCAACCAGCAATTATTTGGTTTTAGATTGTGAGGAAAGTCAGCATGATTATCGGATTGGTGATTTAGTCCGGTTTCAAGCTGGGTATGGAACTGTATTGCGGGCATTTTTATCGCCCTATGTACAGAAACGCTACATTGAATGAGAAAGGATGGGTATTATGAGGTGGGTATTTAAAGGAAGAGATTTCTTAAGTCTATCCGACTATTCAGCTGATGAAATTTATTACCTTTTAGAAACGGCAATCGTTTTAAAGAGACGCTGGATGATAGGAGAGAAAATCGAAATCCTTTCTGGAAAAACCCTGGCCATGCTTTTTGAAAAACCATCTCTACGAACCCGGGTTTCTTTTGAAATGGCAATGCATCAACTGGGTGGGAAAGCTATGTATATTGGTCCCCAAGAAGTGGGCTTGGGGAAACGGGAAGCAATTAAGGATGTAGCCATGGTCCTTGACCGTATGGTTGATGCGATTATGATTCGTACTTTCAGCCATAATAATCTTATCCAGATGGCAAAGTATTCTCAAATCCCGATTATTAATGGACTTTCTGACCTTCATCATCCTTGTCAAATTTTAGGAGACATATTGACCATTTTAGAGAAAAAGGGGACTCTTAAAGGTCAAAAAATATCTTATTTTGGCGATGGAAACAATGTCTGTCATTCTTGGCTCGTAGCAGCTGGAGTCTTGGGGCTCAATCTCACCATCTGTTCTCCCAATAACTATCAACCACAAACCGAAATTTGGGATTGGGCTCAAGAGAAGGGAAGCAACTCAGGAGCAACTATAATTTATGAAGCCGATCCGGAGATGGCCGCTCAGGACGCCGATGTTATCTATACCGATGTCTGGGCAAGCATGGGAAAAGAAAGTGAAATGGAGGAAAGGATTCGTCATTTCCAAAAACTTCAGGTTAACCAAAATATCCTTGATAAAGCTCGATCCAATGCGATTGTTCTCCATTGCATGCCGGCTCACCGAAATCTGGAAATTACCGATGAGGTTATGGACGGCCCACGTTCAGTAGTTATTGATGAAGCCGAAAATCGACTCCATGCTCAAAAGGCTTTGCTGGCATTGATTATGAGTTAGCGGAGGAGTTATCTTTTGAATCTTTCTGTGCACTGGCGATGGACTATCGAACTTATTCTGATTTTATATTTGTCTTTTCGATTGTTTTCTATCACCAAGGGCACTTCGCTTTATTCGGTTTTAAAATTCCTCCTAATCTTATTCGTTATTGCCGGTTTAGCTAATTTTTCCGGGTTAAAAGAGCTTAATTTTATTTGGAAGATTATTCTTGTCGCCTATATAGGTGGAGCATTTATTGTTTTTCAGCCTGAGCTTCGCCGTCTCTATGTCAATCGGGCTTATCATCGCCCGGATAGTACTTCCCGTTTCTTTTTTCACAGCGAGGAAGATCGGACTAAGTTTATCGATGAAATTACCATTACTTGCCAAACTCTCTCTCGTAAGAAAGTTGGAGCTTTAGTTGTATTGGAGAGGAATAATGATTTACGGGATTTTCTTCAAACTGGTATCGCCATTGATGCTGTTTTTTCTTCTGAATTAGTTTATTCAATTTTTTTAACCGAATCACCACTGCACGATGGAGCGGTGATTATTAAAGAAAACCGGATTATTGCTGCCGGGTGCATTCTCCCTTTAGCAGAAAAAACCGAGGTTAAAAAATTAGTTGGAACCCGGCACCGAGCTGGAATAGGCATCACTGAGCAAACTGATGCTCTATCTCTGGTGGTTTCAGAAACGACCGGGAAGGTATCGATCGCAGTTCAGGGTAAAATGGCCTGGGACGTTGAGACGAGTACTTTGAAAAAAATGCTAAGAATTCTCTATCGAAAAATATGATTAAAATATCAGATATTATCAATTTGATCAAAAAAAGCTTGAAAAAATTCAAAACCTGGTATCATCATGACCGGGAAACCAAATGGTATGCTGTCGGTTTTGCTGTAGCACTATGGTTTTATCTATTAAGTGAAAACTATGCTCAAGTAGGATATAGCTGGCAAAAGGTGTGGAATCATTCAACAATTATTCCTATTACCACCACCCAGCAAACCTTACCAGGAGATACCATACCCGGTGCTATCCTTGAAGAAATAAAACCAATTGATAATGATAAGACGGTGAAGGGAGGAAATTAATTTGAAAAAGTATGACAGTAAAGACATTCGAAACGTGGGATTATTTTCACATGCTGGTGCAGGAAAAACAACTCTTGCCGAAACTTTGCTTTATCATTCAGGACTTATCTCCCGAAAGGGAAAAGTTGAGGAAGGAAACACGGTATCTGATTGGGAACCAGAAGAAATAAAAAGAGGAATATCAATCGACCTATCGGTACTCCCTTTTGAATGGCAGGGAAAGAAAATCAATTTGATTGATACTCCTGGATACGCAGATTTTGTTGGAAATGTTTTAGGTGCTCTTCGTGCAGTCGATTGTGGGTTAATCCCCGTTTGTGGAGTTTCTGGTGTTGAAGTTGGTGTAGAGCGAAGCTGGAAGTATTTAGAACAAAATCAGCTTCCGGTTTTTCTTTTTATCAACAAAATGGATCGAGAAGGTGCCAATTTTGATAAAGTTTTAAGTGAAATACAAAGTGAACTCTCGGCTAAAGCAACTCCTCTTTACATACCAATCGGCAAAGAAAGCAATTTTCAGGGTGTCGTCGATATTTTAGCCATGAAAGCATTGTATTTCCAAGCTGATGGAAAATCATTTAAGGAAGACACCGTACCAGCCGACCTACAAAATCAAGCCCAAGAAATTCATGACTTCCTGGTCGAGAATATTGCTGAAACCAATGATGAGTTATTAAATATGTACTTGGAAGGACAAACCATCGAACCCGAGCTCCTTAAAGAAACTCTTCGCCAAGCGATTCTTCAGAGAAAGCTATTTCCAGTGTTATGTGGGTCCGGTTTAACCGATCGAGGAGTGTCTCTTCTCGGAGATGCTTTATCCCACTATGCCCCATCGCCTCTTGATCGTCCTCCCATCCAAGGAATAAATCCGAAAACCAAAGAAGAAGTTGAAAGAAAATGTAACGAAACCGAGCCTTTTTCAGCTTACGTTTATAAAATTATCAGCGATCCTTATGTAGGAAAATTGGCTTTAGTAAGGGTTTTTTCTGGAAAATTAACTTCTGATTCCCGTTTGTTCAACGCTTCCCGTGATACTGAAGAAAAAGTGGGGCAATTACTAACCCTACGAGGTAAAAACCAGGAATCGGTAACCGAAATTGGCCCGGGAGATATGGGTGCCATCGCTAAAATCAATGAAATCTATCTTGGTGATACACTTTCGGAAAAAGAAAAAACAATCGTTTTTGCCAATCTGGAATATCCCGAAGCGAATTATTTATCGAGCATCAAGCCTCTTGGACGGGGTGATGAAGATAAGATCAGCTTAGGAGTCAGTCGAATGCTGGAAGAAGACCCTACCGTCAAAGAGGTTCGTGACCCTGATACTAAAGAAGATGTTCTCTATGGTTATGGGGATATTCATCTCGATGTATTAATCGAGAAAATGAAGCGAAAATTTGGAGTGGAAGTTGGTTTGGCCATTCCAAAAGTTCCTTATAAGGAAACCATCAAGGGAACCACCAAGGTGGAAGGAAAATATAAAAGACAATCAGGCGGAAGAGGGCAGTATGGCCATTGTTGGCTGGAACTTGAACCCCTTCCCCGTGGTAAGGGTTTTGAATTCGTCGATAAAATTGTCGGTGGAGCCATTCCTCGCAATTATATTCCATCGGTGGAAAAGGGCGTTCAGGAAGCAATGTTGGAAGGCGTTTTAGCGGGTTATCCGGTCATTGATATCCGAGTTATCGTTTACGATGGATCTTTCCATCCGGTTGACTCATCGGATATGGCATTTAAAATTGCCGGATCGATGGCTTTGAAAAAGGGATGCCTGGAATGCAATCCGGTTTTGCTTGAGCCAATTATGAACCTTGAAATCACCGTTCCCGAAGAATTTATGGGAGATGTTATCGGCGATATCAACAGTCGTAGAGGAAGAATCTTGGGGATGGATCCACAGGATGGCTATCAGCTTATCCGAGCTAATGTTCCTTTAGCCGAAATTTTCCGCTATTCAGTGGACCTTCGCTCCATTACCCAAGGGAGAGGGTCTTATAAAATGACCTTTTCCAACTATGAGGAAGTCCCAGCTCAGATTGCTGAAGGTATTATTCAAAAAGCCAAGAAAGAAAAAGAAGAGGCCGGATGAACCCAAAGATATACATTGGTATCGATCTCATCAATCTCACGAGAGTAAAAAAAACCCTTAGCCGATGTGGAGAAAGGTTTGTAAAACGAATTGCCACTTCAGCTGAGCTGGAATATTACTGTGACGTGAGCGAGCGACGTTTTATTGAAGGAGTCGCTTCTCTCTTCGCTATAAAAGAAGCCGTTAAGAAAATCTTTCTTCAAAAGGATTTAAATCCAAACTGGAAACAGATTCAGGTTTTCCATCACTCTTCTGGAAAGCCTTGGGTTTCATTATCCGAGGAATCATTAAAACAAATATTTGAAAGTATATCCCTATCCCTTTCCCACACCGCTGAGATGGTGGTCGCTGTAGCGGTGGGTGTGGAAAGGCGCATAGATAACACTGAGGTCTAACAGTGAAACTGATTACTTCCGAATCCATGCAGAAACTGGAAAAAAGATTAGTCGAATCCTACCGGATCCCGACTCAGCTGCTCATGGAGAATGCCGGGAGAAATATTGTCGACAAGATTAGACAAATTGGAATAGATAAATCCTGGAATCAGGTAGCAGTGGTCTGTGGTCCGGGTAACAATGGAGGAGACGGATTGGTCATTGCCCGCCATCTCAATCTTCGTTATCCGTTATTGCCTATCACCATTTTTTTGGTAGGAAATCCCGAGCGGCTGAAGAATGATACTGCTCTTAATTATGAAATCTGTCAGCGAATCGGTTTACCCATTCAGAGAGTATTCCCAGGAAATCCCCCCCGCTTTGATAAAGGAACTTTAATTATCGATTCCCTCTTTGGTACTGGATTATCGAAAAAGGTTGAAGGTGTTTTTCAAGAAGTAATCGATGCTATCAATAAAGCCAAGGAATCAATGATTATTGCCGTTGATGCCCCTTCGGGTGTCGATGCCACCTGGGGTAAAATCATGGGAAGGGCTGTTAAAGCTCATCATACCATTACTTTTGGAATGCTAAAGAGAGGCTTGGTGGTAGCTCCTGCTCGTGAATACTGTGGAACAATTCATCTCACTGATATCGGAATTCCCTTGGATCGAGAACCGGCAGATGTTCCCCAAGAAGGTTTTCTGATCACCCCTGATTTTATTCGTCCTTTTTTGCCTGAGAAAGCTTTTCTCAGTAATAAGATAAGTGCCGGGGTTGTTATGGTGGTTGCTGGAAGCCCGGCCATGACCGGAGCCGGCCTTTTAACCTGTCAAGCCGCCTATCGAAGCGGAGCAGGAATGGTTATTTGGGCAACCAATCATCAACTGGCACCTTTAGTGAAATCCTCTATACCTGAAGTGGTGAGCACCATTCTTTCTTCCAATAAAAAAAATACTCAATGGAAGTACTTACCTCATCATGCCGATGAAATATGTGAAGCCATCTTACAACGAAAATGCCGCTCAATTGCAATTGGTCCCGGATTAGGTTCGTCTCCAGCATCCAGATATTTTATTGAAAAAGTCATTGAAAAATCACCGATCAAGGGTGTAATTGATGCCGATGCTTTAAATGCTATTGCTGTTAACCGGGAGTTTTGGAAAAATCGTTTACAAGGTTGGATTCTTACTCCTCACGAAGGCGAAATGGGTCGTCTCCTTAACCGCTCGGCTTCTTCAATCGCTGAAAATCGAATCGCCGCGAGTTGTGCTTTGTCTCAATACTTTAACTGTATTACCGTTTTAAAGGGACCAGGAACCATAGTTGTATCTCCCCAGGGAGAAATTGCTATCAACCCAACGGGGAATCCCAATCTTGCTACTGCTGGAAGTGGAGACGTTTTAACCGGAATTATTGCAGCTTTTTTGGCTCAAGGTGGGTCTCCGTTTATCAGTGCCGTGACCGGCGTATTTCTCCATGGGTTATCAGCTGATTTATATCAAAAACAGTCTCCTCAACTTCTTGCCAGTGAACTAGCATCTTATCTACCATACGCGATAAAGGTGGTTAAAAATTGTGAATATCGATTACCCATTGTGGATGGAGATTGACTCACAATCGCTCCATAACAATTTTACTCGAATACTTCAACACCTAAGTATTCCCAATGCCTCTCGGATAATTGGAGTAGTCAAAGCTGACGCATACGGGCATGGTATAGAAAGCGTTTTGCTCCTTCAGAAGTGGGGCATGAATCGCTTTGGGGTTGCTACCGTTCAAGAGGGTGAAGCTCTCCGTCAATTAGGAATCAAAGGGACCATCTATTTATTAGGAGGATTCATTAACCAGGAAATTCCTGGGATTTTTAAAAATCACTTAACACCCGCCCTTTCCTCCCGAGAAGAATGGGATCAACTGAAATCTGCGGTTCAATTGAATCAACAAGAGCTGGAATTTCATTTAAAAATTGATTCGGGGATGTATCGAATGGGCTTTCTTCCGGAAGAACTGGATGAATCATTCATCAAACAAATGAGTCATCACCCCTATTTGCATCTAAAGGGAGTAATGACCCATTTTGCCAGTTCAGAAAATGATCCTACCTATACCCATCGGCAGTTTGAAATTTTTCAGAACTTTTTACAAAAAAAATTTCTTTCAGAACAGGTTTCAATTCAAAATTTAGAAAAGCATTGCTGTAACAGCGCTGGTTTCCTATTTTTCCCACATTATCACCTTGATATGGTGAGGGTAGGAATTGCGTTATTTGGTGTTTCACCCATCCAGGATCCTTCTCCAGTCCGTTCACTTGGTTTATCACCCGTGATGAGGATAAAAAGCCGGGTTAAACTTTTAAAACACCTTCCATCGGGATGTTGTATTGGGTATGGTGGAACCTGTATTACCGAACGTCCGACTCGGTTGGCAGTTATTCCTATCGGCTATGCTCAAGGGTTTTTGCGGCGCCTTTCAAACCGAATGGAGGTTTTAATCAAAGGACAACGAGCCAAATGCTTAGGAGTAATTTCCATGGATCAAATGATGGTAGATGTAACCTCTATCCCTGATGTGAAAAGGGGAGACCTGGTTACAATTCTCGGATCAGACGGACCTGATGAAATTCGAGCGGAAGAGATGGCTGCTTGGGCAGAAACCATTCCTCACGAAATTTTATGTAGTTTTATTCGGATTAAAAATCGGATTGTGGTATGACTCATCTTGATACTCTATTATCATCCAATGAAGACCAAACCATGAAAATTGCCAGCCATTTTACTCAGGAATATTTTCAGCCAGGAGTTCCTATTCTCTTATCCGGCCAGCTAGGTGCTGGAAAAACCTATTTTACCAAGGGAATCGCTGAAGCGCTGGGTATTTCCAGCCGGGAAGTGATTAGTCCAAGTTTTGCCTTAATCAATGAATACCATGGCCCAGTTTGCATTCTCAACCATATGGATTTTTATCGTCTTGAAAACTGGCAGGAGGTTGAGCAGTTGGGGATCGAGGAATATTTTACTTCAAATTCCTTTACTGTAATTGAATGGGGTGAACGATTTTTAGCTCATTTTCTTCCTCCTTATTATGTAGTCAAATTAACTGTTACCGATGAAAAAAACCGACTCATCGAAATCTTTTATCAAAATTATGGACAATAATCAAACAATACCAAATACTTTAGCCTTGGATACTAGCACTCCTTGGCTGACTTTAACTTTAGGAAATAGTGCTGAAGTTATCTATCAGCATCGTTCCCAGGTCATGACCGACCATTCCCGGGTTTTGATTCAATCTTTGGAGGAAATACAGAAAAAGGGATTCTTTTCAACCTTTCCACCAGAACGGATCGTTATCGGTCGAGGTCCTGGTTCTTTTACCGGTATAAAAATAGCCAATATCACCGGCCGAACTTTGGCATACAGCTTGAATTGTCCCTTATATGGATTTTCCACTTTGGAGATGTTAGCCCACCAGGGAAGTAAACTAATAACCCCTCACAAAGGCTTGATTATTCTTCCAGTTATTTTTCATAAGAAAAATGAAGTCTTCTGGTCAGAATTTAAACTAGGCTTTCAAAAACTACCGGATCACCAAGTCAAAATTCAAATCGGACCTTATTCAGATATTATAAAGCTTTATTCTTCTAAAGATGTTTTGATTATTACTCCTTGGCAGGAACTTTATAACCTTTTTCAAAACAATCAATTTCAGTGCCTTCACCCTGATAGTTCACAACCTGATTCCATCAACCTTATTGAATTAATTGAAAGCCGGGATATTCCTATTCAAAAAAATAATTCCGAATTCTTTGAAGAAAATACTCGACCTCTATATGGATCACGAGTCTTTGAACATGAATAATTCTCCTTTCCCAGCTGAACCCTATGTCATCGAAAAAATGAAACCAATCCATTTATCAGCAGTTTTAGCTATAGAAAAGAAATCTTTCCCCCAACCCTGGAGTTTTTCTCTTTTTATGAGTGAATTTACTAACCGACTGGCGACCTACCTGGTTCTTCGAATTAAGAGAAAAGTGATTGGATATATTGGTTATTGGTATCTTTTCGAAGAAGCCCACATTACCACCTTTGCCATTCACCCCGATTATCGCCGTCAAGGATTGGGGAAAAAATTCCTTCAATATGCTCTGAATTCAATTTTGAATCAGGGTTGTCAGGAAGTTTTTCTTGAGGTAAGAGTTTCTAATTTCCCTGCCCAAAATCTTTATCGTTCACTGGATTTTACTGCCATTGGAATTCGAACAAAATATTACAGTGATGGTGAAGATGCTATTATCATGAAAAAAATCATCAGCAAAGAAGGTTAAAAAGAAAGGATTGTTATGTACTGCTTGGCAATTGAAACCAGTTGCGACGATACTTGTGTCGCTATTATAAAAAATGGGTATACCATCCTCTCCAATGTAATATCCAGTCAAATCGATATTCATCGTCGTTTTGGTGGAGTTGTTCCAGAAGTCGCATCCCGACGCCATTTGGAATATTTGATTCCGGCTTTAGAACAGGCCTTGCAACAGGCTAATCTTACTCTTAAAGAAATTGATTTGTTCGCAATAACTCGTGGTCCAGGATTAACTGGATCTCTTCTTATGGGACTATGCATGGGGAAGACTCTTTCTATCCTCAATCAAAAACCATTTATCGCTGTCAATCATTTGGAAGGACATCTTTTTGCTTCTCGATTGGATCATCCAGATATTACCCCGCCTTTCATTTCACTTATCGTTTCAGGAGGACATACCGAGTTAACTGTGGTCCAAGACTGGGGCAAATATGTCCATTTAGGACGGACTCGTGACGATGCAGCCGGTGAAGTATTTGATAAGATTGCCAAATACCTAAATATCGGTTATCCTGGCGGTCCTTTAATTGATAACCGGGCAAAAAACGCCAATCCGACTCGTTTTCATTTTCGGGGAGGATTAGAAGATCAAGAAAATTATGATTTCAGCTTCAGTGGTCTCAAAACTGCTGTGGTACGAATGTACGACCAGCTTCCAGACTCTTCCAAAAAAGATGAAAATATAATTAACGATCTTTTAGCATCCTTTCAACGAAGTGTTGTACGTACCCTCTGGAAAAAAACCATCCGAGCTATTAAAAAAACCGGTATTCGAAGGGTATCGCTGGGCGGTGGAGTAGCAGCCAACAGCTCGCTTCGTTCTCTTTTTTTACAAAAAGGATTCCAGCATAATATAAAAGTTTATCTCCCATCGCCAACTCTATGTACTGATAACGCAGCCATGATAGGAAGTAGTGGCTCTTTTCATTTTTCCTTAGGGAAAACCAGCCCCCTCGATTTAGAACCTGATCCCCAGTTGCGATTGGGAGAAGTATAAAGCTTAATAGTTAATATTTCTCAATTAATAGTTATTTTTTGATCACTGACACTGCTTTATTCTGTAGCGAGTAGGAATTGATTGAATTTTCAGGTGTGTTTGATTAATATATTATAATAAATTTTTAAATGAACCTATAGGTTTTTTTCTTCCTTAACGTTATAATATATTTTTGTTGTTGATTTCTAAGAAACTAAAGCCAGTCTAATTCACTCCGCTTTAGATTTCGATGCATTGCCAGACTTTTCCCCCGAGAATAGTCTGATTTTTTCCTTAAAATGGAAATAATCTATACGATAAGATAGAAGGGAAGGTGTCATTAATGCCAAAAAAACTCATTTTCGATGAAGAAGCCCGCCGTACTTTAGAAAAAGGGGCTAATATTATTACCGACACGGTAAAGCTGACCTTAGGCCCTAAAGGTCGAAACGTCATCTTAGAAAAAAAATTCGGGGCACCAACGATTACCAATGATGGGGTTACTATTGCTCGAGAGATTGAGGTCAAAGACCCTTTTGAAAATATCGGGGTAACTTTGGTCCGAGAAGTTGCTACTAAAACCAATGATATAGCTGGTGACGGAACTACCACCGCCATGGTCCTTGCTCAAAAAATGATCCACAATGGATTGAAAAATGTCACTGCTGGTTATAATCCAGTTTTTCTTAAAAATGGTATGGATAAAATTCTCGTCCAAATCGTCAATAAGATTAACCAAAACAGCATCCCAATTGATGATCAAAAGTCTATCGCTCAGGTTGCCTCCATTTCCGCAAAAGACCAGTCAATTGGTCAAATCATTGCTGAATCCATAGAAAAAGTAGGTAGAGATGGAGTTATTACTGTAGAAGAATCCAAGTCAACCGATACTACCCTTGAGGTGGTTGAAGGAATGCAGTTTGATCGAGGCTACCTATCTCCTTATATGGTAACCGATCAAGAGAGAATGGTTTGTATTCTGGAAAATCCCTATATTTTGATTACTGATTCTAAAATTAGCTCCATTCAAACGCTGCTCCCCATACTCCAGCAGGTCGTCCAAACCGGAAAACCTCTATTGATCATTGCCGAAGATTTAGAAGGCGAAGCCTTAGCGACTTTAGTGGTCAATCGGCTTCGTGGTGCACTCAACGTTGCAGCAGTAAAAGCGCCAGCTTTTGGAGATCGACGAAAGGAAATCCTTCATGACCTGGCTATTCTTACTGGTGGACAGGTTATTTCCCAGGAAATGGGAATGAAATTGGAGAAAGTCACCATAGATCTTTTAGGAAAGGCCGGATCGGTAAAAATCAACAAAGACAACACTATTATTGTTGACGGCCAAGGAAGTCCCGATGATATAAAAGCTCGAGAAAAAGAAATCCGAGTTCAAATTGAAAAGACCGATTCCAGTTATGACCGTGAAAAACTTCAAGAACGATTGGCAAAGTTAATTGGAGGAGTTGCGATCATCAAGGTAGGGGCTCTATCCGAAACCGAACTCAAAGAAAAGAAACATCGAGTTGAAGACGCTCTCTCAGCAACTCGTTCGGCTATCGAGGAAGGAATCATCCCTGGAGGGGGATCATTGCTTCTGCATATTAGACAAGAAGTCTCCGTCGATAACCTGTCTAATGATGAGCAAGTTGGCGCTCTAATCGTTTTGAACGCCTTGGAAGAACCTCTAAAAAGAATCGCAGAAAATGCTGGATATCAAGGGAATATTATTGCCAGTAAGGTTCGAGGTCTGGATAAAAAAATAGGTTTCAATGCTATGACCGGTGAATTTGTTGACATGGTCAAATCGGGAATAGTTGATCCCGCCAAGGTTACCCGAGCAGCTCTCCAAAATGCAGTGAGTATTGCCTCTTTAGCCTTGACCACTCAAACCATCATTGCCGAACACAAAGAAGAAACACCAGAGTAAAAACTGTAAACTATCCGGGTAATCCAACTGCAAGGGTCACTGGAAAACTCGGATAGTTCTTTTATAATTAATTCAAGTGTGTTATTTTGATAATAACGAAAGGATACCCCTTCAAGGAGGGGGATATTTGAATACTCTTTCCATTATCAAACAACTTCAAAATGTTCTTTTGAGTTGGGGTGCCCCCTGGTGTTTTCCCCCCTTTCAAATTGGAGAGGAGTTGTATCCTACTTATTTATACCTACTCAGTAGCTGATATCTTATCTCAAAGAGGGGTAAAGAAAAGCGTTAAACGTATTTATTCAATTGTAATAGATTTGTGAATCTATACTTGGTTTTTAATACTGCTGAGATGAACGGAGGAAGGTGAAACCCATGCATGAAGTGTCATTAGGAAAATACCGAATGGCTCGAATGACTTACGGGTTTGATGAAATTTCCTTGGTTCCTGGACTTCGAACCATTGACCCGCTAGATATTGACCTGAGCATCTCAATTGGGAATAGGCATCTCAACCTCCCCATACTTGGAGCAGCCATGGACGGAGTAATTGATCCGATTATGGCTGTAACTATGGGAAAATTGGGTGCCATGGGAGTTCTCAATCTGGAGGGTATTTTCTGTCGTTATCAAGATCCCTACCCCTTGATTTCCACGTTTATTCAAAAATCACGAGAAGAAATCACTAGTTACTTGCAAAAAACTTATCAAGAACCAATTCAAAAATCACTGATAAAAGAACGAATCGAGCAAATTAAATCCCAGGGTGTTCTTACCGCCGCATCAGTTACTCCTTCTCGAGCTCAAACCTTAGGTATTGCTGCCATCGAAGCAGGACTTGATATCTTGGTCATCCAGTCCACAGTCACCACTCGGGAATTTTTATCTTCTCGCAGTGCTGCTTTCGATTTAAAAAGCTTTTGCCAGGACCTTCCCATACCGGTGATCGTCGGGAATTGTGCAACCTATGAAGTAGCTCTTGAATTAATGAAAGCTGGTGCTTCAGGAATTCTGGTGGGTATCGGACCAGGTGCTGCCTGTACTACCCGTGCTGTATTGGGAATAGGTATTCCTCAAATTACGGCCACGATTGATGCTGCTGCTGCCCGCTATGACTATTGGAAAGAAACCGGTCGGTATGTTACAGTCATTACCGATGGAGGAATGAGAGTTGGTGGTGACGTTGCCAAAGCAATTGCCAGCGGTGCTGACGCCGTCATGCTTGGTTCTCCTTTAGCCTCGGCGCAGGAAGCTCCTGGCCAAGGTCATCACTGGGGAATGGCAACCCCTGACCCCAATCTTCCCCGCGGCACGTTGGTTAATGTTGGCATTAAAGGAACCTTAAAAGAAATTTTACTTGGACCTAGTCATGTCACCGACGGAACGATGAATTTTATTGGTGCCTTGAGAGGCTCAATGGGTTCTCTAGGTGCTCAAAACATCAAAGAAATGCAGCAAGTCCCTATCGATATATCTCCGAGCATTTGGACTGAAGGAAAATTTCTTCAGAAAATTCAGGGAGTCGGCATGGGGAGGTCATAATGGACAAAATCGTTATTTTAGATTTTGGTTCCCAATATACCCAGCTTATTGCCCGAAGAATCAGAGAGTATCAGGTTTATTGTGAGATCTGGCCTTATCACTTGAAAGAATGCGATTTGAATAGTTCCGATATCAAAGGGATCATTCTCTCAGGAAGTCCCTATAGCGTTGCTGATCCTCGTGCTCCTCAGCTGGAAGAGATGATTCTCAAATCCAATAAACCACTATTGGGGATATGTTACGGTCTTCATCTTTTAGTGAAAACCTTAGGTGGCAAGGTGGTCCAATCTCAAACTCGGGAATATGGAAAAGCTCTCCTGACAATTTTGGAAAAAAGAGGTATTTTTGAAGGTTTTGGAAATGAAATGGTTTGCTGGATGAGCCACGGTGATAGCGTTAAAGAAATCCCACCACAATTTCAATGTATTGCTCGAACCGAAACCTGTGATTATGCTGCCATTGTTGACGATCAGAGAAGAATTTGGGGAATTCAGTTTCACCCTGAAGTGTCTCATACACCCTTAGGAAAAGAGATTTTATCCAACTTCATTTTTAACGTCTGTGGTTGTTCCTCGGATTGGACTGCAGAATCAATCATTAAACAACAAATACAATGGCTCCGCAATACTACTCAAAAGGAAAAAGTAATCTGTGCTTTAAGTGGTGGAGTTGATTCAGTGACTGCAGCAGTTTTGACTTATCGAGCGATCGGTGACCAGCTGAGCTGTATCTTTGTGAATAACGGTTTGATGAGAAAGGGTGAGCCAGAACACGTTCTCCGAAATATGGAAGCCTTATTAGGGAAGGGACGGGTTATTGCCGTCGATGCCAAAGACCGTTTTTTAAATGAACTCCAGGGTGTCGTCGACCCAGAACAAAAAAGAAAAATCATCGGCCGGGTATTTATCGAAGTTTTTGAAGAAGAAGCCCGAAATTTAGGTGATGCCACTTGCTTACTCCAGGGCACTACTTATCCTGATGTTATAGAAAGTATCTCGGTTTGCGGGCCATCGGTGAAAATTAAAAGCCACCATAATGTTGGCGGGCTTCCTGAACTGATGCACCTTCGGGTAATCGAACCTTTGCGATTCCTTTTTAAGGATGAAGTTCGACAATTAGCATTAGAATTAGGCATTCCTGATGAGATTGTTTGGCGACAGCCGTTTCCAGGTCCGGGTCTTGCAGTCAGAATTATTGGTGAAGTGACCGAAAACCGACTGGAAATTTTACGGGATATGGATTACATCATCTATCAAGAGTTGAAAAATTCCCCAATTTTCAAAAAACTATGGCAATCTTTCGGAGTGTTGGTTCCAGTTCGAAGTGTAGGAATCATGGGGGATGAAAGAACTTATAAGTATGTTGGTGTTCTTCGTGCCGTCATGAGCGAAGATGGAATGACTGCCGATTGGGCAAAAATCTCCTATGAAACCTTAGACATTATCGCCCGCCGAGTAGTGAATAAAGTTGCTGGTATTGGGCGGATGGTTTTTGATATTACTTCTAAGCCACCAGCAACTATTGAATGGGAATAGAAATTCAATAACATATAAATAATATAGGAAAAATAAAGAGGAGGAATATTCATGCCTCTCGCAATCATCTCCGGCACCCATTGGGGTGACGAGGGAAAAGGAAAAATGGTAGATTTTATCAGCCAAAAAGCCAATATGGTCATTCGAGCTCAAGGAGGGAGCAATGCCGGACACACTGTCGTCGTTGAAGCTAAAAAATACGTCTTTCATCTTATACCATCAGGCATTCTTCATCCTGGGATAAAATGCATTTTAGGAGATGGTATGGTCATTGACCCCGCCGATCTTCTGCAAGAAATTCAATTCCTGCGTGATAATGGATGGGAAGAATCACTGTCAAGACTGTTCATTAGTGAAAAAGCCCACCTGGTCATGCCTTATCATCGTTTATTCGATCAGCTCCAGGAATCTTTTCGTCAAAGTTCCCGAATCGGGACTACCGGTCGAGGAATCGGTCCTGCCTATGAGGATAAAGTTGCCCGATGGGGAATTCGAGCTGTCGACCTTTTAAACCTGGATACCTTTAAAAAAAAGCTCCAACTGGTTTTAAATTATAAAAATGCCATTCTGGAAAAGGTTTTTCAGAAACCTCCACTTTCTTTCAAAGAAGTTTTTGAACAATTTGAAAAATATTCTGATCAATTAAAACCGTATATCGTCAATACTTTACCTATTATTTACGATGCTCTTGCTTCCCATCAGAATCTGGTTGTTGAAGGAGCCCAGGGCACAATGTTGGATTTAGATCATGGAACCTATCCTTACGTTACCTCCTCCCACCCAGTAGCTGCCGGCTCATTGCTAGGAGCCAGCTTAGGTCCCCTTTCTAATATCCAGTCGGTTGGAATCTGCAAAGCCTATACTTCTCGAGTAGGAGAAGGACCTTTCCCCACCGAATGTCTCGATCAAACCGGTGAAACTCTGCGTGAACAAGGAGGAGAGTACGGATCCACCACTGGTCGGCCAAGGCGCTGTGGTTGGTTGGATGGAGTGGTGCTCAAGTATGCAACTCGGATTAATGCCCTGACCTCTCTGGTAATAACCAAACTTGACGTCTTAGGTGGCTTTTCGAAAATTTTCTTTTGTACTCATTACCGTATTGGTAACCAAGTAACTTCGGAACTTCCAACTGATCCTTTCGACTGGGAAATCGCTCAACCGGTTTATCAAGAATTGGAAGGGTGGGAGAGCGACATCTCAAAAATCCAGTTTTATAATGACCTTCCCCGGGCTACCCATGATTACATTGAACTTATAGAAGATTTTATAGAAATCCCAGTGGCAATTCTCTCGGTTGGTCAAGATCGAAGTTCCACCATTGTCCGGAAAGAAATCTTTTAAAAAGGTGGTTTTCCAAGTATGGAAAGCAACACCATCCGTCAAGAAATTAAAAAACTAAGAGAAATAATACGCCAACACGACTATCGGTATTATATTATTAATCAACCAACGGTTACTGATGATGAATATGATGCCTTAATGAGAAAACTACAGGAATTGGAAAAGATCCATCCTGAATATCTAACCCCCGATTCACCTACACAACGGGTTGCCGGTAAACCTCAGGATGGTTTCCCACCTTTCCTGCATTCTCAACCGCTCCTGAGTCTTAATAATGCTGTTTTAGAAGATGATGTTCGTGAATTCGATCAACGGCTCCAAAGACTTCTGAAACAAAACCAAGTTGAATATGTGGTTGAATTAAAAATTGATGGTTTGGCAATCAATCTCAGGTATGAAGAAGGGATTCTTACTCATGGAGCTACCCGGGGAGATGGAACTACCGGTGAAGATGTAACTCCTAACATTCGGACCATTAAAACCATCCCTCTTCGCTTATTGGGTGACAAAATTCCCGAGGTTATTGAAGTCCAGGGTGAAATATTTATGGGAAAAAACGCTTTTAACCGTCTCAACCAAGAAAGAACTGCTAAAAGCGAACCTCCCTTTGCCAATCCTCGTAATGCCGCTGCTGGTTCACTTCGTCAGCTTGACCCACGAGTGACAGCTACCCGGGAACTTCAATTGTTTGCTTATGGAGCAACTTTGATTGAAAGCAGCTATTCACCTACCACCCAATGGGAACTTCTAACCTATTTAAAAAAATTGGGATTCAAAGTTAATCCCCACATTCAATTAGTATCCTCCATAGAAGAAGCCATTCATATCCATCGCAAGTGGGAAAGTGAGCGAAAGCAATTAGAATATGAAATCGATGGATTGGTCATTAAACTCAATTTCCTTACCGATCGGAGCCGTTTAGGAACAACCAGCAAGAGTCCCCGTTGGGCAATTGCGTACAAATTCGAAGCAACAACCGAGCTAACCAGAGTCCTCGACATTGAAGTTAACGTAGGGCGGACGGGAACACTTACTCCAGTTGCTTTATTAGAACCAGTTAATATCGGTGGAGTTATAGTAAAGCGAGCTACTCTTCATAATGAAGACGAAATGAAGAGGAAAGATGTCCGGATTGGCGATTGGGTTTTGGTTGGTCGAGCCGGAGATGTCATCCCCGAAGTGGTTCGGGTTATTTCAGAACAAAGAACCGGTTCGGAAATTATTTTTCAAATGCCCTCAACCTGTCCAGCGTGTCATGCTCCAGTAAAAAGAGAAGTCGGAGAAGCCGCTTGGAAATGTGTCAACCTAAATTGTCCAGCTCAGCGGAAGGAGAAAATTATTCATTGGGCTTCACGGGACGCTATGGATATTGAAGGGCTGGGGGAAAAATTAGTCAACCAACTTATTGAGACCAGTTTAGTTCAAACCCTTTCCGATCTCTATCGCTTGAATATCGAGGAATTAATTGATTTGGAGCGAATGGGACCTAAGTCAGCAGGTAATCTGATTCAAGCCATTGATCGGTCAAAAAGAAAAGAATTAGCTCGATTTATCTATGCTTTGGGAATTCCTTTTGTCGGCTCCCATGTTGCCCAGATTCTCACCAATCATTTCTCTTCTTTAGAACAGATTATCGAAGCATCAGAGGATCAATTTCTAATCATAGATGGAATCGGTCCTAAGGTCTCTCAATCAATACTCAATTTCTTTTCTATTCCTGAGAATCTGACTTTGCTCAAGGAATTAAAAGCCCTCGGTGTCCATCCTATCCAGAAAAAAAAGGAAAAATCGGTAAAACCCCAAGAATTTTTTCAGGGAAAAACGTTTCTTTTTACCGGAACTCTCAGTCATTTTACTCGAAAAGAAGCTGAGGATCTGGTCGTTTCCCGAGGAGGGAAAGTTGCTAAAGCCATTTCTTCCCAGGTTAATTATCTAATAGTGGGAGAACAACCTGGTTCAAAACTCCAACAAGCGATAAAAAAGAACATTCCTCTTTTAACTGAATCGGAGTTCGAGGAGAAAATCCAATCGGATTTTTGAAAAGAGGAAAGCTTTTCACTATAATAGTATGGTATTGTATGACAACATCAGATTCATCAAAGAATTGAATACAGTTATTGATAACAGAATATACCCCCCGCAGGAAAGGAGTGGGTCGATTGCCAGAGACAATTTCATTGTCGGAAATAAAAAAAGTCGTTGCTCTTGCCAAGCTGTCCATTCCCGATATCGATTTGGAACAGTTTTTCTTAGAAATCAATGATATCCTTTCACATTTTGATAAATTGAATCGTCTTGAACTCAAGGAGGTTTCACCCACTTCACACATCTCCTGGAGCCAACCACCATCTAATCCCGACGAGCCTCGAGAATGGATGGGAGGAGAAGAGCTATTTTCCCAGGCACCAGCCGTCATCGATCAATATTTTATTGTGCCAAAAGTGGTTGACAAACAGGAGGAATAAAATGAATATCGATACTGTTAAAAATTTTACTGTTGAAGACTATCAGAATGCTTATAAGAATGAAGAAATCTCCCCGACTGAAATCACCCAACTCTTTCTGGATCGTATTCATCTTCTTGACCCTTCCCTCCGAGCATTTTTGACGATTGATGAAACCGGTGCCCTGCAACGGGCTCGGGAGTTGGAAGAAAAAAAATTCGGAGAAGCTGAATTTCCTCCTCTCTATGGTATTCCCATAGCCATTAAAGACAACATTTGCATCCAAGGATTGCCGACTACTTGTGGATCGAGAATTCTCAGTAATTACCATTCACCTTTTGATGCGACCGTTATTGAAAAAATAAAAAAAGCGGGCGGTATTTTTTTAGGAAAAACCAACATGGACGAATTCGCCATGGGTTCTTCAACTGAAAATAGCGGTTTTGGGCCAACCAGAAATCCTTTCGATCCCAATCGAGTACCCGGCGGTTCCAGCGGGGGATCAGCGGCAAGTGTGGCTGCTCTTGAAGCACCATTGGCGCTGGGTTCTGACACTGGTGGATCAGTCCGTCAACCAGCGGCTTTCTGTGGAATTGTGGGACTGCGTCCCACTTATGGTCGAGTCTCACGTTATGGGTTAATTAGTTTCGCTTCTTCCCTTGACCAAATTGGAACCCTCACTCGTAGCGTCCAAGATAGTCGGGCACTTTTTTCAGTGATCAGTGGTCAAGACGACCGGGATTCGACCTGTGCTCCTTATCCTCCTTTCTCTTCATCCGATTGCCTTCCCGAGGATGAGATTAAAAAAATGAAGGTGGGAGTTGCCAAGGAATATTTCTCCACTGGAATAGATCCCTCTATTACCCAGCGAATTCAAGAAGTCCTCAACATTCTCGCCAAGGAAGGATTCGAAGTGGTAGAGGTTTCACTCCCTCATACCGATTACGCTTTGGAAGCCTATTATATCGTAGCCCCAGCTGAAGCTTCTTCCAATTTAGCCCGCTATGATGGTATTGCTTATGGTTATCGGTGCCATCATCCCCTCAATCTTCAAGACCTCTATACTCGAACCAGAACCACCGGCTTTGGTAAAGAAGTACTTCGCCGGATTATTTTAGGTACCTATTGTTTAAGTTCAGGATATTACGATGAATTCTACCTCAAAGGAATGCAGGTTCGTACTTTGGTAAAAAAGGACTTTGAAGAGAGTTTTGAGAAATGCGACATCCTTCTCACTCCAACAACACCCAGTATGCCTTTTAAGTTTGGAGAAAAGAGCCATGATCCCTATCAAATGTACTTAACTGATGTTTTTACCATTCCTTCAGCTATGGCGGGCATTCCGGCTCTTTCGCTTAATTGTGGGTATCACCAACATCTTCCCATAGGATTGCAGATCTTAGGAGCACCTTTTCAGGAAGGAAAAATATTTAGTTTTGCTTCCTTTTTAGAAAAAATTCTCTCGATTTCACCTCCCGATATTGGTTCGATTCATTCCAAAAAGGAGGTGCTTTGATGAGTGCTTGGCATATTACCATAGGTTTAGAAGTTCACTGTCAGCTTCTCACCCAGGCAAAACTCTTTTGCCAATGCGGAACCGATTACATCGGCAAACCACCGAACAGCTTGGTATGTCCAGTTTGTTTGGGGCTTCCAGGTTCATTACCAGTTATGAATCACTACGCCATGCAACTGGCCATTCGAACGGCTTCTTCACTTCACTGTCAGTTGCTCCCGAAGGTAGTTTTTCACCGAAAAAACTACTTTTATCCCGATCTTCCCAAGGGGTATCAAATCTCTCAATATGACCTTCCTATTGGTGTTAATGGTTACTTTGAGTTTTTAACCCAGGGTGAAAAAAAACAGGTTCGGATTAAACGAGTCCATATTGAAGAAGATGCCGGAAAACTCATCCATGAAGGAATCAATCTTCCTGAAAACAGTTCAGGTGTAGACTTTAACCGTTGCGGTATCCCTCTGGTTGAAATAGTCACCGAACCCGACCTTCATCACTCCGAAGAAGCCCGGGATAGTTTAATCGCTCTTCGGGATTTGGTGCGATTCATCGAAGTCAGCGATGGGAATATGGAGGAAGGATCATTACGATGTGATGCCAATATATCCATTTCATCCCATCCCGATCAAATGGGAGCCAAGGTCGAGGTTAAAAATATGAATTCTTTCCGTTCGGTATTCCGGGCATTGGAATATGAAATTGATCGGCAAAAAAGATGTTTAGAAGAGGGGAATTGTGTTCCGCAAGAAACTCGTCATTGGGATGAAATCAATGAAGTAACTGTTTCTTCCCGGGGGAAAGAAGATGCGGAAGATTACCGTTACTTTCCCGATCCCGATCTTCTCCCTTATCTAGTTCAGGAAGAAGTTATTCAACAAATCGAATCATCACTTCCGGAACTCCCCTTAGAACGAAAGGAAAGATTTATGATTGATTTTGAACTTACTGAGCAAGACGCCAATGTTCTGGTTCAAGATAAATCGTTGGCCGATTTCTTTGAAATTTGTATACAGGAATTAAATAAACCAAAATTTATTGCCAATTGGACCATAACTGAAGTCCTAAAAAATCTGAATGCTCTTGATATAGATATTAAGCAAAGCAAGATTACTCCTTCATCTTTTATGGAATTACTCAAGATGATTGATAAAAAAGAAATCAGCGGGACCATTGCCAAAACTATCCTGGAAGAGATGTTTCAAACCGGGGGTCGAGCTAAAGAAATCATGGCAAAGAAGGGAATTTCTCAAATTAACAGTGAAAAAGAAATTGAAAAAATTGTTCGTCAAGTCATCGAACAAAATCCACAAAGTGTTGCTGATTTTTTAGGTGGAAAAGAAAAAGCCTTTCATTTTCTTATTGGTCAAGTCATGAAAACCACTCGAGGGCAAGCTAATCCCGATCTAGTAAAAAGCATCCTCAATAAAGAATTATCGGCCGAGGGATAACCAAATGAACTTTACTCACCTTCATCTCCATACCGAATACAGCTTATTGGATGGATCGATTCGCATTCAAGAACTTCTCCAAAAAGTACGAGAAACCGGTATGGAATCGATAGCTATCACCGACCATGGTGTGATGTATGGAGTCATCGATTTTTATAAGCAAGCTCAGAATGCCGGCATCAAACCGATAATTGGATGTGAAGCTTATATTGCCCCCGGCAGTCGTTTTGAGAAAACTATAACTAAGGGTGAAGAAAATGCTTTTCATTTAGTTTTACTGGCTCGCAATCAAACCGGATATCAGAATCTGGTTAAGCTGGTGAGTTTAGGGTTTCTTGAAGGATTTTATTATAAACCCCGTATCGATCGGGCTTTGTTACAAGAGCACTCGGAAGGCCTCATCGCTCTCAGCGCCTGTTTAGCCGGGGAAATTCCCTCGCTCATTTTAGCTGGGAAGCAAAAAGAGGCTGAAAATTTAGCAGCTGAATACCGTGAACTTTTCGGAAGTGATTCTTTTTATTTAGAGCTGCAAGAAAATAAAATTCCCGAACAAACTCAGGTTAATCGGGCTTTGATTCAAATTGGAAAAAAACTCAATATCCCATTTGTAGCAACCAACGATTCTCATTATCTCAACCAGGAGGACGCCCGAGTCCATGAGATTATTTTGGCTATTCAAACCGCTACCAATCTCAATGACCCAAAAAGACTCCGTTTCCCCACTCAAGAGTTCTTTCTTAAAACTCCGGAAGAAATGATCCGGGACTTTTCCTCAGTTCCTGAAGCGATTGAGAATACCCAAAGGATTGCCGAATCGTGTGAGGTAAAATTGGAGTTGGGCCAGGTTCTCCTACCGGAATTTTCCGTTCCTGAGGGATTTGATGTTCCTGGATACCTCCGACATCTTTGCCTTGAGGGGCTTCAACATCGTTATGGAGATCCACCCCCTGAAAAAGTCAGAAACCAATTAGAATATGAATTAACCGTTATTAATAATATGGGTTATGATGCTTATTTTTTGATTGTATGGGACTTTGTCAAATATTCTCGAGAGAAGGGAATCATGGTTGGACCGGGAAGAGGATCAGCGGCTGGTAGTTTAGTTTCCTATTCTCTTGGAATAACCAATATTGATCCCCTTCGTTATGGGCTTTTATTCGAACGTTTTCTGAATCCAGAACGAATTAGTATGCCTGATATTGATATCGACTTTTGCTTTGAAAGAAGGGGAGAGGTCATTGACTACGTTTCCAATAAATATGGACACACCCATGTTGCTCAAATCATTACCTTTGGCCGCATGATGGCTCGAGGGGCGGTTCGTGATGTGGGTCGGGCTTTGGGCTGGAGCTATGGAGAGGTTGATAAAATCGCCAAGCTCATTCCAGGAGCGCCGGGTGTGACTCTTGAAAGGGCAATCGATACCAACACTGAATTAAAAAAACTGGTTAAAAATGATTCAAACGTTGCCCAACTTTTAGAAATCGCCCAAAGAATTGAAGGGCTCTGTCGCCACGCTTCGATGCATGCTGCCGGAGTAGTAATTTCCCATAAACCCCTTACCGAGTATGTTCCTCTCCAAAAAATGAGCAACAATGAAATCGTTACCCAATTCGATATGGACACTTTAGGTGAGTTGGGTTTGCTCAAGATGGATTTTTTAGGTTTAAGAACCCTTACCGTCATTGAACGAACTTTAAATATAATTAAAAAAACCGCTCAAAAAGAAATTAATCTGGATACCATTGCTCTTGATGACCAAGAAACCTATGAATTATTAGGGCGGGGAGAAACAACCGGAGTATTCCAACTGGAAAGCTCTGGTATGAAGGAACTTCTAAAAAGATTCCACCCCACTGTGATTGAAGAATTGACGGCGCTTTTAGCCCTCTATCGACCTGGGCCATTGGGAAGTGGAATGATTGATGATTTCATTAAAAGAAAACATGGGAAGGTTAAAGTAACTTATCCTCACCCAAGTTTGGAAGAGATCTTGAAAGAAACCTATGGTGTCATTCTCTACCAGGAGCAGGTCATGAAAATTGCCAGTGAACTAGCAGGTTTTACCCTGGGTCAGGCCGATATTCTCCGTCGAGCCATGGGAAAGAAAAAAGCCGACGTTATGGAGCAACAAAGAGACCGGTTTATCCAGGGAGCCAAAGAAAAAGGTCACGACCCCAAAACCGCTGCCGAGATTTTTGACCTTATAGAATATTTTGCTGGATATGGTTTTAACAAGTCACATAGTGCCGCTTATGCTTTTATATCCTATCAAACTGCCTATCTCAAAGCCCATTATCCCACCGAGTATCTCACCGCTTGCCTTACCAGTATTCAGGAAGATACTGATAAAATTGCTAAATTTATTATGGAAGCTCGCCGACTATCCATCAAAATACTTCCACCTGATGTCAACGAGAGTTTAGCCAATTTTACCGTAGTTGGGGAAAAGAAAATCCGATTTGGACTGGCAGCGATTAAGAATGTTGGCGAAAACGCCGTGAACGAAATTTTAACTCGGAGAAAAGAAGCTCGTTTTCAAAATATATTCGACTTTATGGAACGGGTCGATCAAAGAGTAATTAACAAACGGGTTGTCGAAAGCCTCATCAAAGCCGGAGCTTTCGACAGTCTTCATCACAATCGAAATCAACTCTTCAGCTCCTTAGAAGAAATTATCCATTTTTATGCCAAACGAAAAAAAAGAAATCAACCTCAACAGGCTACACTTTTTGGCGATTTGAAACCGATCATGCAAGAAACACTTACCCTCAAGGAAGTCTCAGAATTTCGAACTCGAGACCTGCTCGCCATGGAAAAAGAAATAATCGGCCTTTATATCAGTGATCATCCAGTTAGAAATGCTCTTGCCTCCTACACATTTTTAAATGTCATTCCCTTTGAACAAGTTCAAATGATGAAGGAAAAAGCTGCGGTTCGGATTATGGGAGCCATCGTTGAATCCAGAAGAATCACCACCAAAACTGGAAAAGATATGTACTTTGTAACCCTTGAAGATGAAACCGGAACATTAGAAACCATCTTTTTCCCAAAAATTGCCGAAAAGCTTCAAAATATTCTTGAAAAAGAGAATGTTCTCTGTTTAGAGGGAAGAGTAGATGTATTGGATTCCGGGGTTAATAAAGTCATTGTTGAAAAAATATTAGATCTGGAAAAAATAAAACAAAATGAAAGACCAGTACACATAGAAATATCCAATCCCGATGATCCTTTATCGGTTTTCTATAGCTTAAAAGATTGTCTTCAAAGACATAATGGGACACAACCAGTGATTCTGCATATGATTGGTAACCAGGAACGATGGGCGATTGAAATGGGTGAACAATTTCGAGTGAGTTGGAATCAAGAACTCGAACAAGCCCTGTTTAATATTTTGGAAGGTGTTCAAAAAAAGAGAGTTTGGTTGGCTGGATGAGGTGATATGGTGATGACCTATCTGAGATGGTTTTGCTTGGTACTGTTGCTTTTGTTGCTCATCGGTGTTCTTTCTTCGGAGCAATTTGCTTATTCTCAAGATGCAGAAACTTTTTATAAAAATGGCTATATTTATTTCTCCCAAAACAACTTTGAGAAAGCGAAAGAATCCTATCAACAGGCTATTCAAATCAAACCTGATTATTGGGATGCTCGTTACTGGTTGGGAAAAACCTATGAGATGATGGAAGAATTTCCCCAGGCAATGAATGAGTGGAAGATAATTCTCCAAAATCAACCCGGTCATTGGGAAGCATTTAAAAAATGGCGATCCTATGTGGCATCTCGGGTTCGAATCAGCAACCAAGTAAGGCAAAACTTAGAAAATGTTTTTCTCTATCAGAATGGTTCTCCGGAAAATTATCGGGATCAACCATGGGATACTATCATCCCCTATGGGTTAGCAATTGCCAGACAAAACGACTTTATCTCAGCTTTTTTATCTGCTCGTTTATTCCGTTGGATAGGATCTCAGGTCAGTGGTTTACTTTCTGACCAAGCTGATATCAGTTACCAAAAAGCCTTAGATTTAGCCGCTATCAGTCCACCCGAAGATTCGGAGCTAGTCTTTCAGCTGATCAAAGATGTTACGAACTATTATGGTCAAAACAATGCCCTGCAGAAAAAAGTAGAAACCTTGTATCAAAGCATCTTAGCCCAACAAGCTGGAGTAACAGTTGAAGAATCCGTCAATACGTCTCAAATAGAAATCAAAGTGACGGCAAGTGGTGTTGAAAGTGGGCCTGCAGACAACCGGAATCAAGATGGTTCTAATCCAAGATTTTATATAGATACCGACATTGAATGATTCCGAGAGAAATGGTTGGTGCCGAAGGCGGGAGTTGAACCCGCACGAGCCGGAGCTCGCTAGATTTTGAGTCTAGTGCGTCTGCCGATTCCGCCACTTCGGCTCTCGTTGTAGAAATTATAGTCAATTCAATGCTTTTGTCAACCTGTTTCTATTTGAACAAAAAAGGGTGAATCATGGAAACCTCAAAAAATTTAATACTATTATTAGATGGAAGCTCGCTAATTTATAGGGCTTTTTATGCCATGCCACGGTTTACCTCATCTCAAGGTAAGCCAACTGGTGCAGTTTTGGGATTTGGGAATATGTTACTTCGGTTAATTGAGGATTTTAACCCCTTCTCCCTGATTACTACTTTCGATCATCCTCAAAAAACTTTTCGCCATCAGCTAACCGAAGAATACAAAGCCCAGCGGAAACCAATGCCGGATGAGTTAATACCCCAAGTTCAGTTAGTCAAGGATTTAATTGATTCTTTTAGCTTGAAGTGGATCGAAGTTCCTGGATTTGAAGGTGACGATATAATCGGAAGTCTTCGTCACCAGATTCCAGAACAATTCACCACCGCTATGGTTTCATCAGATCTCGATTTGTTGCAGTTAGTGAATGAAAAAACTATTCTTCTTCAACCAGTAAAGGGTGTAACTCAATTAAAAATAATTGATAAAAATACTTTAATAGATCAGTATGGATTAACTCCTCAGCAGATAATCGATTTTATAGCTTTGACGGGTGATCCCTCCGATAATATTCCCGGACTTCCCGGTATTGGAGAGAAAACCGCTCTTGATCTTTTAAAACGGTACCACAATTGGCAGGGAATTCTGCGCCATCATGACGAGCTTCCAGTGCGAATCCAAAAAGCTATTCAGGAATTTATTGAACAAGTTGAACTCAGCCTCCAGTTGGTTACCATTATCGATACCATACCACTCGATATCAATTTTCAGTCTTGGAATTTTCAGCAGGTCCAATGGAAATCTTTATTTACCTTGTTAGACGAATTAGGATTGGTTAGGTTTAAGGAAAGACTGATGAAAAAAAGAAATGAGATTTATCAAAAAACTCTCCCTTTTTTTTCTAATAACCAATAAAAAAGAGGGGAGGAATTATAATTTAAACCCAATTTTTAATCAATTGAGGGGAACAGGAGGACAATGAATGGACATCATCATGGTATCCAGCGAAGCGTATCCCTTTGCTAAAAGCGGAGGAATGGGTGATGTGGTTGGAGCGCTCACCAAATACCTCCCGAATAATGATTTTTCAATAAAGCTTTTTTTACCCGCCTATTCGTCACTTCTTAGTGAATTTCAGTTTAATCCGGAACAAGATATCACCTTTTCCTTTGGAGAGAGCATGTTGAAGGCTTCCTACCTCACCCGGAACGAGAAAAACTTACAAATCATAGCGGTTGCAGGTGAAGATTATTTTAACCGGGAAAAAATGTATGGTTTTGGCGATGATCTGAAGCGCTTCATTTTTTTCTCTCGAGCAGTGTTTGAGTATATTGTTAGAACTCAAAAGGAAGCCTTCATTCTTCATTGTCACGATTGGGAAAGTGCTTTACTCTGTGCTTACACCAAAATGTATTGGCCATCCTATCGGAAAAAACCGAAAAAAGTTATCTTCACCATCCATAATTTAGCCTATCAAGGCATCGGAAGTAGTGAACTTTTTAAAATTGTCAATTTACCTGGTCACTTTTTTACTCATGATTACTTAGAATTCTACGGTAACTTAAATCTTTTAAAAGCCGGTTTGGTCTTCTCCGATGTCATCACCACTGTGAGCCCTAGTTATGCTCGAGAAATAGCTACGCCAGAGGGTGGCGAGGGATTAGATGGGCTAATAAGAGCTATTGGGCTAAGAAAACCGATCATCGGTATTGTCAATGGAATTGATACCGATCTTTTTAATCCAGCAACCGACAAAAATCTTCCCTATCCTTATACAAACGGTCAATTAGAAATAAAAAAACAAAATAAACTGGCTTTTTACCAGCAGTATTTCCCGGACTTGAAAGAAAAGGATGCCTTATTCCCTTTGATTTCTTTTATTTCTCGATTAGTTGAACAAAAGGGGTTAGATCTCATTCTGAACGATCCAGACAAGTTCTTTAATCTCCCCCTTTGCTGGTTTTTCCTGGGAGTTGGAGAAGCCGCTTATGAAAATTCCTTAACCGAGTATGCCAAAAAATATCCCAACCTTCATGTCGAAATGGCCTTCAACAATAGTTTAGCCCGATTTGCTTATGGGGCATCGGATATGCTGGCAATGCCTTCTCGCTTTGAACCTTGTGGAATCAGTCAGATGATTGCTATGAGATATGGAACCATCCCAGTAGTAAGAAAAACCGGTGGACTCATTGATACCGTGATTGATTACCGATTTAATCCAGTTTTAAACAATGGGTTTCAATTTGATAATTATCGTCCCGATGAATTTATTTTTACCCTCGAGCGGGCACTAAACTGGTATAATGATACTCCTGAACTTTGGAAAGTCATGGTCAAAAATGCTATGGATTCTGATTTTTCCTGGAAAATCCCGGTTCAGGAATATCTCAACATTTATTTGGGTTAATAAAATTTACGTATGATTAAAATAAAAAGATCGGTTCCTATAATCGGAGTTGGCGGAGCAACCGGCTCAGGAAAATCGTCGGTAGCGCATTCATTTAGTACTCATAACGCAATGATAATTGACCTCGATCGTTTATCTCATGACCTCTCTCAAAAGGGAAGGCGGTTATGGAAAGCAGTGGTTCTTGCTTTTGGTTCAGGATTTTTAAACCAAAAGGGAGAGTTGCAGCGAAAAAAGCTGGGAAGAGTGATTTTTAAAAGCTGGAGGTTGCTTTTTCTGCTCAATCGTATTAGTCATCCCATTTTTAAAAACGAAATAAAAAAAATTATTCTTCACCAACCTCCCTCGGCTATGATTGTTATCGATGGTGCTATATTATTTGAGGCCGGACTCATTCCCTTGGTTGATTGTTTAATTTTTGTTGAAGCACCCGAGGAGCAAAGATCAGTCCGTCTTTCCCAAAAAGGATTGTCTCCTGATGACATCCGCTCTCGAATGAAAAGTCAGAAATTTATTTCCTGTTTACGACGAAGATCTCATATTATCATCGAGAATAGTGCTACACCTGAAGACCTTCAGCAAAAAATAAATTTTGTCTGTCAGCTTCCCATTGAAAAACTTATCCAATCCGATCGGAAAACCGGGTGATATTGTGCCAACCAAAGGACGCTTTCAATTAGTTTCCGATTATCAGCCTCAGGGAGATCAACCAACGGCTATAGAAAATCTCAATAAAGGTATTTCAAACCAGTGCCGGTTTCAAACTTTATTAGGTGTTACCGGATCGGGAAAAACTTTCACTATGGCCAATGTAATCGAACATTACCAACGGCCAACCCTTATTATCTCACCAAACAAGACATTAGCAGCACAGCTTTATAGTGAAATGAAAGCTTTTTTCCCCAATAATGCCGTAGAATACTTTGTGAGTTATTACGATTATTATCAACCAGAAGCTTACGTTCCTGCACAGGATCTTTACATCGAAAAAGATGCATCTATTAATGAGCAAATCGATCGGCTTCGATTATCAGCCACCAGTGCTCTTATGGAACGGAATGATGTCGTGGTAGTCGCTTCGGTGTCCTGTATTTACGGCATCGGTTCCCCGGAGGAATATCGTAAGAGAATCTTCCCTGTCAGGGTGAATGATACCTGGAATCGAGATGAATTTGCCCATCGCTTGGTTGACTTGCTTTACGAAAGGAATGAAATCGAGTTTATTTCCGGTTGCTTTCGAATGAAAGGGGATACTATAGAGGTTTATCCAGCCTATAGTGAATCAGCTCTGCGTTTTGAATTTTGGGGGAACCAAGTCGAATGTATAAAAATTTTTGAGCCGGTGAGTGGAAAAACTTTAAATAAACTGTCAGAGATTTTCGTTTATCCGGCTAAACATTATCTTGTCGACCGGGACCAATTCGATTTAGCCTTGAGAAATATCGAACTGGAATTACAGGATCAGCTCAAGAGTTTTCTTTCCCAAGGAAAACTGGTTGAAGCTGACCGTTTAGAAAGAAGAACCCGTTATGACTTGGAAATGCTGAGAGAAACCTTCTACTGTTCAGGAATTGAAAATTATTCCCGCCACTTAGATGGAAGAAGACCCGGGGAACCACCTTATACACTTATCGATTATTTTCCTCGAGATTTTCTATTATTCATTGACGAATCTCATGTTGCCATTCCTCAAATCCACGGAATGTTAGCCGGTGACCGGTCTCGAAAAAAAGCCTTGGTTGACTTTGGCTTTCGTCTTCCTTCTTGTTTTGACAATCGTCCACTTTCTTTTGAAGAATTTGAGGCAAAATTAGGATACGTTATTTATGTTTCGGCAACGCCAGGAACTTACGAATACCAAAAAAGCGATCTAATTGTTGAACAGTTAATTCGTCCTACTGGATTGATTGATCCTGAAATTATAGTTCGTCCGGCAACTGGCCAAGTTGAGGACCTTTATCAAGAAATCAAACCAGTCATTCAATCCGGAGAGAGAGTTTTGGTAACGACCTTAACCAAAAGGAGTGCTGAAGACCTCAGTGACTACCTTTTCAATTTGGGAATCAAAGTGCGATATCTCCATTCCGAAATTGAAACCATCGAAAGAGCTCGAATCATTCGAGATTTACGTGCAGGAGAGTTCGATGTTTTAGTGGGTATCAATCTTCTACGAGAGGGACTGGATCTACCCGAAGTTGCTTTAGTAGCTGTTCTCGACGCCGATAAAGAAGGATTTCTTCGATCGGAGGTCTCATTGATTCAAACCATTGGGAGAGCAGCTCGGAACATAAAAGGTCGGGCAATACTCTATGCTGATCGACTGACTGGATCCTTGGAAAGAGCGATGCAGGAAACCGAAAGGAGAAGAAAAACCCAATTAGAATACAATCGGACTCATCACATCACTCCGGAATCGATAATTAAAGAAGTACGGACCTTGATCCCGGAAATGGTTGGGCTCTCTCCAGAAGCCGAAAATACCCTTTACCAGCTCGATCAGTTAGAAACTGATCGAGTAGCTGAAGAAGACCTCATTGAAAAGCTTACCCAGGAAATGAAAAAGGCTGCAAAAAATCTTGAATTTGAAAAAGCAGCGTTGATTCGTGATGAGTTGATACGAATAAAAAAAACCGTTTTCCAAACCGATCAAAAAAATATCCGCAATCAACAAAAAACTGCCTCTCGGATAAGTGGTAAATCTCATTCAAATTGAACGAAATCAACGAAAAAGACTAAACTGAAGCCAAAAGGTGATTGTATTGATAAATTCTTTGCTGATTAAGGGTGCACGTGAACATAATTTAAAAAATATCGATATTGAAATCCCCCACCATAAACTGGTGGTTATAACTGGATTGAGTGGATCAGGAAAGTCCTCACTGGCGTTCGATACCATATTCGCTGAAGGACAGCGTCGTTATTTAGAATCCCTTTCGTCCTATGCTCGGCAATTTTTGGAAAAAATGGAAAAACCGGATGTCGATTTAATCGAAGGATTATCGCCAGCTATTGCCATTAATCAAAAGGCTTCCTCTCACAATCCACGGTCAACGGTCGGTACCGTAACTGAAATCTACGATTATATGAGAGTTCTTTTCAGTCGCTGTGGAAAAGTATTTTGTCCTCAGTGTGGAAAACCCATAGCCCGTCAGACTATCCAGCAAATCGTTGATGAAATCCTTTCTTACCCTGATGGAACCCGCATTGTAATTCTTGCTCCATTGGTTCGAGGGCGAAAAGGAGAATATAAAAAACTCCTCAACGACATGCTGAAAAATGGATTTGCTCGGTCCTTGGTAGATGGAGAATTAATTGAATTGGAAGATTGGGATTCATTGAATTTGGATCGAAATAAAAAACATAACATTGACCTGGTGGTTGATCGACTCACCACCAGTTCCGAAGAACAACGCCGACTCGCCGATTCAATCGAAATTGCCCTTCGTTATGGAAAAGGACTGGTTAAAATTGGGTTGGTAGCTGATGGTATGCAAATGGAAGAGCGAATATTTAGTGAACATTTTGCCTGTCCCGATTGTGGAATAAGTTTTCCTGAGGTAACCCCTCGAATGTTTTCCTTTAACAATCCTTATGGAGCCTGTCCCGATTGTAGTGGCCTTGGAATTTTAAATTTCATCGATCCCGGTTTGGTCATCCCTGACTGGTCTAAATCTTTAGACCAAGGAGCCATAATCCCCTGGAACAGATATGACGAAAATCATTACTCCATGAACAAAATCAAGCGTTTCCTTCGGGATAAAGGCATTGCTTTTAAAGTTCCCTTTCAAAATTTATCCGAAAATGATCGACAATTAATCCTTTATGGAGACGAAGATGGAGATGGAATAATCAGTTATTTAGAGAAGCGCATGAAGGCTGCCGAAAGCTGGTGGGAAATGGATGAGGTAGCTCGTTTTATGGCGACACGAAATTGCCCGTCTTGTCAGGGCAATCGACTTCGTCCCGAAAGTCTTTCGGTAAAAATTCAAAATCAATCAATTGGCGATCTTTCTCGATATACTATAGGTGATTTGGAAAACTTCTTTATTACACTAAAACTCTCAAAACAAGATGAGCTTATTGCTGCCACTTTACTAAGAGAAATTCAAGCCCGGCTTCACTTTTTGGTGGAAGTTGGTTTAAGTTATCTCACCCTCAGCCGTTCGGCCATGACGCTCTCCGGAGGAGAATCTCAGCGTATTCGGCTGGCTACCCAAATTGGTTCAGGTTTGGTTGGGGTACTTTATGTTCTCGATGAACCAACCATTGGTCTTCATCCCCGCGACAACCAGAAGCTGATTCAAACTTTAAAAAGATTACGGGACTTGGGAAATACAGTCATTGTCGTTGAACATGACGCTGAAACCATGAAAAATTCTGATTATTTAATCGATATGGGGCCAGGAGCTGGAGAAAAGGGAGGAGAAGTAATCGCAATTGGAACCCCAGTGGAAATAATGTGTAACCAAAAGAGTCTTACCGGACAATACCTTAGCGGGAAAAAGGAAATACCAATTCCCTTGGAGAGAAAAAATCCCCAAGAATGGTTAGTTATTCGTGGTGCTCGAGCCAATAATTTAAAAAATATTGATGTGAAAATTCCTTTAGGGGTCATGGTGGGACTCACTGGTGTATCGGGTTCGGGAAAAAGCACTCTCATGGAAGACGTGCTTTATCGATCTCTTTCTCGGATTTTTTATCATTCCCTTGCCGAACCAGGTGATCACGATACCATTGAAGGTATTGAATCTATCGACAAGGTGATCGTTATTGACCAATCCCCGATTGGGAGAACCCCCCGTTCCAATCCTGCTACCTATACCGGAATTTTTACTGAAATTCGGAATCTCTTTGCCCAACTCCCCGAATCCAAAGCCCGTGGTTATCGACCAGGACGCTTCAGTTTTAATGTGAAGGGTGGTCGTTGTGAAGCTTGTCAGGGAAATGGTGTTATTAAATTTGAGATGCATTTTCTTCCCGATGTTTTTGTAACCTGTGAATATTGTAAAGGAAAGCGATATGCTCGAGAAACTTTGGATGTAACCTTTAAGGGAAAAAATATTGCCGAAATACTCGATATGAGTGTTGATGAAGCAGCGGTCTTTTTTGAAAATATTCCAGTTGTACGCCGGAAATTAGCTGTTCTTCAACGAGTCGGACTTGGGTATATCAAACTAGGACAATCGGCAACCACACTCTCAGGTGGAGAAGCTCAGCGCATTAAGCTAACCAAAGAGCTGAGTAAGATTGCCACCGGAAGAACTCTTTATCTTCTCGATGAACCGACTACTGGTCTTCATTTTGCCGATGTCGAAAAACTACTCGACGTTCTTTTGGAATTACGCCGACGGGGAAATAGTATCTTGATCATCGAGCACAATATGGATGTCATTAAATGTTGCGATTATTTGGTCGATTTGGGACCAGAAGGTGGAGACCAGGGAGGTCAGCTAGTTGCTGAAGGAACTCCAGAAGAAGTCGCCTCCAATCCTGCTTCGTATACTGGTTTTTACCTTAGGGAGGTATTAAAGATTGAGCGAAAAGAATTTTGTCAGGTCTGAAACCACTCGAAATTCCCTTCAGGAATTACCAACCAGCTGTGGTGTATATATTCTCTGTAATCAAAATCACCAAATTATTTATATTGGGAAAGCCATTAATATCCAAAACCGGGTTCGAAATCACTTACAGGGTGACTCTGCATCTCCTCTCAAGCGAGACATGGCTGAAGAAATTACCACTATTCAGTTCATCCTCACCAGAGATGAAGCCGAAGCTCTTCTTCTTGAAGAAGAGCTGATTAAAACCTACCAACCTCACTATAACATCCGGATGAAAGACGATAAAAGTTATCCCTATATTCATTTCGATGCTCGAGGTGATTTTCCAGCGGTTAAAATAGCCCGACGCAAAACGGCAAAACCAGGATATTTTTATGGACCGTATACCAATTCAAAAAAAGCTCGTGATGGGCTGAAAATTCTCCGACAAATCTTTCTTCTTCGCGGTTGTTCAATTCCTGAATCTCGTTTTCCTTTGAAACGCTCTTGTCTTGACTACGAATTGAAATTATGTTGTGCTCCTTGCGTTTGGAAAGGCAGCCCTTCAGAGTATCAAGATAAAGTAAAAAAAGCTCGGTCATTTTTAGAAGGAGATTATTTGGAGGTTACCAACTGGTTAGAGGAAGAAATGTGGAAAGCCGCCGATCAGCAGGATTTTGAAAAGGCGATTCAATTCCGAGATCGTCTCGACTGTCTCCTTAAAATTATTGGGCGATACCGGCTAGTCCTTCCTGACAGTTCTGATGTTGACTTTATTGAATTGGAAAATGAATCCAATCTGGCCAGTTTAGTTGTCGTTAAGGTGAGAAAAGGAAGGTTGATTGGAATCGAAAATTTCCATGCTCAAGGAGAGGAAAACGCTGATCGGAACTATATATTAAATGAATTTATTGAAAATTTTTATCTTGATCACTTCAACCCACCAACAAAAATTTGTGTCCAATTTGATTATAATCGTAATCTCCAGGAAAGAATTAAAGAAAAGGGTTACTCAAGCATCATTGAATTACCTCGCAATACATCCGAGCTCGATCTTCTCCATTTTGCCCAAGAAAACGCCCAAAAAAATCTTCAATTAGAAAAAATTAAAGCCCTTCGCCAAAATCTGGATCATCAACACCTACTCCATGAATTAAAGAACCTTCTTTCACTTCCTGCCTTACCTCGTCTGATTGAAGGAGTAGATATTTCAACCTTTCAGGGTGATGAATCGGTAGGGGCTGTCGTTGCTTTTTTCGATGGCTTACCACTAAAGAAAAGGTATCGGAAATATATCATCCGGGAAGCCGATCATCCCGATGATTTTGCTATGATTGAAGAAACTCTTACCCGACATTTCAATAAATTAATTCAGAACCAAACCGAGTTACCCAACCTTTTGGTTATTGATGGGGGTATCGGCCAATTGAATAGCGCACTCAAAGTTTTACAGAAATTTTCCTTAACTATTCCTGTTCTTTCTTTAGCAAAAGAAAATGAAGAAATTTTCTTTCCTGGAAAAAGTATTTCGCTCCGTCTTCCACCCGAAAATTCTTCTCTCCAGTTCCTCCAAAGAATTCGCAATGAAGTGCATCGATTTGTTATCACCTTTCATCGGGTGAGAAGAAATAAAAAAATGTTTTCCTCCCTTTTGGACGATATACCGGGAATTGGTCCTCAACGGAAACAGGTCGTCCTTTCAGCTTTTGACAATCTGACCCAAATTTTAAATTATTCTCCCCAAGAATTATCCCGTCAACTAAAAATACCCTCCCAAAGTATTATTAAAATCCAAAAAAAAATCAGCCAAAAAAATATGCTTGCCGGAAAAGAGGGAATCACTTCTTCATGAACTTTCAAGAAAGCTTAAAAACCGAGCTATTTACCATTCAACCACAGAATAAAGATGAAGTCATGAGTGAATTTATTGGATTGATTAGAACTGGTGCAGTGATAAAAAAACATTCCCACGAGCTTCTTTTACTTTTCTCCAGCCGCCATCCAGCTTTGATTAAAAAATGTGTCACCCATAAAAAAAGCCTTTTCCCTCATTCTTCCCATACAATTAGTGTCCAAGAGAGAAGGGGAATTCCAGGAGGTATATTTTACTGTTTCGATTTTAGCGTTACCAATATCATGCTCGATCAATTTGGTTTTCATGATGTTAACATCCTAAGCAACTATTTAAATCAGAAGTTAGCAGCACATTTTTTAAGAGGAGTTTTTGAATCACGGGGATATATAAGCAATCCCATGAGGGGATATCACTTGGAAATACAGTTCAATTCGGAAAAACTTGCTCATTACATTCTAAAATATCTTCACAATCTCCAGTTTGATTTTCGCTCCCGTACGGTTAAAGGAGATATTAATCTCTATTTAAAAAATTCTCAATTAATAGCTGATTTTATTCGTTTCCTGGGAGCCCATCAAAGTTACCTCGAAATGGAAAAAATTATGGTAGAAAAATCAACAATTAATGAAATTACCCGCTGGGTTAATTACGAAACTGCTAATTTAAACAAAATTGTCGCATCTTCATCGCGGCAAAGAAAAAAGATACAAGTTCTTGATTTTGATGACTTACCTTTCCATCTTCAAGAAATTGCCAGATTACGTTTAGAAAATCCTTGTTCTTCATTACGTGAAATTGGTGACCTTTGTAATCCACCTCTTTCCAAATCAGAGGTTCACCGCCGATTAAATAAAATTGAAAAAATTGCCGACCAAAAAGGGTTTACAGAAAACCTTACTTGACATAAAATATCTATAGTGGTTAGATTAATATTTTAACACTATAAATTTTATTACGATAAAATATAGTAGTGATAAGATTCCTATTTTACGAGAAATTTGGTTTTTTTGAAATCCAACGTAATTCCCGTTGGGTTTCATGTCGGCCTTTTTCGAAATCTGGTTTAAAAAGGCCTCCCCTATTAAGATTTGAAGGAGGAATATAGATGGCAAATGTTATTTTAAAAGATATTGTAAAAAAGTTTGGAGATGTTCTTGCAGTTAACAAAGTTAATCTTGAAATCAAAGATCAGGAATTTGTTGTATTGGTTGGTCCTTCTGGTTGCGGGAAAACAACCACGCTCCGTATGATCGCCGGTTTGGAAGAAATCGATGCTGGAGAAATTTACATTGGAGATACCTTGGTGAACGATGTCCCTCCCAAAGATCGTGACATCGCAATGGTATTCCAAAACTATGCCTTATATCCTCACATGGATGTTTACAACAACATGGCTTTCGGCTTAAAGCTTCGCAAATTTCCAAAAAGTGACATCGACCAACGAGTCAAAGACGCAGCCGAAATTCTTGGGATTCAAGAGCTCCTCCAGAGAAAACCAAAACAACTCTCCGGTGGTCAAAGACAGCGTGTTGCTGTTGGTCGAGCTATTGTTCGTCATCCTAAAGTATTTTTGTTTGACGAACCTCTCTCCAACCTGGACGCTAAATTGAGAGTTCAAATGAGAGCCGAACTCTCAAAGTTACATGATCGGTTAAAAACCACCATGATCTATGTAACTCACGACCAAACTGAAGCCATGACCATGGGTGATCGGATTGTTGTCATGCGTGATGGGTTAGTCCAGCAAGTAGGAAGTCCCCTTGAATTATACAACAAGCCAGTCAATAAGTTCGTTGCCGGTTTTATTGGAACTCCCTCAATGAACTTCATCGATGTTGTATTGAAAAAAGAAGGGGACGATCTCTATCTCGACGGTCAATCTTTCAAACTCACCATTCCTGCTGAATTTAAAGAAAATCTGCTTCCTCACGTTAACCAGGAATTAACCCTAGGAATTCGACCCCAAGATCTTTTTGATAGTGAAGTGAGCAAAGAATCGGCAACAACTGGAGCGACTATTGCTACTACCGTTGATGTTGTTGAACCTTTAGGTTCAGAACAAATCATTTATCTCACCACTGGACCCCATACTTTGGTGGCAGTTCTTGATATGCAAACTCGAACTGGTGTTGGTGATGACCTCAAGGTTGCTGTTGACACTTCAAAGATGCATCTATTCAAATCGGACACTGAAATAGCAATAATTTGATCTCCAAAGGCGTGCTTCAATTCAAGCACGCCTTTCTTCGTTTTTTCTGCTGATATCCATCGATAATTTTCTTCCTGGGTAAATCGGCAATACGGGAAAGGAAGCAGTTTTTGGTATCTGGCAATTAATGTTGAGTTCCAATGGATAGTATTTGACGAGAATTTTCGATGTTGTATAATAGAAACCTAATTAGTGATAATGATTATCTATTTTCATATAAGGGAGGTATTCGAAGTGAAGGTTGGAATTAATGGATTTGGTAGGATTGGACGTTTAGTATTCAGAAGGATGCTTGAAGTGGGCGGGTTTGATGTTGTTGCAGTGAACGACCTGACCAACACCAAAGTTTTAGCACATCTTTTAAAATATGATTCAGTTCATGGTCAGATACCTAACGAAGTATCAGCTACTGACGATACCATCGTAGTTGATGGAAAGCCCATCAAAGTATTTGCCCAAAGAGATCCCTCTCAGCTTCCTTGGAAAGACTTAGGTGTTGAGCTGGTCATAGAATCGACTGGAAAGTTCACCGATCGAGCTGGCGCTTCCAACCATATCAATGCAGGAGCAAAAAAAGTAATCATTTCTGCACCAGCCAAAGAACCTGATATTACCATTGCTATGGGAGTCAATCATAAAGATTATCAAAAAGATAAGCATAATATCATTTCTAATGCATCATGCACCACCAACTGTTTAGCTCCAGTCGCCAAAATCATCAACGATAACTTTAAAATCCTCAGTGGTCTTATGACTACCATTCATGCTTATACCAATGATCAGGTCATACTCGACTTTCCTCACAAGGACCTTCGGAGAGCTCGTGCCGCTGGAATGTCAATGATACCAACGACAACCGGTGCAGCAAAAGCTTTGGGTGAAGTAATTCCTGATTTAAAAGGAAAATTAAATGGCTTCGCCGTCCGAGTTCCCACTCCGGATGTTTCAATTGTCGATCTCGTAGCAACTGTTGAAAAACCAACCACGGCTGAAGAAGTCAATGCTGCTTTTAAAAAAGCCTCGGAAAGTGGAGACCTCAAAGATTACTTGGGATATACCGATCTCCCACTGGTTTCAATAGATTTTCTCCATTGCTCAAACTCGGCAACAATTGATGCATTATCCACCTTGGTTATCGGTGGTAATCTGGTAAAAGTTTGTGCTTGGTATGATAACGAATGGGGCTATTCTTGCCGAATCGTTGATTTAACTAATTGGGTTATGAAATAAGGAGTGCCAATATGTCACGACTCCCGATTGCAGCCGGTAACTGGAAAATGAATAAAACTGCAGAAGAAGCCTCGGAATTTACCGAGGCTCTTCTTGGTTTATCCCCAAATACTTCAGATATTGAGGTTATTCTCTGTCCACCTTTTGTTTCTCTCTATCCTCTTTCCCAAAAATTAGCTCACACCGGTGTAAAATTAGCAGCTCAAAACTGTCACTGGGAAACCAAAGGGGCTTTCACTGGAGAGGTTTCTGTCCCTATGCTTCTGGCGGTACACTGTCAGTATGTCATTTGTGGCCATTCGGAACGGCGTCATATCTTTGGAGAAACTTCTGAAGATATCGGTAAAAAAGTCAAAGCAGCAATTCACTTTGGGCTTAACCCCATCCTTTGTGTTGGGGAAACCTTAGAGGAAAGAGAAGCAGGTCAGACCGAAGCAATTGTTTTTGACCATCTATCACATGGAATAGCCAACCTTACCAAAGAAGAAGCTTTATCGTTGGTGGTTGCTTATGAACCAGTCTGGGCTATTGGAACTGGAAAAGCTGCCACACCCCAGGATGCTCATCAAGTTATTTATTACGTTCGACAACAATTAACCAAAAAATTTGGTGAAAAAACTGCTGAACAGATTCGGATTTTATACGGTGGAAGTGTAACACCAGAGAACGTCTTTGATTTCATGAAAGACCCGGATATTGATGGGTCATTGGTGGGCGGAGCTAGCTTAGATCCAACCAAGTTCAATAAAATTATATTAGAAAGCTTAAGGGCTTCCCAATAGAGGAGAGTCGATATGCAAGCTTGGATGATTATTCAAATTTTTATTTCGGTTGGTTTAATTTTGGTGGTTATTTTTCAACCTCGTAAAGCCGGCATGGGAGGGGGTATTTTTGGAGGAATGACCCGTGCCGATCGGAGTAGTAAGTTTAAAAACCTGCCGGTTTTGGGAAAGTTAACCATTTTTTTTGCCGTGGCTTTCATGGTAGTATCATTAATTTTTGCCTTTCTTCTGACCTGAGAAGAGGTGGAAGACAAGGTGTCACAAAAACAATGGGTTAATGATCTACAGGAAGTGATTCATTATCATCCTGATTCAAAACGGCTATTTCTATCTGCAACCCATGATGAGATAATGCAGGGATATACGACTGACATTTATTTTGTCAGCGCTCAACAAATTCTTCGCCATCTTCAGCTCGATCAAACCCCGGTAGTCGCAGAAATTTTTGCGCGGCATCCGGGGATTTTTTGTGGTTTGCCGGAAGTTCTCTCACTTCTGTCCCATAGTCAGATAGAATTATGGAGCTTACAGGAAGGTGATTCCTTCGATTCAAGGGAGGTGGTTTTGAGAATAAAAGGTCCCTATTCAGAATTTGGCGTTTTCGAAACCCCTTTACTCGGAATACTTGCCCATAGTGCTGGGTGGGCAACCGCTGCTCGGGAATGCAAAGAAGCAGCTGGAAAAAAGACGGTTCTCTGTTTTGGAGCTCGACACGTTCATCCCTCGGTAGCACCGGTTATGGAAAGGTCAGCTCTGATTGGAGGAGCTGATAGTGCTGCCTGCATTCTAGGAGCAAAACTTGCCGGAAAAACTCCCGGGGGGACCATTCCCCATGCAGCGATCCTCATTTGTGGGGATACGGTATTATCAGCCAAAGCCTTTGATGAAAGTATACCCAGCGAATTTCCTCGGATCATTTTAGTCGACACCTTCAAGGACGAAGCCGAAGAATCACTTCGTTTAGCTCTAATCCTGGATCAAAAACTGGAGGGGATCCGTCTCGATACCCCCGAGGAGAGGGGAGGGGTTACCCTATCCCTGGTAAAGGAAGTTCGTGAAAGATTAAATCAAGCTGGATATCCTGGAGTAAAAATAGTGGTTTCTGGTGGTATAACTCCTGAAAAAATACGTCTGTTCCATGATCATGCTGATATTTTCGGTGTCGGGAGCTATATCAGTGGGCATTCTCCAATTGATATGACCATGGATATTAAAGAAGTAGCTGGCCAAAGGGTTGCCAAAAGGGGAAGAATTCCCGGAATAACGAATAATCCAAGGCTAGTAAAAATTTTATAATAAGGAGGCATAAAAATTGAAAAAGATTTTGGTTTTGACATGGTTATTGGTTTTTGTATTAGGAATTTCGGTTGCCTTTGCCGAAATAAAAAATCCCGATACTTATGTGTATCTCCATATTGGTGAACCAGATACGCTCGACCCTGGATATGCCTATGATAATGCCAGTGGTGAGGTGTTAACTTATATTTATGAAAATCTCATTTCTTATGATGGAGTGAACCTTCAAAAATTTATTCCCATACTGGCAACCGAAATCCCTACAGTTGAAAATGGTCTGATCCAGGATAACGGAACAACTTACCGATTCCCGATTCGAGAGGGTGTCAAATTTCACAATGGGAACGATTTTACTCCCGAAGATGTTGAATATACCTTCGAGCGAAATATCCTTTTTGATCCAGCCAACGGACCACAATGGATGATTATTGAAGCCTTATTTGATTCCCAAACCCTTGATGAGCTGGTTGCCGATAAAATTGGAACTCCTCTCACTGAGATGGTTGATGAAAACGGTAATTTAATTAATCCCGACGATGCTGCCAAATTGATTGAATTTTATCAACAAGTTATCGATCCGGTTATTGAAGTTCAGGATAATTCAGTGGTATTCCACCTGGTACGTCCCTTTGCACCATTTCTTTACATTCTGCCGAAACATGCTTACTGGAGCAACATCCTTGACAAAGAGACCTGCGTTGAATGGGGCTGCTGGGATGGGAATGCTGATGGATGGTGGAAACACTATAATGTAAAAAAAGAGTCTTCGCCAATATATGACAAAGCCAATGGTACTGGACCTTTCAAATTTACCGAGTGGGACCGTACCCAACAGAAGGTTACCTTGGACCGTTTTGATGGATATTGGGGAGAAAAGGCCAAAATTGCCCAGATTATTGACTGGGGAATTGACGAGTGGGGCACACGCCGGGCTATGTTGGAAGCTGGAGATGCCGACCAGATTTATATGCCAGCTCAGTATCTCGATCAGGTTAAAGACTTAAAAGATCTTAAAATTGAAAGTGGCAAGAGAATCACCGTGACTGCTTTCCATTTTAACTGGACAGTTGATAAAACCAGTGATTTCTTAGGAAGTGGAGTTCTTGATGGCAATGGTATCCCAGCTGATTTCTTTAGTGATATCCATTGTCGCCGTGCTTTTAGTTACGCTTTCGATTATGACACCATGATCCAGGAAGTTTTATTAGGATATGGGGAGCGACCCCCATCAGTTATTCCTTCTGGCATGCTGGGATACAATGCCGATCTTCCCAAGTTTGAATTCGACCTGGCTAAAGCCGAAGAAGAATTCAAGAAAGCTTGGGATGGCAAGGTCTGGGAAAATGGTTTTAAGCTGACCTTGCTTTACAATACCGGGAATGATGCTCGACAAACCGCCTGTGAAATGTTTAAGGAAAACATTGAATCCCTCAACCCAAAGTTTAAAATTGATGTGCAGGGAGTTCAGTGGCCAAATTACTTGGATGCTTATAAAAGCGGCAAATTACCCGCCTTTGTCATTGGCTGGATTGCTGATTATCCCGATCCCCATAACTTCATTTTCACTTATTTCCATAGCAATGGAGTCTATGGTGGGCCCCAGGGAGAAGCCTATATTAAATTTGCTCAAGAAAATTTAAATCCGATCATTGAAGCGGCCATCTCTGAAACCGATGCAACGAAGCGGCAAGCTATGTATGAAGAAATTCAAAAAATCGCTTACGAAAATGTATTAGGTCTTACCTTCTATCAAGAGATAGCGCTCTTCCCAATGAGAACCTGGGTCCAAGGATGGGAATTCAATCCAATACAATCAGGCGAAGCTAATTATAATGGGATTTATAAAGCCGAATAAATGATTGAAGAATAATGATTGTTCTCCGGAGGGGAATTGTTTTCCCCTCCGGAGTGGAAGGATTGATGGTTTTGATATTTTATATTATACGGAGAGTTTTATTTATACCTATTACTCTTTTTGGTATTTCTCTTATCGTTTTCTCCATGATTGGTATGCTCAGTCCCTATCAGCGGTTAGCTACCTTCATCAGCAGCCCTGACCGCTTAAAAAGTGAAAATGTTGATCAGCTCATTTCTATGTACGGCCTCGATGATCCGATACCTATTCAGTACGGAAGATGGTTTAAAAATCTGCTTCAAGGGAACTTAGGATGGTCCTATGTTGGAAAAGCACCGGTTTTACAGGCTTTACTCCAGCGTTTTCCCTATACCTTGGAACTGACGTTATTTTCCGCCATCCCAATTATCTTGATCGGAACCTGGATGGGAGTCCTGTCTGCGCTCCACCACAATCGTACCTTGGATCATTCGCTGCGGATTTTTGCCGTAGTAGGATGGTCCTTCCCTGATTTTGTTTTTGGCTTATTCATTCTCATGATTTTCTATAGCACACTGGGGCTTTTCCCTCCAGGGAATTTAAGTCTCTGGGCTGAAAGCATTGTTAAATCCACCAGCTTTAGGTCTTTTACCGGTATGACAACTATTGATGCGCTTCTTAATGGAAGATTGGATGTTTTTGTAAATGCCTTACGGCATCTCGTTGGTCCGGTTCTCACCTTAACCTATGTTCAATTGGCTTACATTCTTCGTATTACCCGATCCTCCATGCTTGACGTTCTCCAACGGGATTATGTCCGAACTGCGCGGGCCAAAGGTTTAGATGAAAGGGTCGTCATCAATAAACATGCTAAAAGAAACGCCATGATACCAGTTGCTACCGTGAGTGGCCAAACTATTGTCGGATTGATGGCAGGAACGGTAATTGTTGAAGCAATATTTAATCGAACCGGTTTAGGAAGCTTTTTAGCTTTAGCAGCTCAACAATTAGATTATGCCTCGATTATGGGTGGTGTCCTCTTTTTTGGACTTATATTGATTATTGGGAATCTTCTGGTTGATATCTCTTATGCTTATATTGATCCCAGGGTTAGGTTGGACTAGAAAAATGAAGTCGGAAACCCATCGGATTATAAAGAAACTATTTTTAAACGCTTCAGCAATTATTGGCTTTGTCCTCTTAGGTATATTTATCGTAATAGCCATCTTTGCTCCTTTTATAGCTCCTCCCAAAGAGGGGAGAGATCCCTATATGATGCCCATTGTCACTTGGACTTCAAGCCCTCAACCTCCTTCACCGGAACACCTTTTTGGGGTAGCAGGGAAAAGAGATATTTTTTATGGAGTAATCTGGGGTACTCGAACCGCTTTTCGTGTTGGAATAATAGTCACTGTAGTTTCAACGCTCATTGGTCTGTTTGTCGGATCAATAGCCGGGTATTATGGTAAACTTTTCGATGAAATTCTCATGCGAATCACCGATATTTTTATGGCTATTCCTTTTTTAGTTGCAGCTCTGGTATTAGCTGCTATCTTAGGAAGCGGGTTGAATAAAGTTATGATTGCCATGACGATTTTCGGCTGGATGTACCCAGCCCGTTTAATCCGAGGTAATATTCTTCAAGTGAAAGAAGAACAATATGTCATGGCAGCTAAAGCCCTTGGAGTAAAAAATTATTTGATCATCATCCGCCATGTCCTTCCCAATACAATTTTTCCAGTATTGATACAAGCCTCAATGCGGATGGGTTCATTAGTTATTACAGCTGCTGCCCTCAGTTTCCTGGGAGTTGGAGCTCCACAAGGGTATTCCGATTGGGGAGCACTTCTCAATTATTCTCGAAACTGGATGTTAGGAGGACAAGGTGAAGCTCTACGTTATTGGTACTCTACTGTCTTTCCTGGTGCAGCGATGGTTCTTTTTGTTCTATCTTGGAACTTAGTCGGGGATGCCCTTCGAGATGTATTTGATCCTCGGCTCAGGATATGAGGAGTCAATCATGAATACCAATAACCCTATCCTTAATATAGAAAATCTTAAGGTATATTTTTATAACGATTATGGTCAAGAACTCAAAGCTGTGGATGATGTCAGTTTCCAAGTTTACCAAGGTGAAACCATTGCCTTGGTTGGTGAATCAGGATGTGGAAAAAGTGTTACCTCTTTAGCCCTCCTGCGATTGATTGATTCGAATGGAAAAATCGTTGGCGGAAAAATAAATTTCAATAATTCTGATTTATTATCATTATCTGAAAAACAGATGCAAAGTATCCGTGGAAAAGACATTTCAATGATTTTTCAAGAACCTTCATCTGCACTCAATCCGGTTTATACCATCGGTGACCAAATTATTGAGGCAATCTCTCTTCATCAAAAAGTCAGCCATCATGAAGCCCGAAAACGGGCGGTTGAAATGTTTAAACTGGTAGGAATTCCCGATCCAGAAAAACGATTAAACGAATATCCTCATGAATTATCAGGAGGAATGAAACAAAGAGGTATGATTGCCATGGCACTCTCTTGCCATCCTCAGCTTTTAATTGCCGATGAACCAACCACATCTTTGGATGTAACCATCCAGGCACAAATTATTGAATTAATGATTAGCCTTCAAAGACAGCTTAATATGGCAGTTATTCTCATCACCCATGATTTAGGAATTGTCGCTACTATGGCGAAACGAATTGTTGTAATGTATGCTGGAAAAATAGTCGAAGAGGGAAACCGTCATGATATTTTTAAAAATCCTTGCCATCCTTATACCATTGGTTTGCTCCATTCTATACCTCGGTTGGATATCGAGCAGGAAAAACTTGATTCAATACCAGGCATGGTCCCCGATCCTTCACAATTTCCCGAAGGATGTCGGTTCCGAAACCGCTGTTCCTTTGAAGATGAGCAATGTGTAAATCAACCAAATAAAAGCAATGTAGATTTAAACCATTTTGTTTATTGTCATCACTGGAAAAAAATAAACCAACACTCAATTGAAGAGTGCAAAATCTATGAATAATGTATCTCTTTTAAAAATAAAAAATTTAAAAAAATATTTCCCAGTTAAAGCTGGCGTCTTCCGTTCAACAATTGGGTGGGTAAAAGCAGTTGATGATATTAGTTTTGAAGTATATGCTGGTGAAACTCTCGGTATTGTTGGAGAATCCGGTTGTGGAAAGAGCACCTTGGGTTTAACTATACTGCGTTTATACGAACCATCTTCCGGGCAGATAATTTTTGATGGGAAAGAAATTCATAATCTTCCCCAATCCCAATTCATTCTATATCGAAAAAACCTCCAGATGATATTTCAGGATCCTTTTAGTTCCTTAAATCCAAGAATGACTGTAGGATCCATAATCGAAGAAGGTATGAACATCCATAAGATTGGAAAATCCCAGGAGCGATCGGTCATGGTTATGAATCTTCTCAAAAAAGTCGGCCTTCAAAGCGATGGTGTAAACCGATTCCCTCATGAATTTTCGGGAGGGCAAAGACAGCGGATTGGTATTGCCCGAGCTCTGGCTATGAACCCTAAGTTGATTATTGCTGATGAAGCGGTCTCTGCTCTTGATGTCTCCATCCGTTCTCAAATATTGAATTTAATGATAGATCTAAAAGAAGAGTTTCATTTAACCTACATTTTTATTTCTCACGATCTTTCGGTAATTAAACATGTCTGTGATCGAATTATGGTCATGTATTTAGGAAAAGCGGTTGAAATAGCTCCTCGTTATGGACTCTTTAGAATACCATTTCATCCCTATACTGTCGCTTTGATTTCCGCCGTTCCCGTTCCTGATCCCGATTATCACATTGAGAGGATAATTTTACCAGGAGATGTACCCAGCCCGATTGACCCTCCTTCCGGATGCCGATTCCATCCGCGTTGTCCAGTAGCTCAAAAAAAATGTTCTGAAGAAGAACCTCTTTTAGTTGATCAAGGAAATGGTCATTTTGTTGCTTGTCACTACCCAGGAAGCTTAGCAATTAGTACCCCGATGATATTGACGACTGACGGTATTATATGATATTTTTGTCTCGCTAATATCTTAAACCAATCCAATCAATCCATTGATTTTTTTCAATTCTCATTGCATAATAAGGTGTTCTATTTATTAACCAGAAATAGAGTAGAGATATAAGCCCTTGGAAAAATAATTAGGAGGCGATACATATCGAGGTAAAATATCGCGTTAATAATCAAATACGAGCTCGGGAAGTCAGATTGATTTCCTTCGAAGGAGAACAACTGGGGGTTGTGCCTATCAAAAAAGCCCTTGAGTTGGCAGAAGAAGCTGGTTATGATTTGGTTGAAGTTGCCCCAGAAGCGAACCCACCAGTTTGTAAAATTATCGATTTTGGTAAATTTAAATATGAAAAAGAGAAGAAGGCAAAATCCTCTCGAAAGAAACAGAAAGTATCTGAGCTAAAAGAGCTCAAGATGAGGCCAAAAATCGATGAACACGACTATCAGGTAAAATTAAAAAGTGCTATCCGGTTTCTGGAAGATGGCGATCGGGTCAAATTTACTATTCGGTTTCGAGGACGAGAGTCTGCCTATGTCGATAAAGGGGTATTATTACTCCAAAAAATAGTTGATGATTTGAATGAAATCAGCAAAATCGAGCAGGAAATTAAAAACGAGGGTCGGAATCTTACCATGACCATTGCTCCCAAGAAATGAGGAGGATCAATTATGCCAAAAATGAAAACCCATCGCGGTCTGGCCAAACGGGTAAAGATTACCGCGAAAGGAAAAATAAAGGTGGCTCAGGGAGGAAAGAGCCATCATTTACATCAAAAAGAACAAGATCGTAAAAGACGGCTACGTAAAACGGTGATTGTTGATAAAAGTATAGAAAAGCGGATTAAGAAACTTTTACCCTATGCTTGATTATGGGCATCGGTACTTTTCAAATAGACTATAGTGCATGAATTTTATAAAAAAGCCAGGGTTGAATAAGTGAAATTTGGTTGGAAAGATAGGTGATTTTCGTTGCCAAGAGTTAAAAATAGTGTGGCATCACGACAAAGAAGAAAGAAAATAATGAAATTAGCCAGTGGTTATCGGGGTTCTCGTTCCCGTTCCTATCGGCGAGCAAATGAACAAGTTTTAAAGTCTCAATTCTACGCTTATCGTGATCGGAAAAACAAAAAGAGAGACTTCCGACGCTTATGGATCGTTCGTATTAATGCTGCAGTTCGGGAACATGGGTTAAAATACAACCAGTTTATATTTGCTCTAAAAAAAGCCGGTATTGAGATTGACCGGAAAAATTTATCCAATATTGCCATAACGGATCCAGTGGCATTTGCGCATCTCGTTGAGGTTGCCAAGTCAGCAACCTAATTCTTTTATTAAGGTGAAAGTTAAAATAAAATGCGATACCACTCTCCAAATGGTATCGCATTTTATTTTAATGGTTTTTTCGCGAGTGGACCTCTGGTTGATATTGTCGATGGGAGGAAGAGGTGTTGATTAATTTAAACAATGTTCTTGAAAAATTTCAGAATGAAATTGAACAGACAAAAACCCTTGATGATTTAAATCGTATAAAGGGGAAATATATAGGCCGGAAGGGACAGCTCAATGAATTATTTAAAGAAATAACTCAGCTTTCTTCCGATGAAAAAAAGGATTGGGGGAAAAAAATCAATCATTTAAAAGGATTGATAGATAATCAACTTCAGGAGAAATTAAAAGAACTTACCCAGACATTAAAAACGTCTATTAAGGTTGATATCTCCCTACCGGGAAAAAAACCTTGGGTAGGGTCATTCCATCCTATTCAATTAACTCTGCATCAAATCCTAACTATTTTCCAAAGTTTAGGTTTTCGAATTGAGTCAGGACCGGAAATTGAAAGTGAGTACTACAACTTTGAAGCTCTGAATTTTCCACCCGATCATCCCGCCCGGGATGCTCAGGATTCTTTTTTTCTCGATAAAGAATATTTATTGAGAACTCATACCTCACCGGCTCAAATTCGAATTATGCAAAAAATTCAACCCCCTTTTAAAGTAGTTGTACCCGGAAAATGTTTTCGACGGGATGCCATGGACGCCTCTCATAGCCCCATGTTTCACCAAGTTGAGGGCTTGGTGGTTGCAGAAACAATTTCCATGGGCGATTTGAAAGGAACCATCGAAGTGTTCGCCCAACGCTTTTTTGGGAATGACCGGCAACTTCGCTTCCGTCCCAGTTTTTTCCCTTTTACTGAACCAAGTGCTGAAGTCGACATTTCTTGTGGTTTGTGTCAAGGGAAGGGATGTCGTTCTTGTGGCCAATCAGGATGGTTAGAAATCATGGGAGCAGGATTGGTTCATCCCAAAGTTTTTGAAGCTGCCGGATACAATCCCAATCAGGTCAGAGGTTTTGCCTTTGGAATGGGAATCGATCGTGCTGCTTTATTAAAATTCGGTATTCCCGATATCCGTTGGCTATTTGAAAACGATATGTCACTTATCGAACAATTTCATGCTATTCAATAGGAGTATCCAAATACAATGAAAGTTGCCTATTCAATTCTCAAACGTTTCGTACCAAATCTCGACTGTCCGGCTGAAAAAATAGCCGAGATTCTAACATCTCAGGGTTTTGTGATCGAGAGCATAACGAGCGCTACTGACACTTTTTCTCCCAATTTAACCGCAGCGACCATCGTCAAACGGAAATCCGGAATTCTTTACGATGTTTGTACTGTCCAAATCAAAGATCGGCAGTATGATGTTAAATGTGAAAAGTGGGGAATACCGGATATCGGAAAAAAGGTTATAGTCAATCCAATTGGTGATTTGATAAGCACCCAGCCTCTTCGTAACCAGCGTATACCAGAAAAAGAAGAATTTTTTATTGAAATCCCAGCTACCATCGAAGCTGAAGAGGGAGAACTCATTTCACCTCAAATCATAGGAGAAGATTGGGTTTTTGATGTCGAAATCACTGCCAATCGCGGAGATTGTATGTCAATTATCGGCTTGGCGCGGGAAATAGCAGCAGGTCTCGATTTAGAATGCCAAATACCATCTCAACACTTAGATGTTGATGATTCGATCAGTAACTTTCAAGTCAACATAGACGATCAAGACCTCTGTCCTTTTTATAGCGGCCGGTTAGCTAAAAATTTTAAAATTCAGCCTTCCCCTTGGTGGATCGTTAGCGAACTTTATCTTTTGGGACAACGTCCTATCAACCAGGTAGTTGATGTGACTAATTTAGTCATGATGGAAACTGGTCAGCCACTTCATGCTTTTAACGCCTCTGGGATATTCGATCAAAAAATTGTTGTGAGAAGAGCCAAAAATAATGAATCATTGATAACCCTCGATGGAATAGAAAGAAAGCTCACCAATAATATGTTAGTGATTGCTGATGCCAATCGGCCGGTTGCTATCGCTGGTATTATGGGAGGATATGAATCAGAAGTTTCTCCTGACACTCAGGAAGTTTTCTTGGAAGCGGCGATATTTAACGGGAGTCAAATTCGTAAAACAGCTCGGGAATTAGGATTACGAACCGAAGCCTCCGCGCGCTTTGAAAGGGGAGTTGATCCAGGATCGGTATTCTATGCCAGTGAGCGTGCCCTATACCTCCTTAAAGAAATTGATCCTTCTATAAAGATTTTAAAAGACTGGGTAGTAAGCGGAGAAGTCGTTTCGTCAGAACCAGAAATTGAATTTTCATCTTCCTGGGTTGAAGAAATCATGAACTGTAAAATTCCGCTGGAAAAAATGCAAACGGTTTTAACTAAATTAGGGTTTGTCCTTCTTTCTCAACCCAACAACTCCATAATCAAAGTCAAAGTCCCTTCCTGGCGACCGGACGTTCAACAACCGATCGACTGTGCCGAGGAAGTTGGCCGTATCTTCGGTTACGATCATATTCGATCTCAAATTCCCAGTTTCCCCTTTGATCCCGGCAATCCTCGTCGGGAACTGTTATGGGAAGGTGTTCTCCGAAATCACTTGCGCTCAATAGGCTTAAAAGAATGCGTTTCGCTTTCTTTGACCAGTCAGGCCAATTGTGATCTTTTAGGTATTCCCGAGGCTGATGTGATCCGGGTTTTGAATCCACTTTCACAGGATCATGTCATTCTTCGTCCGGATTTGATCATCAGTGCTTTGGATATCATAAAAACCAACATCGCTCGAGGACGAGAAAATTTTGGGTTTTTTGAGTATGGGGAAGTATTTTCTCGAACCAACGACTTGGATAATCCCTATTGCGAAGAGTGGCGGTTGGTTGTCGTTTTGAGTGGTCATTCTTATCCTGCTTATTGGCAACAATTTTCCCAGATAGACATTTTTTCCTTAAAAGGTTTTGCCGAAAGCCTCATTGAGCTTATCGGATACCCGCTTCAGATGGTAAATTGGCAACCTTTAGATGAAAATCCTTATTTTGATTCGAGTCTTTCTTTTCGCGGTATACTCAAAAATGGTATTGAAATTTTTCGAGGAGGACTGATTTGTAAAACCATCAGTGATGCTTTTGGTTTCTGGGGAGAGCATTACTGTTTAGAGGTTGCCTGGCAAAAACTTTTTGATGGTATCAAACTGAATGATTTTCAACTCCAGGAAATCAACCGATATCCTTCAATCCGGCGAGATATTTCCATTGTTGTCAATCAAGACCAGACTTGGAAAAATATCGAGTCCTTGGTCCTGAAAGTAGCTTCTTCACATGATTTACCTATGGAGAGAGTCGAACTTTTTGACTCTTACCAAGGAAAACACCTTCCTCCGGGGAAGAAAACCTTTTCTTATTCCATTGTTTTCCGATCTACACATAAAACTTTAACCGATAACGAAGTCGATGAATGGGTAAACATCATTAAAGCAGCCATTAAAAAAGAACCGGAATTATTCCTTCGGGAGGAACTCGCAGGAGGATTCTAATCGACTGGTATAGCATAATCTGTATTTTTATTCTCATTCTTAATGTTATTCGAAGTTCAATCCGGGGTTTTAGTAAAGAGATTCTGGCTTTGACAGGAGTAGTGATTGGGCTTTTGAGTGCCTTACGGTTTCACCAGAACCTAGGTCAGTTTTTGACCAATCTCTTTCATTGGAATTCAGTCTGGATGAACTTGATTAGTTTTTTTGTGATCTTCATTCCAGTCGTTCTTTTGTTTTCCTGGGTGGGTATGTTTTTTCGAAAAGTTTTCGAAGGTCTTGATATTGTATGGTTCGATGCCATTCTAGGTTTTGTTATTGGTATCTTGAAAGGTTTTCTCTGGATCTCCATCATCACTCTTTTTGTGCTTAATGTTTCTTTTCTCGAATTTCTCAATAATGGTATTTATCAATCTCGTTTTTATCAAAGTTTTACCCAGCCAATCATTGTTTTTATTGATTCGATGGTTCAAAAAATTCCTGAATTTTCCTTTCTTAATGCTTATTTAGAAAAGGGTTTAAACCAAAGTGACGATGAACTTATCCAAAGATATACTGAAGAATTTTGATTTTGATAAAATACTTCATCAGTTAAGCTCTGCCTGTGTTTGTGATGTTTCTCGCGAAAAAATGATGGAATTGCAACCCTATACCAATCCAGAGATAATCAACCAAAGGTTGCAAACCGTCCAACAACTTCTTGATTTTATCACTTTTGACGGCAGCTTAGATCTTTCTGGATTAACCGACCTTCGTGAAATTTTTCAAAAAATTGCCATTCCAGGATCGGCTCTCAATTTAAATCAAGTCATTCAGGTTTTTCATTTTTTACTCTTATGTGAAAAAACCAAACATCTGCAAAATGAAACCAGAATAAAAGAGAAGTATCCGCTTATCAAAGTTTTTTTCGATGCTATTGAAAGCTATGCTCCTCTTATTAAGGAAATAAAATTGATCTGTTCACCTGATGGGTTGATTCTCGATACCGCCAGTCCTCGTCTCCGCGATATTCGAAGACGTCTGAACCGTCTTCAAGTAGAAATTCGAACCACCATTGAAAATTGCCTACGCAATCGGGATATAGCTCCTTATCTTCAAGATACAACCTACACCATTCGACGGGGGAGATATGTGATCCCCATTAAATCCGAGTTTCGAGGACGCATCGATGGGATTGTAGCCGATTATTCTTCGTCTGGTTCGTCAGTTTTTATTGAGCCAAAACCGGTTCTCTATTTAAATAATGAATTAGAAGTTTTAACTATCCAAGAAAATGATGAAATTGAAGCAATTCTGCTAAAATTGACCAACGATTTGCGATCTTACCTCGATCGGCTTAATGCTTCATTCCAGGCTCTGGTCGAACTGGATATTCTCCACGCTCAGACACAACTGGTTCGTAAATGGCAGGCGAGTGTTCCTCAGGTAGGTGAAAGAGATCTCCTCATCAAGGATGGTCGACATCCTCTTTTAGGAGAAAAAGCGGTTCCTTTCTCGCTTCATTTGAGTCCGGATAAAAAAATCATGGTTATTAGCGGACCGAATGCTGGCGGGAAAACCGTTTTGTTAAAAAGCTTAGCTTTAATCGTTTATCTTGCTCATTGTGGGATTCCAGTTCCGGTTAATCCTGGCTCTTCCTTACCTTTTTACCATCATCTTTTTGTCGACATTGGAGATCATCAGGATATTGAACAAAATCTCAGTACCTTTACCTATCGTCTTTCAGCTTTTCAGAAATCGCTTTCTCAAATATCATCTGATAGTTTATATTTAATTGATGAAATTGGATCGGGAACCGATCCCAACGAAGGCTCGGCGTTAGCTATTGGAATGATAGACTTTCTTAGTCAACAAGGAACAACCTGTATTGCAACCACTCATTATCCTTTGATAAAAAGCTATGTTTCTCAACACTCCTCTATGATTTCGGCATCAATGGAGTTCAATCCAGTTCTTTTCCAGCCAACCTATCGACTCTTAATCGATGAAATTGGGGAAAGTTATGGAATTAAAATTGCTGAAAAAATTGGTATCCCGCAATCGATCATTAAAACTGCTTTACAACAGCTTCAAAAAGAGTGGATCGATCTTAATGAATTAATCATCTCCAATCGAAAAAAAAATCAAGAATTAACCAGTCAATTAATTGAATGGCAGGAAAAAGTGGAAGATGCTACCAATCGACAGAAAGAAGTAGACCACCTTCAGGAACAACTGGAATCACAAAAAAAACTACTTATTAAAGATTTCCAGGAAAAATTAACCCAATACCTCAAAAAAACCCGGGATGATATATCACAACTCATTGGTCAATTGAGAAAGGAAAAAACTCTTGATGTAAGTGTTTACCAGGAGCTAAAAGAACGAATCGATCCTAAATTTTATTTGAACCAGGAGTTATCTTGTTCTTCTTCAGAAGAGAGCAGGAAGGATTCTCCACAACTGGCTATGGCTTTCCAAGCTGGGGAGAAAGTGATGGTTGATATTTTCCATCAAGAAGGAGAGATTGTATCTGTTGATGACTTAAAAAATGAAGCCGTGGTTTTGGTTAACGGCCGTAAGTGTATTCTCTCTATCGGTCATCTTCAAAAAAAATCTGAAGAGGAAGAATTTCAATCCGTTATCCAGCGGAGTTATTCTTTTCAACCATCTTTAAATAATGTAAGAAATCAAATTGAAATTCGAATGATGAAAGCTGAAGCTGCCCGGGAAAAATTGGAGAAGTATTTTGATCAAGTCCTCTTAGCTGGATTTAAAACTGTCTATATCATTCACGGGAAAGGAGAGGGAATTTTAAGAAAGGTTGCCCAAGAATTTCTACAAGATAATCCTGTGGTAGAAAGCTTTCGTAATGGCTTGCCCGAAGAAGGGGGTCTGGGGGTAACTGTCGTGATTCTTAAAGACTAATTTAAAATAAATGATTCATTCACTACATTGATTACAGACCTTAGTCGGCACTGTCCCTGATTTAAAAGGCAGTACAATAGTTTTCTTACAGGAAGAGGAGGGAAGAAGCCCCGACTTTAAACAAACCGACCTTTCAACCACCGATTCTGGTCGGATGAAATCCTCCTTTGGCAGGTTTTCATGGGCGGCTTTCATCACTTTAGCAAAAATTGGAGCTGCAATAATTCCACCAGTTTTTGCTTCTCCCAAGGGTTTGCGGTCGTCATTGCCCAGAAAAACCCCACAAACCATATCGGGGGTAAATCCAATAAACAGAGCGTCAATAAAATCTTCGGTTGAACCAGTTTTTCCACCGACCGGACGACCAATATTTGCCCGTCTGGCTGTTCCCCGTTCAATAACTCCCTGGAGTAAGCGAGCCATAATATAAGCAGTATCAGCTGGTATAGCTTGGCGTACGGTTTTATTGCTGGAATAGATTACATTTCCTTCCCAATCGACAATTTTAGTAATGGCGTACGGTTCAGGGATACGTCCTTCGTTCGCAAAAGCACAATAGGCATTGACTAATTCCATTAAAGTTACCTCTGAGGTGCCTAAAGCAAGAGATAGGTTTTTTTGGAGTTGTGATTTTACTTGCATCCTTTTGGCATAATTGATAACCTGGTCGGTTCCCAATTGTTGTAATAGTTTGATAGCAATAATATTGATCGATTGTTCCAAGGCTTCATGAATTTGAATTGCTCCACGAAAAGTTTTGTCATAGTTTTTCGGTTTCCAGCCATCGGGGAATTGGAGTGGTTCATCGACATACCAGTCCACTGCAGTAATTCCATTTTCAATAGCAGTCGTATAAATAAAGGGCTTAAATGTTGAGCCTGGCTGTCGATAAGCCTGAGTCGCTCGATTAAATTTACTTTCTTGATAATCTTTCCCTCCTACCATGGCTAAAATTTCTCCACTTTTGGGATCCATGCAAAGTATGGCGCCTTGATAACCACTTTCCTGCAAGGCACCGGTCGCAACTTTTTGGACATCTAAATCAAGAGTGGTATAAACTTTTAATCCACCGTTAAAAACTGTTTCCCCGTCGTATTTGGCCAATAACTCCTTTAAAATGTGGTCAATGAAATAGGGCGCACCCGATGGAATATTTTTAAGTCCAGAAAGAACGATAGGCGTCTCTATTGCTCTTGCCATTTCCGATAGGTCGATATACCCCCTTTCGGTCATGAGACGTAAAACCCGTCTTTGTTGAATTTGGGCAGCTCGAAGATTCACATAGGGTGAAAAATTTCCTGGAGAACGCTGTATCCCAACTAACATAGCGATTTCCGCCAAATTCAATTGGGAAAGGTTTTTCCCAAAGTAAACTAAAGCAGCAGTTTTTACTCCATAAACTCCATGCCAAAAATAAATCTGGTTAAGATGAGCTTCTAAAATTTGATCTTTGGTATACTTTCTCTCGATAAATAAAGCCAAAACCTGTTCCTTAATTTTTCGGTTAAAAATTCTTTCATGGGAAAGAAAACGGTTCCGAGCTAATTGTTGAGTGATGGTACTGGCTCCTTCAACAATTCGTCGGTTTAAAATATTTTGAAGAGTTGCTCTTATAATACCGCTGATATCTATTCCTGGATGCTGGTAAAAGTTTTGGTCCTCACTGGCTATAAAAGCTTTTTGGAGCAGTTCAGGGATGTCAGCAAGAGCAACATACTCACGGTTTTCGGTATAAAGTTCGTGGATTAGCCGATCTTGGTTATCGTAAACCCGGGTCGTAAAAGATGGTCGAAAATTATCGATCTGACTGGAAATAACTCGAATATCATCTAAATAAAAAAATTGAACCAATATGAAGAAAATAATACCAGCTAAAATACCAAAAACAAATGCTGAAAAAAATGAAAAACGGAAAAATTTTGATCGAGCACGTCGTCGCTTTTTCATTTTTAAAGAGGTACCTTTTAATTCTTTATTCATCTATTTTCCTATATTTATGAACAAAAGTTTTCGTTTTTTTGGATTTTGATATAATTTCACTAAAACTTTATTATATCATTCAATACCTTTTTTTAGGTATTTTATTTGAAAAAGTCAAATAATTGGATAGGAGAATTCAATGAAGAAACTTCCTCGTATGGCATTGATCGCTGCGCTCTATGTCGCTTTTACCATTCTTCCACCTTTTTATACTTTTTCATACGGACCGATACAAGTCAGAGTAGCAGAGGCTTTTACTGTCTTGCCTTTTCTATTTCCTGAAACAATTTATGGTCTTACCATTGGGTGTTTCCTAGCTAATCTTTTGGGGCAGGTTGGCTTCTTGGATTTCGTCTTTGGTACTCTCATTACTTTTTTAGCTGCCCTGGTCACCTCAAAAATGAAAAAAGCTTACTTAGCGCCGCTTCCTCCAGTCTTATTCAATGCTTTTGGTGTTTCATTATATCTCAGTAAACTTTTTCAAGTTCCCTATTTTTATTCAGTTTTTTATATTATGATAGGAGAATGTATTGCCTGTTATGGAATCGGATATCCAATCTTAAAAATCTTGCTTAAACGTGGAATAGTAAGGAGATGATCAGATTGAGTTTTGAAAAAAGAGCAACTGAAGACCTCGAAATTCTCTGTCGAGGGGTTGAAGATATAATTAGTCGCGAAGACCTCCAAAAAAAATTAAATCGCTATTATCAAACTGGACAGCCCTTAATTGTTAAAGAAGGATTTGACCCCAGTGCACCCGATATCCATCTTGGGCATACCGTTACCCTCAGAAAACTAAGACAGTTTCAAGCTCTCGGTCATCAAGTGGTATTTCTGGTAGGTGATTTTACTGGACGCATCGGTGATCCAACCGGTAAAAAAGAAACCCGCAAGCAATTGACCGAAGAAGAAGTCTTAGTCAATGCGAAAACCTATTCAGATCAAGCTTTTAAAATTCTCGATCCCGAGAAAACCATCATTGAGTTTAATAGTAAATGGCTTAAGAATCTTTCCTTTGTTGATATAATTGAAATTACTGCTCATTTTACCGTAGCCCGTATGCTGGAAAGGGAAGATTTTCATCAACGTATATCAAATGGAAAACCAGTCGGATTGCATGAATTTCTTTACCCAATTATGCAGGCTTACGACTCGGTTTCTCTACGTGCCGACGTAGAATTAGGAGGGACTGACCAACGTTTTAACTTACTCATGGGTCGTGATTTACAAAGGGAGTTTGGTCAAGAACCCCAAGTAGTCATGATGATGCCATTGTTAGAGGGTACTGATGGAGTTGAAAAAATGAGCAAAAGTCTCGGCAACTATATCGCAGTTAACGATCCACCCTTTGATATGTTTGGGAAAATTATGTCAATTCCTGATTCTCTAATAAAAAAGTATTTTATACTCCTCACCGATATCCCCATGAATACTATTCTACAATGGGAAAAAGATTTTACCAATGATCTCCTCCATCCTCGAGATTGGAAAATAATCCTGTCTAAAGAAATCGTCTCTATATATCATGGATCAGATCGTGCCAACCAGGCATTAGAAGACTTCGAACGAGCATTTGCCAAAAAGGAAAGTCCCGAAGATGCTCAAATACTTACTCTTACTAATGATGACCTTAAAGATGAAAAAATCTGGATTATTTCTTTACTCCTTAAAACTGGTGTATCTCATTCAAAAAGTGAATTACGAAGATTGGTCGAGCAGGGAGGAGTATATCTTGATAATATGAGGATAGCTGATCCAAATTCTGATATCCAAATTAAAGATGACCAATTTCTTCGGGTAGGGAAAAAGCACTTTTTCAGAATCAAGAAAAAATAAGAATGAGAAGTCAATTATTATTAAAGAATACTTATCTATGCTCATTCTTAACCTGGAAATATAGATTAAAATATTTTATTAGTCCTTTATTATGCGGAATGGAGCGACGTAGCAATCGCCTCTAATAATAATATATTGAAGGAAAAATTTAAAAGATGTGGCCGTTACCAGCTCAAAAGATGAGGGCTCAAGACAACAATACAACTTAAAAAGTATACTCTCCCCCGAGCTAGACAGTCAGCTAGACAGTCCCCTTCCCAAGGAGATGAATTATTGAATTCATTCCTCCAGGAAAGAAGAAATATGAGGGGGTTGTGTTGTGCACATTTTTTTCTCATCACTGCTTTTAAATTCCTGACTCGATATGAGCCACACGTCAATATATTTATAGAGGATAAATTTGCAACCCATGCTCAGTTAGTATAAAATAGTAGGGATAGAACACCTAGTTACTTAATTTTGCCGAATAAGGTTGGTGTTCTTTGAATGATTAGTTTTATTATTTGAACCTTACATCGAAGACTGATCCTGTTTTATAGGAGAATGAAGGCATACAAACAAGAAAGAGTGGGTTTGAAGCCCACTCTTTCTTGTTTGTATGAAAGACCAATATTTTTTATTATCGAACAAGAAAGTAATAGTATGCAGGGGGTTTAATATGAATAAAGATCTTTTTTTTGCAATCGAGCAAATTGAAAGAGCAAAGGGGATTTCGCGTGAGACCCTAAAACAAGCTATAGAAGCGGCTCTTCTTTCTGCATACAAGAAAAATTTTAAGGGCCCCCATAAAGCAGTGGAAGTTATTCTTGATCCAAATACTGGAGAAGTTAAAGTATACACCCACAAATTAGTCAACCCTGAAAATGGTGAAACGCTTGATATCGACGAATATGAAGTTCTATCCAACCAAAACCCAAATCGAGTTGGACCGGGAGAAATAGTTCAGGTTGAAATTACACCCAAAGATTTTGGGAGGATTGCAGCCCAAACTGCCAAACAGGTAATTATGCAACGCATTCGAGAAGCTGAGAGAAGTTTGGTATATGATGAATTTTTAGAAAGGGCAGAGGACATCGTTACTGGCGTCATTAACCGTAAAGAAGGGAAAAATATCATCATCGATCTGGAAAAAATTGAATCTCTTCTTCCGCCTAATGAACAGATACCATCGGAAAATTATCGGATTGGAGCCCGGATGAAATTTTATATAATTGAAGTGAAAAAAACCAGCCGGGGTCCCCGTATTGTTCTCTCTCGATCCCATCCAGGCTTAGTAAAAAGATTATTTGAATTGGAAGTTCCGGAAGTTCATGATGGTTTTGTCACCATCAAAGCTATCGCCCGGGAACCGGGAGCCCGAACTAAAATTGCTGTCGAAAGCCGGGATGCCAAGGTCGATCCGGTTGGTTCTTGCATTGGAAATAAAGGAGCAAGGGTTAAACATATAACCGATGAACTCCGGGGTGAAAAAATTGATATTATCCGTTGGAGCAACGATCCAAAGGTATTTATTTCAGATGCCTTGAGTCCGGCTCATGTCACCTTGGTCGAACTTGATTCTGATTCTAATACAGCCCGGGTTTATGTTCCCGATGATCAACTTTCACTCGCCATTGGGAAAGAAGGGCAGAATGCTAGACTTTCTGCCCGTTTGACCGGTTGGAGAATCGATATAAAAAGTGATCAGGAAATAAAAGAGGTGCCAAGTCATTGATGAAAAAAAAGAAAATACCCTTACGGCTTTGCCTGTCTTGTCGCCTTCGAAAAGAGAAAAAATCATTGGTTCGGATCGTTGCGTCACCTACTGGTGAGATAGATATCGATATGACTGGAAAAAAACCTGGAAGAGGAGCCTATATATGCCCGAATACAGAATGCAATGCTCGTATAAATAGGCAACTCCTTTCTTTTGCCCTTAAAACTGAGGTAATTCAGGAAGATGTTATAGCTCTACAGAGGGCAATTCAAAACCTAATTGAATCCTTGCCAAAGGAGGTTAAGCATGGCAAAAATTAGAATATATAAAGTGGCAGAACAGCTTGGTATGCCAACTCATGAAGTGATGGATATATTAAAAGCTTTAGGATCTGATGTAAAAAACCATATGAGTAGTATTGATGAAGAGTATATTGAGCTTTTACAGGAAGAAAGGGAGTATCAGAAAAAAGAAGAAGAAAAAAAACGAAAAAGAAAAGAGCGAACCATCCAACTCAAAGAATCCCCACTTTTGAAAGATATCGCTCGTCTTCTTGATATGAATTGGGAAGATATTGTAATTAAATTAGCCGATTGGAATGTGATTTTTGATTCAAAAAAACCTCTTCCACCATTAGTGGTTGAACGTTTAGCCCGTGAGAAAAACTGGGAAATCACCTGGGAAGATAGTTTACGAGAAAAAACTATTGAAGCTCTTCAAGGTAGTTTACAGATTCGCCCTCCGATTGTAACCGTTTTAGGTCATGTCGATCATGGAAAAACCACTTTATTAGATGCAATTCGTCGTTCTAAGGTTGCTGAATCTGAATATGGTGGGATCACTCAAAAAATCGGAGCCTATCAAATCGAAGTCAACAATAAAAAGATTACTTTTGTTGATACACCTGGCCATGAAGCTTTTACGGCAATGAGGGCTCGGGGAGCTCAAGTCACTGATATTACCATTTTGGTAGTAGCTGCTGATGATGGTGTAATGCCTCAAACCGTTGAAGCTCTCCAGCACGCTAAAGCTGCCGATGTATCTATTATTGTTGCCATTAACAAGATCGATAAATCCGGTGCAAATCCTGATCGCATTAAGCAACAACTCTCTGATCATGGGCTGGTTCCCGAAGAATGGGGAGGAGATACAATTTTCGTGAATATATCAGCACTTCAGAAAAAGGGGATTAATGACCTTTTAGAAATGATTTTACTGCAAGCCGAAATCTTGGAGCTCAAAGCACGGTATCAAGGTTATGCCACCGGAACTATTATTGAATCCCGATTAGATCGAGGAAAGGGACCGGTTGCTACGGTTATTATTAAAGAAGGAATCCTCAAGATTGGTGATTTTTTTGTTGCCGGCGCCACCTGGGGGAAAGTACGTTCTCTCTTTTCAGTAAATGGTAAATCCATTAAAGAGGCCGTTCCTTCTTTGCCAGTTGAAATTGTTGGTTTTTCTGAGTTACCTCCAGCTGGAACTCAATTCATGGTTTTGGAAGATGAAAAAATTGCTCGCCTCATAGCAAATCAAAAACAACTGAAGGAGCGGGAAAAATCTTTAAAAGGATCAAGTGCTCAGATTACCTCTCTCGAAGAGCTTCTTTCACCAGAAGAAGGAAAAAAGCGCGAGTTGAATATTATCCTCAAAGCTGATTTTCAAGGATCTCTTGATGCTATCGAAAAAGTTCTTTCCCAAATCGGGAGCGATGAAGTCAGTGTTCAGGTCCTCTCCAAGGGAGTTGGCAACATCAACGAAGCCGATGTCGTTTTAGCTGCAGCTTCGAATGGAATTGTTATTGGTTTTGATGTTAAACTTCCCTCTGAGGTATCAAAAGCTGCCAAAAGGGAAGGAGTAGATGTCCGTCTTTATCGTATTATTTATGATGTAATTGACGATTTACAAAATGCCATTAAGGGAATGGCAGCGCCTAAGCAATATCTGGAAAATATTGGGAAAGCCGAAGTAAGAGCGGTTTTTAAAATACCAAAAACTGGAGTGATATCTGGTTCGTATGTCACCTCGGGTAAAATTGAGAGAAATGCCTTTGTACGAGTAATTCGAAAAGGAGAAGTGCTTGAAGAATCAGCAAAAATTGTCTCCTTAAAAAGGTTTAAAGAGGATGTCAAAGAAGTCTCTATGGGATATGAATGTGGAATTGGACTTGATCGCTTTGAAGATTTTGAAGAGGGAGATATTTTAGAAGCTTATGTCATACGAGAAGAATAATGAGAATCGGATCCGGTCAAGTATTGCTTTCTCTTCCTGAAAGTTTTTCGTTAAAAGATAAAAGAAGAATTATGAATTCCATCAAACAAAGACTGAGAAACCGTTTTAATCTCTCGGTTATTGAATTAAATCCTGACGTTGCCTGGAACCAAGGCTTTATCGGCTTTGCCTGTGTTGGTGAAGATGAAATGACGGTAAGGCATTTGATCGATCAGATTGGTCGTTTTGTTGAAGACGATGGTCGGTATGAAATTATTCAATTTACTATACAAATCTATTGACCAATCAAAATAGGTAACTGTTGAAAGGGGTCTGAAAATGAAGAGCTATCGCTCACAACGTTTGGCTGAACTCATTAAAAGAGAGATAGCCACTATGGTTTTATCCAATGCGGCAGATCCACGTATAAAGAGATTGACTATTACCCATGTCAATATTACTCCAGATTTAAAAATAGCCAGAGTTTATGTCTCTTTCCCTGGCAACAAAAACGAAGTTGAAGAAAGTTTTCATGCCTTACTGAAGGCAAGTCGATTTATTCGGAGTCATATCAGTCAAAATATTCGAATACGGTACATGCCCGAAATTGAATTTATCTACGATACCAGCCTGGAAAAAGCTTATCAGGTCATAGACCTCATTAATCAAATAGGAAGAAAAAGCGGGAGTTAAAGATGGAAATACAACATTTACTCAATTCGTTACCCCAGAAAACTTCTATTATCATCGCTTCTCATCAAAATATTGATGGTGATGGTTTGGGGTCGATGATATCACTTTATTTGCTTCTTATTCAAAAAAAATTTGATCCAATAATGGTTTATGATGATACAATTCCTTATTTCTATCATTTTTTGCCAAATTTAAAGGACATCTACCCCCTTACTCACCCAAAATTGAAACAAATCCCCGAAAATACAGTCTTTTTCGCTGTTGACTGTTCCAATACTCAACGGCTCGGCCGACTGAATGATATTCGAGAAAAGTGTTCCTTGGTAGTCAATATTGATCATCATCCTGATAACTCTTCTTATGGAACCATTAACTATGTTGACCCTCGCTGCCCATCAACAACAATTCTTATCTACCAATTGGCTAAAAAAAACGGAGTGAATCTGGATTCATCATTCTCAATGTCAATTCTCACTGGACTAATTACCGATACCGGTGGGTTTCAATATGTAGAATTAGATCAGAAGCTCCTGAACATTTTAGAAGATCTCATCAATCAAGGAGCATCGGTCGCAACGATTATGCGCTATGCCTTTAAATGTCGACGATATTCAGCGTTGAAATTATTAGGGATAGCCTTGAATCATTTTGTATACGATTATCAGTATCACTTTGGATTAACCCATCTTCTCCAAAGCGATTTTGAACTTTGCGGAGCCTCGGAAGAAGATACTGAAGGAATTGTCGATTACGGACTCTATATCCCTGGATCTCTCATATCAGTATTTATTAGAGAAGTTGACAATCACACTTTTAAAGTAAGCCTCCGGTCCCAAGATGAAACCAATATTCTTCCTATTGCCCATGCTTTTGGTGGAGGAGGGCATTTAAAAGCAGCAGGTTTTAAAATCCAGGGAGAATTTAAAACCGTATACCAAAATCTGCAAGAGCATATACGGGGGTACCTTTCCTCCCAATCTGGTACACCCCATTCTTTATCTGTATAAAAACATGATTGGTGGAATTATTCCTGTATATAAACCGGTGGGGGTTGTTTCCCACCGAGTGGTAGAAACCATCCGTAAGGTGCTCGGAGTAAAAGTTGGTCATACCGGAACTTTAGACCCCTTTGCCAGAGGCCTTCTTCTCATTTGTTGGGGGAAAGCAACTCGTTTTACTTCTTTTTTTCAAGAACTCCCCAAATCCTATCGGGCTTGGATACGCTTTGGAGTCTCTACCGATTCCTTTGATGTCCTCGGACAGATTAAAAATTTCTCTCTTCAACCACTTGCTACCGATATTATTGAAAAAGTCATTATGCCTTTTCAAGGAACGAGACTACAAGTTATTCCTCTTTTTTCGGCAACCAAATACCAAGGACATCGGTTATATAAATATGCTCGTAAAGGAAAATCAGTTCCTGAATTGAAAAAGGAGATTACTATTCACCAACTTGAAATCATCAATATCCAATCTGGTTCATTGCCCGAAGCAGAAATTCTACTATCTTGTTCGTCTGGTACCTATATTAGAAGTATTGCCCATGAAATTGGAGAGCAGTTGGGTGTGGGTGGATATGTATATAGTTTACGTCGAGAAAACATTGGTAACTTCTCTTGGATTGATAGTTTGGTAGTCTCTGATGTCTTTCTTCAACCGGATTTTCTGATCCAAAAGTCCATTCCTGTTGATCAAGCTTTATACTGGATCCCATCGGTCTCTGTTTCAAATGAGGAAGGGAAAAAACTCCTTCAGGGGAATCCGATCAATTGGCCTGAAATCCTTCCACTGGAAATGAATCCTTTAATAAAAATTTATTCACAAAAACATTTTATCGGTATGGCTCGTGTTAATCAAGAAAAACGGCTTCTTCATCCCGAAATTATCGTTGAAGAGAGGAGTCGACATGTTATATAAAGGTTTTCCAAATAATTATCCCGAATCTGTTGTTGCACTTGGCTTTTTTGATGGAATTCACTTAGGTCATCAAGCCGTTTTAAACCAGGCAGCTACCATTGCTACCGAAAAAAAGAAACCATTACGAATCATTACTTTTTATCCTCACCCACGAAATTCTATTGGGCATAGTCATACTATAAAATATATAACCACCTATATCGAGAAATACCTGCGTTTTCAAAGCTTCTACCCGGGGTGTGAGGTTTATTTTCTCCGGTTTAACCGGCAACTTCGTCATACACCACCTGAAAGTTTTCTCGATCTGATCAATCAGCGGTTTAAACCAATAGCGGTGATAACTGGTGAAAATTTTCGATTTGGGTATAGAACCCAAGGAGATCAATTGTTTCTCCAGAATTTTTTTAAAAAAAGAGGGGTTGATACTGCAATCATTCCATCAATATCTCTTGATGGAGCTGTTCTATCCAGTACCATGGTTCGCCAACTTATTGAGAAGGGTAATATAAAAAAAGTAAATATGATTTTAGGATATCCTTTTTCCATCCGGGGACGGATTGTAAAAGGAAAACAAATTGGAAGTCAAATAGGTTTCCCAACGGCCAATTTTTTTCCAGTTTCTTCAAAAATTATGCCCCCTCATGGCGTTTACTTCGGATATATAGACTGGAAAATGGGAGAATATCCAGCTTTGATTTATATTGGAACGAAACCAACCGTCAGTCAAAACCAAAGAAGGGTTGTTGAAGTTCACATTGGCCATCAAATTCGCCAATCCCTTTATCAAGAAAGAGTTACGGTTCAAATTAGGCATTTTTGGCGTTTAGAAAAGCATTTTCCAACTATCGAAGCGCTGAGAGAACAAATAACCATAGATCAAGCCGCTTTTAACGCGTATTTACAGCATACTCAGGGTATGATAAACTAAACATCGAACGTATAGAAATCGGAGGTGTAATATCAATTGGCTCTTACTAAAGAAAAGAAAAATGAGCTTATAGAACAATTTAAAAATCACGATGGAGATACTGGTTCTCCGGAAGTTCAAGTAGCTTTGCTGACTGAAAGGATTCGTGAACTTACCGAGCACTTAAAAATCCACACCAAAGACTTTCATTCCCGTCGAGGTCTTTTTATGATGGTCGGTCAACGCCGTAGACTATTGAACTATTTAAAAAAGTACCACGTTGACCGTTATTATTCAATT
>Ga0334890_1000435_pt1 | contig 75135 bp, 65 predicted proteins | sample GraSluR1_MG_3_FD_207220 | JGI IMG/M metagenome (GOLD analysis project Ga0334890, IMG submission 207220) | Sludge microbial communities from methane-producing bioreactor in Wageningen University, Netherlands - Granular Sludge_31_08-R1 | ecosystem: Engineered > Bioreactor > Anaerobic >... | reverse complement strand
TCACCTCGAAGGTGCTCCTTTTCTTGGTTGCTGTGTTCTCTAGACAAGTCACATCATCCCAAGTCAGGGGCACTTTCGCTATCTCAACCCGCCACAGTCCACCTACCGTCATGAAAGCGCGAGGCTAGCCTCGGGGCTGCGTCCTGCCGGGCGAGCCACCGTCGTCCGACAGGTTTGCTGGTTCACAGGGTCACCGTGTCTGCGGTCTGGTGTACCAGCCCGTCGGCCTCCAGCGCGGCGAGGCATGCCTCGGCCTGTGCCCGCAGGTGCCAACTGTCGAGCACTAGCTGTGTCGGGACGCCGCCGGGTGATCGACGGACGACATCGAGCAACGCTCCGCGACACTGCCGGTCGCTGCCATGCCACGACTGAGGACGCGCGGCCGCGGCAGGTAGCGGATGGCCTGCCGCCCGCCACGCGCAGGCGTGGGCCACCGGACACGAAGCGCAGCGAGGACGGCGCGCCAGACAGACCAAAGCCCCGAACTCCATCACCGCGGCTGCCCAGCGCGGTGCCAGCTGCCCGGCAGCATCCGTGTAGAGCTGGGCTCGGGCACGCTCTGCCTTGGTGAGACTCGCGGCCGGCACGGCCTCGGCCACCTCGAGGCGAGTCAGCACCCGGCGCACATTGGTGTCCAGGACCGGCACGGCCGCGCCGAATGCGAAGCTCGCGATGGCGGCTGCCGTGTAGTCGCCGACTCCGGGCAGGGCCAACAGTTCTTCGAGACGGTCCGGAACCTGACCGCCGTGGCGTTCGGTGATCGCGGTGGCGCTGGCATGCAGGCGAAGTGCGCGTCTCGGGTAGCCGAGGCGTCCCCAGGCCCGCACCGCCTCCGAGCTTTGCTCGGCGGCCAGTGCGGCTGGGGTCGGCCAGCGCTCGAGCCAGGCCTGCCAGAGCGGAAGCACCCGGGAAACCGGGGTCTGCTGCAGCATGAACTCGCTCACCATGACCGCCCAGGGATCGTTGTGACGCCAGGGCAGATCGCGGGCGTGCACACCGAACCAGGCGATCAGCTGCTGCACGATCTCGGCCCGGTCCCTCACCCGGCCAGCGTAGCCGGATGTCGAGAAGCGCCGATCGTCCGCGTGGGAGCAGGCCAACCATGATACGGACACCTACGATGACGCCATGCAGGGTTGGCTGGAACCCATCGGCCCCGAGGAGCCGCGCGTCTACTGGATGCGGCGCGCCATCGTCCTCGCCGTGGCCGTCGCCGTGATCGCCGGAATCATCTGGCTGTTCGGGCGCCCGAGATCGGTGACCGGAACTCCGGTCAGCCCGAGCCCTTCGGTGTCGGCGAGTGCCTCTCGGACACCGAGCCCGAGCCCGAGCACCCCCACGGCCACGCCGACCCCGGCCCCCGAAACCGTCGCCAGTGTGCCGGCATCCGAGCCGACCGCCGAACAGCCGACCGAGGCCGCACCCCCGGCCGGCGAGCCCACACCGGCGGGCTGCCAGCCCGCGAAGCTCACTCTGCGGGTCGAAGGCACCACGCCCTTGTCCCGGGCGGAACCTGAGGCAGGCTTTCATGTCGTGGTGAGCACCACCGAACAGTCCTGCCAACTCGATCTGGCTGCCAGCGCGGCGGCCTTGGCGATCACTTCGGGCACCGACGAGATCTGGAGCACCAACGATTGTGCGGAATGGCATCCGTCCGGGAACCTCGATCTGGCTGCGGGGCAAGAGGGCGGATTCGACGTGAGCTGGCCGATCAAGCGTGCCGACGGCTGCGAGTTGAGCGACGAGACGCTGGGTGCGGGCACCTATGTGGCGACTGCTTCCATCGGCCAGTCGAGCGCGCGATTCGTGATGCAGTTGCAGAGCTGAGCACCGGTGAGCCGTCCTCGGCGAAATGGTTGCGCGTCAGCGTGAGCTGACGCTGTCGGAGATCCGGGCCAGGCCGTCACGGATCGCCCGCGCCCGCGCCGTACCCACTCCGGGCACTGCCGCCAGCTCCGAACCGGAGGCGGCGAAAACAGCCTGCAGCGAACCGAAATGCTCAAGCAGGCGCCCCGCGGTCGTGGTGCTCATCTGCGCCGACTGCGAGACGATCCGGTATCCGTGCGCGCGCAGGTGCGTGTCCAGATCCGCGGAGGTCAAGCCGATCGCGCTGGCGACGGTCACCGGATCGAGGAGGTCTCCGGTCGGCAGATGGCGCAGCACATCCAAGGTGAACCGTTCGGCTCCGGCATCGCGATAGTCGAGTTCGAGCAGAGTGGCGAGTTGGTCGATGCCTTGGGTCAACTCGTACATCTGCAGCTGGAGCAGCCGGCCGTCCACGCCGAGTGCCTCGACGTGGCCTTCGAGTTCCTCGGCGAGCCGGCGCACCATCGCCAGCGGCTGCACGGCCTGGACGAGGTCGCCGACCGTGACCAGGTCGTCCATCTCCAGCCCGGACAGTTCCCGGGTCACCGAATCAAGGCGTTCGCGGTAGCGCGAGAGGGTGGCCACAGCCTGCTCGGCGCGCACCAGGATCTGTTCCGAACTCTCGATCGGATATCTCAGCCCGGCCATGAACAGCGCGATGACCGACATGGCCGCCGATACCGTCACCACTGGCACATTCGATTGCAGTGCGACGCGGTCTGCGGTCCGATGCCGGGTGCCGGTTTCGACCGTCGGAAGGGATGCCGAAGGGGAGAAGTGGACCCCTGCGCTGATGATGGTCGTCAGATCGTCGTCGACGACGATGCCGCCGTCCATCTTCGCCAGTTCGCGAAGCGCGGTCGGCGTGAAGTCGGTGTTGACCGTGAAGCCGCCGGTGGACACCTGCTCGACCACCGGGTTGGTGCCCAGCACGATCAGGGCTCCGGTGTGACCGGCGCGGATCCTCTCCAGCCCCTCGCGCAGTGGGGTGCCGGGCGCGAGCAGCGCGCGGTATCGCCGGTACCGCTCCTCGTCGTGGCCCAGGTCTTTGCTCACGGCAACCAGTCTAGGCGGGTGGGTATTCGGCTTCGGTTACTGAAGCCCGAGTCGCCGAGGAGCGGCTTCGTCTCAGCCCGAGGGCGCCCAGGGCTTCGGCGACCGTGGCCACCTCGACGACCTTGAGCCCGTGCATCCGGGGCAACCGGTTGTTGGGATCCCGGTTTCCTGCCGGCACCAAGGCGAGTTCGAAACCCAGCCGGGCGGCCTCGCCAACGCGCTGCTCCAGCCCGGGAACCCGCCGCAGGTCTCCGGCCAGCCCTATCTCGCCGAGCGCGATCACCTTGCGATGGCACCCTTCGTCCAGCCCCGCGGACGCGATCGCGATCGCCAGTGCCAGATCGGCGGCGGGGTCGAGGATACGTGCCCCGCCCACGGTCGAGACATAGACATCGTGCCTCGACAGGCCGAAATTCGCGCGCCGTTGCAGAACCGCGAGGATCATCGCCACCCGCGACCCGTCCACCCCGTGGGTCACCCGGCGGGGCGGGGTGTCCGCGGCGACGGAGGCGACCAGCGACTGCACCTCGGCCAGCATGCAGCGGCTGCCTTCTCTGGTGACGGTGACACAGGTGCCCGGCGCCGGCTCCTCATGGCGTGAGGTGAACAGACCCGAAGGATCGGGAACCTCGACGATGCCGTGTTCGCCCATCTCGAAGCAGCCGACCTCGTCAGCAGGCCCGAAGCGGTTCTTGTTGGCGCGTACCATCCGGAAACCCGAATGCCGGTCGCCTTCGAATGACAGCACGACGTCGACCAGGTGTTCCAAGAAGCGGGGGCCGGCGACCTGGCCGTCCTTGGTGACATGGCCGACGATGATCACTGCCATGCCACGCCGCTTGGCGACGCGCACCAGCGCCCCGGTCACCTCCCGCACCTGGGTCACTCCGCCGGGCGAACCGTCGGCTTCGGCGGTGCCGATGGTCTGGACGGAGTCGACCACCAGCAGGCTCGGCGCGGTCTGCTCGATATGGCCCAGCACCGTGCCGAGGTCGGTTTCCGCAGCGAGATAGAGCTTGTCGGCCACCGCATGGGTGCGTTCGGCGCGCAGCCGCACCTGAGCAGCCGATTCCTCACCCGAGACGTACAGGGTGGTCTGCCCGGCCTGCGCCCAGCGGGCCGCCACCTCGAGGAGCAGAGTCGACTTACCGACCCCCGGCTCGCCGGCCAGCAGGACCACGGCGCCCGGCACGAGTCCTCCGCCCAGCACGCGATCCAGTTCGCCGATGCCGGTGAGGGTGCGCTGCGCGGCCTGGATGTCGACCTCGCCGATCGGTACAGCGGCGTGCGCCGGCACCGATGCGCTGACGGATTCGAGCTTGGGTGCACCACGTTCGGCTACCGATCCCCAGGTCTGGCATTCGCCGCAGCGGCCGACCCAGCGCACGGACGTCCAACCGCATTCGGTGCACTGATATCCGTCGGTCTTGGTAGCCATGCGAAGAGACTAGAGGGCGGCACTGACGTTTTCGTCGTGCGCCCGGTTGTCCCGCGATATCTTGCGGGGGCAAGGCGAAGCGCCGCGGTAACCGACGGGCTCGCCGAATCGAGCGGACAAGCTCAGACGCGGATCAGCCCGCGTCCGGGAACCTCGAAGGTCACCGAAGAGATCCCCGGAGAGCCGTTCGGGCTGGTGAAGTTGATCTTGATGTCGTCCAGCAACTCGGTGATCGGAGCGCCGACCCATTCCTCGACGCGGGAGCGGGACCCGGCGATCTCGATGGTGTCCAGCCGCACATCACCGTGCAGAGCCGAGGGCAGCACCTCCGGAGCGGACTCCCACTTCAAGAAGTAGGGCAGCTGAGGATCGGTCATCAATCCCTTGACGCCAATCTGATGCCACTCGAGTCGTCGTCCATCGGGGAACTGCCGCGAACCGGGCACCGCGCTGCGCTCCAGACGCCTCTCGAATGGGGCCAGATCGTCCACCGCTATCACCCAGCTCAGCCAGCCGCCGCCCAGCGCCTGGCGAGCGCGCACGACCTGGCCGTAGACCGCCTTGTCCGCGGCCGGATGATCGAGTACCTCGACAGCCTCGAGATAGCGGCCGTCTGTCAGCGGCAGGATGTTGTTGCGGGTGCCGAAGCGGGGGTGGAAGCCCCCGTCCTTGAACTCGCGTCCCAAGACCTCGCTCAACTCATCTACGGTTGCTTGCAGTCCCTGCGGGCCAGCCACGAATGTCAGATGGTCGATATGCATGCAGCCATTGTCGCAACTCGGTTGGGTATCTGCGAATCCGGGGTCGGGGCAGCACAACTGATGGATTGGCCAAGTACGGTGGATTCGTGGAATCTGCTGACCATCCGGAGCCGGCTCGGCGAGCGCTGCCCGACGATGGCTCCGCGACGCCCACCGTGGGCTTGAGTACGTCGGCCGTTTTTCCCGATTCGACCGGCAGTGCCTTCCAGCTGGCGGCGCAACTCGGCTACGACGGCATCGAACTGATGGTGGGAACCGATGCCGCGAGTGCTGATCTTGATCAGGTGCGGCAACTCCGGGACGAGTACCAGGTGCCGGTGCTGAGCGTTCATGCGCCGTGCCTGATGTTCACCCCGCGCGTGTGGGGCACCGATCCGGGAGAGAAACTCCGCCGATCGTGCGAGGCTGCCCTGCTGCTGGGCAGCGATCTGGTGGTCGTGCATCCGCCGTTCGCTTGGCAGCGCAGCTATGCGAGTACGTTCACCGAAACCGTCTACGAGCTCAGCGAGCGCACCGGCATCATTATTGCGGTGGAGAACATGTATCCGTGGCGGGCGCCCGGGCTGATCGCTCAGGCCTATGCGCCCGATTGGGATCCCACCGATCAGCCCTATGAGTGGCTGACCCTCGATCTGTCGCATGCGGCGACCGCCGGGGCACGTTCGCTCAGCTATCTGGACGATTGGGGCCCGCGGCTGCGCCACCTCCACCTGACCGACGGCAGCGGCTCGGTGCTGGATGAGCATCTGCTGCCCGGCGAGGGAAACCAGCGATCGTGGGAGGTAGTGGAGACTCTGCTCCGGCGCGGGTACCAGGGGCATATCATTCACGAAGTCAACACTCGCCGGGCTGCTACCGCCGATGAACGCGCACAGTTGCTGGCAGATTGCCTCGATCAGACCAGGCGGCACATTTCGGCGGCCGTGCAGGCAGGTAGGAGTGAAGGGCAATGATGAGTGATCTGGTCACCCGGTGGGCGCAGCGCGACCGCGTCCGGGAGGCTGCCATGTCGACATCGGCAGCGCGCGATCTGGTGGCCCGTTACGTCGCCGGTCAAGACCTGGACGATCTGATCCCGGTGCTGATATCGCTGATCGACAAGGGATTGCTGGTCAGCGTGGGCTATCTCGGTGATCATGTGAACACCCTTGAACAGGCTGCCGCCAACAAGGACGTCTATCTGACCATCGTCCGGCGGCTGAGTGATGAAGGCATCAGCTCGTCGTCGGAACTGTCGCTGCGATTGAGCCGGCTGGGCCAGCGGCTCGGGGCCGAAGGCCGGCATTTCGCGTTGGGGGCAGCGCGCACGATCTGTCGCGCGGCCAGCAATGCCGGAGTGCTGGTGACAGTCGACATGGGCGACTACGAGTTGGTGGAGCCGACGCTGCGCGCCTGGGAGCAGCTGCACCAAGACATCCCGGCCGTCGGAGTGACGGTACAGGCGGCGTTGCACCGCACGCAGCGCGATTTGTCGGACCTGGCCATGCCTGGCCGCCGGATCAGACTGTGCAAGGGGGTCTTCCGCGAGCCCAAGCAGGTGGCATTCCGGAACCGCCATGAGATCGACCTGGCGTTCGTCCGCGACCTGCGGATGCTGATGAACAGTCAGGTCATCGCACTGGTGGCCAGCCACGATCCGCGGATGATCTCGATCGCCGAAGAGCTGATCAGGCGCACCGGCCGTCCACCCGAGAGCTACGAGTTCCAGATGCTTCACGGCGTGCGCCCGATGGAGCAACGCAGACTGGCCGACGTCGGTTACCGTTCGCGCGTGCTGGTGCCGTTCGGGCCGGGCTGGTACGACTACTACACGCAGCGGCTGGCCGAGCGGCCGGCCAATGCGGCGTTGTTCGCGCGTTCGCTGTTCGGGAAGCGCTGAGGTGGCGGCGACTGCCGCGCGCACGCGTCCACGTCTGGTGCTCGAGACCCTACTGATTCTCGGGATATCGCTGGGCAAGTCGGCGGTCTACTCCATCCTCAACATCATCAACCGGCTGACCTACCAGGTGACCTTGTCGGAGCAGACATCGACGATGAACTCGGCGGTCACCCCCGACCGGCCCTGGCTCGACCTCGCCTATCAGCTGGCCAATAATCTGCTGCCGTTCTGCGCGCCGTTCCTGGCGATCTACCTGCTCTGGCGGATCTGGCCGCCGGGGCCCAGTCCGTGGCGGGCGATCGGTCTTGACGGACGCCGGGTCGGGCGCGACATCGCGCTGGGGGTCGGCTTGGCGTTGCTGATCCTGGGACCCGCGCTGGGCTTCTACCTGCTGGCGCGGCAGTTGGGCATCAACACGACCATCGTGATGGCCGATCTGGGTTCGGATTGGTGGACGATCCCGATGTACTGCCTGGCAGCGTTCCAGAACGGCTTCCTCGAAGAGGTGGTGATGATCGGCTACCTGACCACCCGGTGGCGGCAATCCGGCTGGCATCCGGGCGCCGCGATCGTGGTGAGTGCACTGATCCGCGGCAGCTATCACCTCTATCAGGGCTTCGGGGGATTCATCAGCAACCTGGTGTTCGGCCTGTTGCTCGGCTGGTTGTACCAGCGGACCAGACGCCTGTGGCCGCTGGTGATCGCCCACACGGTGATCGACATCACCGCTTTCGTCGGCTATTCGTTGCTCGCCGGGGTCGTCGGCTGGCTCTAGCCCGTGGCATGGCTGGCGGCGGTAGCGGTGAGCGCAATGGTGGCCGCGGACGATAAGCTGGCCCGTATGCGAGTTGGAGTATTCGGTGCCACCGGTCAGGTCGGCAACGTCATGCGGACGTTGCTCGACGAGCGTAACTTTCCCGTCGATTCGATGCGGTACTTCGCGTCCGAACGCTCCGCGGGTAAGAAGCTCGACTGGCGTGGCGAGCAGATCGTCGTGGAAGACATGGCCACGGCGTCCTTCGAGGGCCTCGACATCGCGATCTTCTCCGCCGGCAAGGCCGCGTCCCAGATCTACGCGCCGAAGGTTGCAGCCGCGGGCGCAACCGTCGTCGACAACTCCTCGTGCTGGCGCGGCGATCCCGATGTGCCGCTGGTGGTGTCCGAGGTGAATCCGCAGGACGCGATCAACCCGCCCAAGGGCATCATCGCGAACCCGAACTGCACCACGATGGCCGCGATGCCGGTGCTCAAGCCGTTGAGTGATGCCGCCGGCCTGGAGCGCCTCATCGTCGCCACTTATCAGGCGACCTCGGGTTCGGGTCTGGCAGGCGTGCGGGCTCTGCACGATCAGTCGGTGGCCGCGGTCGGCCAGGATTTCGCGCGGCTCACCTACGACGGCCAGGCCGTTGCCACTCCCGACGATCTCGGCCCCTACGTCGCGCCGATCGCCTTCAACGTCGTGCCCTACGCCGGGTCGCTGGTCGATGACGGCTGGCTGGAGACCGACGAGGAGCAGAAGCTGCGCAACGAATCCCGCAAGATCATGCACCTGCCGGATCTGCTGGTCAGCGGCACCTGCGTGCGTGTCCCGGTCTTCACCGCTCACTCGCTCAGTGTCAACGCGACCTTCGAGCGCCCGATCGGCCCGGACGAGGCCAAGGCGCTGCTCGCCGATGCCCCCGGGGTCAAGCTGGTCGACATTCCGACGCCCCGCCAGGCGGCCGGCATCGATCCGAGCCTGGTCGGGCGCATCCGCGTCGATCAGTCCGTGCCGGGCGGACGAGGCCTGACGATGTTCATCTGCTGCGACAACCTGCGTAAGGGTGCCGCGCTGAATGCCATCCAGATCGCCGAACTCGTTGCGGCAGACCGAGGCTGACATGACGGGTCGCACGACAGCAGATGTCGTTGTCGTCGGAGGCGGCGTGATGGGCACCGCGATCGCTTCCGGCCTGGTCGCCGACGGCTGGACGAGAGTCCGGGTCGTCGAGCCGAGCGCAGATCGTCGCGCCGAACTGGCCTCGGTCGCCGGTCTGCAGGTGGTGGCCTCCGCCACCGAGATCACCGGCACTCCCGAGGTGATCGCGGTCGTCGTCAAGCCGAAGATCGCAGCCACCGCCTGCCAGCAGATCGCACCGCTGATCGGTGAGCAGACGCTGGTGATGTCGATGTGCGCGGGCGTCCCGCTCGGCCTGCTCGCCGAACATCTGCCCGGGGGCACCCCGGTCGTCCGGGTCATGCCGAACACCCCTGCGCAGGTCGGGGCGGGCATGTCTGCGCTGTCGCCCAACGAGACGGTCAGCCCACAGCAGCTCGATCTGGCCACCAGCCTGATGCAGGCGGTCGGGGAGACCATGATCGTCCCCGAGTCGCTGCAAGACGCCGTGACAGCAGTCAGCGGCTCCGGCCCTGCCTATGTCTTCTATCTTGCCGAGGCGCTGACCGAGGCCGGGGTCCAGGTCGGGCTGACCCGTCAGCAGGCCGACAAACTGGCTCGCCAGACGATCATTGGTTCGGCTCGGCTGCTCGCTGCCGGAGAGCATCCGACGGTGCTCCGGGAGCGGGTCACCTCACCCGGCGGCACCACCGCCGCGGGCATCCGAGTGCTCGACGCGCACGCCACTCGGGCCGCTGTCAGCGACGCGGTGTGGGCCGCCTACCGGCGCAGCCGTGGGGAATGACGATTGTTCATTCCGAAGCCCCCGCGGTAAACTGCTCAAGTTGCGGTTAGCCGCACACGGTGAGTCTGTGCGCGTCGCAACTCATCACACCAAGACATTCAGATTCTCGAGAGGATCACAGTGGGATCGGTCATCAAGAAGCGCCGCAAGAGGATGGCGAAGAAGAAGCATCGCAAGCTGCTGAAGAAGACGCGCATCCAGCGCCGCAGGGCAGGCCGCTAAGCTCTGCCGGGCTTCGGCCTGGCGGTCAGCCATTGATGTGCTCGAGGTTGTCGTGCTCTTCGGGTGGTCATGCGCAGAAACTTCGTCACACGTCCGCGGGTTGAGGAGTTGCCGTGAGTGAGCAGCGATCAACACTGGCGCTTGCCGATTGTGATCCGGCCGTCCTGACGGCCAGCCGCCATCCGGCCCGGGTCATCCCCGGCTATGTGATTTTCGTCGGGGTTGGACTGGGCGGTCCGCTGCGGCTGACGCTGGCCGGTCTGAAGGCCATTGAGGAAGCCGATGTCATCGTCCTCAATCCTGGCGTGGACGAGGGACTGCTGGACGAACCCGAAATCACCACTCCGGACCGGGCGGTGACGGTCGTCGCCGATGATCATCCCGACCTGGACAAGATCACCACGCTCGTCCAATCCGGGCTGAGCGTGGTCTGGCTGTTGGCCGGCGACCCCTTGATGGACGCCGAGGCAGCGCCTTACACCTCCGAGCTCAGGGCCAACGGCTGTCGTATCGACATGGTGCCGGGCCTGTCCAGGCTCAGTCTCGCGATCACGTCGACCGGCATCACGCCGGGACCGGGTTTCCGGCTGTGGTCCGGATCGGCAGCGATTTCCGGCGATGGTGAGTCGTTCGTGGCGTTGCTGCCCGATCAGCAGGCCGACGACATCATCGCTCACGCCGAGCAGATCGGACTGCCGGCCGACACCCGCGCCCTGGTGGTCTCCGACTACGCCACCAGCGCTCAGAAGACCACACCGACGGTCCTCGGTGAGCTGGCCGACGCGCTGAACGCCGTCCAGGATCGCCCGTCCGCCGTGATCATCGGTCCCGCTGCCGTACGCGATCCCAGCCTGAACTGGTTCGAATCCAAACCCCTGTTCGGCTGGCATGTGCTGGTTCCGCGCACCAAGGGGCTGTCGGGGGCCATGGAACGCCGCCTGGAGCACCACGGTGCGGTGCCGGTGCAGATACCGACGATCTCGGTGGAGCCGCCGCGCAACCCGCAGCCGATGGAACGCGCCATCCAGGGTCTGGTCGACGGCCGCTACCAGTGGATCATTTTCAACTCCGCGCAGGCGGTGCGCGCTGTCACCGAACGGCTGGTCGGGCTCGGGCTCGATTCGCGTGCCTTCTCCGGTCTGCGCATCGCGGCCGTCGGCGCCGACACCGTGACCGCGCTTCGCGGCTGGGGTATCACCCCCGATCTGGTGCCCGAGGGCGAGGCGCGCAGCGAAGCACTCGCCTCAGAATTCCCGATCTTCGACGATCTGCTCGACCCCATCAACCGCATCTTCATCCCCCGTGCCGATGTCTCGGTCGACTCGCTGGTACAGAGCATGAACGAACTGGGCTGGGAGGTCGACGATGTGGTCGCCTACCGCACGGTTCGCGCCGCGCCGCCGGCCGCCGAGATCCGCGATGCCATCAAGGCCGGACGATTCGACGCCGTGGTCTTCAGTTCTGCCTCGACCGTGCGGAATATGGTCGGCATCGCCGGCAAACCGCATGTCGACACCATCATCGCGGCTATCGGTCCGGCCACTGTCGCCGCCTGCGAGGAGGCGAATCTGCGGGTGGATGTGGTCGCCTCGCAGCCGAACCAGGCCGATCTCGTGGACGCTCTGGCGGCATTCGCCGTCAAACGGGCCGAGCAGCTCGGCGCCCGCGGCGAACCGGTCCGCAAGCCCTCCCTGCAGCGGCCCAGAAGACGAAACAAGTAGTCCCCGGCTTCGAGTTCATGGCCCCAGGCGCACAGCCGGTAGGCTTCATTCGTGCAACCCAGCCAGACAGACTCCAGTCCAGCAGCCCAGGTGCACGTCGTGCGCCATGGCGAGGTGTTCAACCCGACCGGCATCCTTTACGGACTGCTGCCCGGCTATCACCTCTCCGATACCGGCAGGGCCATGGCGAACCGACTGGCCGAGTACTTCGCCCCCATCGAACTTGAGCAGTTGCGCTCCTCACCGCTCGAACGTGCCCAGGAGACCCTTGCACCGATCGCAGCGACCCATCCCCAACTCCCGGTCCGCATCGATGACCGGCTGATCGAGGCCGACAACAAACTGGCCGGCCAGGTCTTCGGGAAGCACAACGTGGCGATCTTCGACCCCCGCAACTGGCGCTATTTCGTCAATCCGCTGCGCCCATCGTGGGGAGAACCCTATGTCGTGCTTGCCGCTCGGATGCTCGATGCGATCGCCGACACCGCGAGCGAGCTGAGCCCAACCGGGCAGGCCGTGCTGGTCAGCCATCAACTGCCGATCTGGATCGCGCGGCGCGCGGCTGAGGGACGCCGGCTCGCTCACGATCCCCGCAAGCGGCAGTGCACCCTGGCCAGCGTGACAACCTTCCGATTCACCGACGGCCACTTGAGCGGGGTGACCTACGCCGAACCGGCGCGCGACCTGCTGAGAGAAAACGGTAACAAGGCGTTTTCGTCCGGCCACTGAGGAGCGGAGGCTGAGAGGATGACAAGCATGCAAGACAACACAGCTGCCGCGGACCATGTCGATCTGTGCATCATCGGGTCGGGCTCGGGTCTGTCGTTGATCGATGACGACATCAACGACTGGCAGATCGCACTGATCGACAACGGCATCGGCCCCAACGATGCGTTCGGCGGCACCTGCCTGAACGCCGGCTGCATTCCCAGCAAGATGTTCTCGTTTCCGGCCACCTACGCTCTGGCGCCGACTCACGCGGCACGCGTCGATGTCGATCTGGGTGTTCAGGGGATCGACTTCAAGGCCATCCAGGCCCGCACCTTCGGCCGCACGGACGCCATCTCCGCGTCCGGACTGGCCGGGTTGACCAGGCGTGAGAACGTGCAGGTGCTGTTCGGTTCGGCGACGTTCGTGGACGATCACACAGTGCGTGTCGGACACCGGCAGATCACCGCGGACCATATCGTCATCGCCGCCGGATCGCGGCCACGCCAGGTCCGGGCGCCCGGCTTCGACGATCCCTATCTGCAGGCCTTCGTGTACACGTCGGAATCGATCATGCGAGTCGAGGAGCTGCCGCAGCGCCTGATCATTCTCGGCGGCGGTATCGAGGCCGTCGAGTTCGCGCACATCTTCGCCGCGATGGGCTCACAGGTTTCGATCATCTCCCGCAGCGAGCCGCTGCTGCGTGCCCTCGACAGCTCGGTCGCCATCCGGGTCACCGAAGAACTCGCCCAGCGGCTGGTGCTGCGGCTCAACCAGAGCGTGGTCGGGCTGGATTCGGACGATGCAGGGGGCGTGGTGGTCAGCACCCAGGATGCCCACGGCATCGAATACACCTACCAGGCAGATGCCGTGCTGACCTGCATCGGGCGCATCCCTAACGGCGATCAATTGCGGGTTGACAAGGCCGGTATCTCGCTGGACGAGAAAGGTTTCATCCCCGTGGACCAGTATCTGCGCACCTCGGTGCCGCACATCTGGGCGCTCGGGGATATCTGCTCGCCGCAGATGCTCAAGCATCTGGCGAATGCGCAGGCCCGGCTGGTGAAGCGCAATCTGCTCGCCGAACGGGCCGGGCGTCCACTGGAGGCCCGTGACGAGCGTTTCGTGCCGCAGGGAATCTTCACCGAACCGCAGGTCGCCTCCGTCGGGGCCACCGAGGAGCAGCTCCAGGAATCCGGCGTCGACTACGTTGTTCACGTTCAGGAGTACGCCTCGGTCGCCTACGGCTGGGCCATGAACGATATCGATCACTTCGTCAAGCTGCTCGCCGATCCCACCGGTGAACATCTGCTGGGCGCCCACATCGTCGGGCCGGACGCCACGATCTTGATTCAGCCGCTGGTGCAGGCGATGAACCTCAATCAGACGATCAGTGACGTGGCCAAGGGCCAGTACTGGATTCACCCGGCGCTGACAGAAGTGGTCGAGAACGCCCTGCTGGGCGTGCTGCGGGTAGCCGCCGAACAGAGCGCAGCGCTATGAGCAGGAGCCGTTGGACGGCTGGATTGCTGGTTCTGGCTCTCGGACTTGCCGGTTGCGCGGCCACCCCGAATGGCTCAGGTGGCACCGAGACCGGTTCGGTCACTCCCAGCCGGACGATCACCTTCTCGCCTCCGAGCCTGCCCGCGTCCGCCGACAGTGCGGCGACGATCGATCCGGCGACGCAGTGCTTCGCGTACGCCCAGCGGCTGAGCCTGGCCCAGCAGGTCGGCCAGCTCTACATGACCGTGCTGATGGCCGGTTCGGATGTCGATCAGGCGATCGCCCAGATCAGCGCCAGCGGCAATGGGGCGGTGATCCTGCTGGGTAATCGCACATCTGGACTGGCCGCTGTTCAGTCGGAGACCCAGCAGCTGCAAGATGCCGCCCCCGGCGGGATCCCGCTGCTGATCGCCACCGACCAGGAGGGCGGCCTGGTGCAGAAGCTCAGCGGGCCCGGTTTCGCCACCATCCCCGCGGCCACCGAGCAGGCGCAGCTGGACAACACCGAGCTGCGCGGCAGCTGGCAGCGCTGGGGGCGCGAGTTGCGCAATGCGGGAGTCAACTGGAATCTGGCGCCGGTGGCCGATGTGGTGCCGACCGATCAGGTCGCCAACAACGCCGCCATCGGTCAACTCGATCGTGGCTACGGCTCGGACCCTGAGGGGGTCGGCCAGAAGGTCGCCGAGGTCATCGGTGGATTGAGCGATTCACGGGTGGCCAGCAGCGCAAAGCATTTTCCCGGGCTGGGTCGTGTCAATGAGAACACCGATTTCGCGGTCGGGCATGACCGCGTGAGCCAGCTGGACGATGCCGACCTGGCCAGCTTCCAGGCCGCGATCAACGCGGGTGCATCGTCGGTGATGGTTTCGTCGGCGATCTACGATCAGGTCGATCCGGACAATCCGGCGGTCTTCTCGTCCACGATCGTGACCGGGATCCTGCGGGAGCGAATGGGTTTCAACGGGGTCGTCACGTCGGACGATCTGGGGGCGGCGGTCGCGGTCGCTGGTTACCCGGTCGCCGATCGTGGGCTGGCCTTCCTGCGGGCCGGGGGAGACGTGGCGGTGGTGGCCGACAGCGCGGCAGCGCAGCAGATGGTTGCCGCCACGTTGGCCGCTGCTCAGGCCGATCCGCAGTTCGCCTCCGAAGTGACCGAGAAGGCGGCCCGGGTGCTGGACCTCAAGACCGACCTCGGGTTGATGAACTGCGCGTCGTGATGCCCGTTCAGGCGGACTCACTGTCGCGCAGTGCCCGTGCCGAGGCCGGCAGATTCGTGATGATCCCGTCGAGACCTTCAGCGATGAAATGCTGCCAGATCTCCGGTTCGTCCACCGTCCAGGCGCGAACCGGGATGCCGGCCTGCTGGTAGTGCGTGATCTCGCCCGGCAGCAGGAGCTGAAGGTACTGCGGATGGGCCTGAGGGATGCCGACGATCTTCAGGTAGACCCACGGCCTCAGCAGGCCATCGGGGTAGAGCGCCGCGACGGTGACCGAACGGTCGATCTGCTGGATCTCGTGCAGCACCCGGTGATCGAAGCTGCTGACCACAATGCGGTCGGCGATGCCCGATCGGTTGAGGTGGTTCACCACGTTCTGGGCGATCCCCGGATAGCGATGCGGGAGATTCTTGATCTCGACGTTCAGCTGCCGGTCGGTGGGAGCGTAGAGCTCGAAAACCTCCTCCAGACGGGGCACGCGTGCCACGCCCGTGGTCTCGTCGCCCACGTCCAGCTTCTGCAGGTCGTCGTAGGTGGCCTCGGCGATGTTGACTTTCTCGCCTTCCGGGCCCTCCAGGACGTCGTTGTGGGCGCAGACCAGCACATCGTCGCTGGTCTGGTGAACATCGAACTCGAGACCATCGGCGCCGTCGTCGATCGCGGCGCGGAAAGCCTCGAGCGTGTTGGATGCGGTGATCTGTTCCGACCTGGCGTGAGCCCAGATGAGAGTCATCGACCTGCTCCTCGGTGGGGTTGTCTGGTTATGAGCCTACTGTGCGGGCCTTCGGCTGTGACCGGCCGGGCCACTTCTTGACCGGGGTTGCACCGGCCGAAGCAGGATCTCGGCCCAGCATCAGTTCCGGGCAGCTTTCGCGATGATGGCGGCAACGGCGTCGAAGTCCGAGCGCAACCCGCCGAGCGTGATGCGCAGATGCCCGCCCGCATCCGACGCGCATTCCGGATTCGCGAGGAACTCCGTTCCCGCTGAGGCTCGGATCCCGGCCGCGAGCAGTCGCGTCATCGCCGCGTCCTCGTTCGCCACCGGGATCCACATGGTCAGGCCGTCGCCGGGCGGCACCACGATCCCGTGGGAAGCGAGCGCGGCTGCCATGGCGGTGCGGCGGTGCGCGTACTCCTGCGCGGCCTGGTCCACGATGGCCATGCTCGTGGGGTTCGTGAGCATGCCCACGAGCACCATCTGGAGCAGCCTGCTCGTCCAGCCGGTGCCCATCAGCCGGCGGGCAACGACCGCGTTCACGACGTGCGCCGGCCCGCCGAGCCCCGCGATACGCAGATCGGGACCATGGGTCTTCGAGTACGAGCGGACGTGTACAACGCGGTCGGGCAGGTAGACGCCCAGGCTCATGTCGCGAACCGGTGCGATCCGGCCGCTGTGATCGTCCTCAATGATCACGAGCCGGTTGCGATTGCCGGTGCCGCTGGTGCGGGCCCGGATGATGGCCGCCACCTCGCGTACTCGCGTCGGGGTCATCGATACGCCGGTCGGGTTCTGCGCACGAGGCTGCAGGATCATTGCCCGGGCGCCCGCGGTGATCGCCGCGTCGACCGAATCGGGCGTGGCGCCGGCGTGGTCGAGGGCGATCGGGACGCGGACCAGGCCGAGCTGATCGAGGATGTCGAAGACCGGGGGATAGCCGGGACTCTCGACCGCGACGCGGTCGCCGAAGCGGACCACCTGATTGAGGGTGCGGATCAGCCCGTCCATCGCGCCGTTGACCACGGTGATGCGCTGAGCCCGAAACGGCCAGGTGTCCTGGAGCAGCGATTCGAGCTGGGGCAACACCGGTGGTGCCAGATAGGAGCTCACCTGAACAACCTCCAGATTCGCCGCGGCAGCCATCAGCGGCTCGCGAATGTCGGGCAGCAATGACGGATCGGGAGTACCGGTCGACAGCTCGAGATGCACCTCGGCGTCGATCTTGCGGCTACGCCGGTAGCGCGGTGGTAGCCAGCTGGCAGGGGTGGGCAGCACGAAGGTGCCCGCGCGTCCCCTGGACTCGACCAGGCCGAGGGCCGACAACGTATTCCATGCCGCCGCAACGGTGCCCGTGCTCACCCCGAGCTGGGGAGCGAGATCGTGAACAATCGGAAGCCGGTCGCCGGGTGAGACGACGCCCGCGTTGACCATGCGGGCGACGCCGGCGGCGATCTGGGCGGGGCTGCGTCCTTCGAGGCCTGCTGCGATCTGGGTGGCGGATATCTGGGCCACCGGTACCTCCTCGCTTGTCGATCTGGGCGCGGTCGCTCGCGCGGTGAGCATTTACAGACACGTAGATCAGCGGTTACGCCGCAGAAATATTCAATGCTGACAGTAATACAAACAACAGATGCAGCCGGTGGGTGTCGACGGACGTGCTCGCCGGCCTGTGACGGACTGAGGAAGGTACGTATGTCCTTGACAGCGCAGGTGATCACGGCCGAGAATCTGACGGCCCCGGTGAGCGCCGGGTTGACCGGCGCTGAGTTGGACGCCGCGGTCATCGCCGCAGATCACGCCCGGATATTCCACTCATGGTCGGCGCAGGCGCACCTGCCCATGTTCAGCGTGGCCGGAGGCCAGGGCGTCACGCTGTGGAACCATGCGGGCGACAGTTGGCTGGACTTCTCCAGCCAGCTCGTCAACGTGAATATCGGCTACCAGCACCCCAAGGTCGTTGCGGCGATCCAGGAACAGGCCGGCGTCCTCACCACGATCGCGCCCTCCACGGCCAACCTGACCCGCGCGGAGGCGGCGGGCAAGATCTTGTCGCACGCCCCGGCGTGCTTCGAGAAGATCTTCTTCACCAACGCCGGCGCGGACGCCAATGAGAACGCGATGCGCCTGGCGCGGCTGTACACCGGACGGGACAAGATCATCTCGCGTTATCGCTCATACCACGGCAACACGGGAGCTGCAGTGGTGGCCAGCGGCGACTGGCGGCGGGTCCCGAACGAGTATGCGCGTGGGCATGTGCACGTCTTCGGCCCCTACCTATATCGCTCGGAATTCTGGGCGACCACTCCCGAGCAGGAGTGCGCCCGGGCGCTGCATCACTTGGAGCGGGTCATCCAGGCGGAGGGGGCGGAGACGATCGCGGGCATCCTGCTCGAGACGGTGCCCGGGACCGCTGGGATCATGGTGCCACCGCCGGGCTACCTCGCCGGCGTGCGGCAGATCGCCGACCGCTACGGCATCGTCCTGATCTGCGACGAGGTGATGGCCGGCTTCGGGCGCACCGGCAGCTGGTTCGCTTTCGAGCAGCATGACGTGGTGCCCGACCTCATCACCTTCGCCAAGGGCGTCAACTCCGGGTATGTCCCCGCCGGCGGTGTGCTGATCAGCTCACCGATCGCCCATGCCTTCGACGAGCGGGTCTTCCCCGGCGGGCTCACCTACTCCGGCCACCCGCTGGCAATGGCCGCGATCATCGCCACCATCACCGCGATGGAGGACGAGCGCATCGTCGAGAATGCTGCCGCCGTCGGCGCAACCGTGATCGGGCCGGCATTGGCCCGCCTCGCCGACACCAACCCGCTGGTGGGCGACGTGCGGGGCACGGGCGTGTTCTGGGCGGCAGAGCTGGTCTCGGACAAGCAGACCAAGGAGCCGCTGCCGGCATCGCGAATGGCCGCCATCAAGTCGGCCTGCCTGGCCAAGGGGCTCATCGCGTCGATCGCCGACAACCGCGTCCACGTGGTCCCCCCGTGCGTGATCACGACCGACGAGGCGGCCCGAGGCATGCAGATTCTGACCGATGTGCTGAACGAGGAGGCGACCCGGTGAGTGCGGCTGCGCCGCCGGGACGCACACCGACCCGGGGCCTGACGCTCATCTTCCGCTCGGGCCCGGGCCGGTGTGATCAGCGTGATCAGCCGAACTGGCCGGTGATGTAACGCTCGGTGTCCTGCTGAGCCGGGTTGGTGAAGATCTTCTCGGTGTAGTCGAACTCGATCAGATGCCCGGGCTTGCCGGTGCCCTCGATGTTGAAGAAGCCTGTCTTGTCGGAGACCCGGGATGCCTGCTGCATGTTGTGGGTCACGATGACGACGGTGTAATTCTCCTTGAGTTCTTGGATCAGGTCCTCGATGGCCAGCGTCGAGATCGGATCCAGAGCCGAGCAGGGTTCGTCCATCAACAGCACCTCGGGCTCGATCGCGATCGCGCGCGCGATGCACAGTCGTTGCTGCTGACCGCCCGACAGGCCATTGCCCGGGGCATTCAGGCGATCCTTGACCTCGTTCCACAGGTTCGCGCCCTTCAGTGAGCGCTCCACGACCTCGTCCTGCTGCGGCTTGGGCATCTTGCGCGCATTCAGCTTGATGCCTGCCAGCACGTTGTCGCGGATACTCATCGTCGGGAACGGGTTCGGCTGCTGGAAGACCATGCCGACCTGCTGGCGCACCCGCACCGGATCGACGTTGGGGGCGTAGATGTTCTGGTCGTCCAGCAGCACCTCACCCTCGACCCGGCCACCCGGGGTGAGCTCCAGCATTCGGTCCAGACTGCGCAGCACGGTCGACTTGCCGCAGCCCGACGGGCCGATGAATGCGGTAACCGAGCGCGGCTCGATCACCATGTTGACCCCTTCGACGGCGAGGAAACTGCCGTAGTAGATGTTGAGGTCCTTCAACTCCATGCGCTTGGCCATTGGCTGTGTCTTTCTGCTTTCTGGTGGTGGATCTCAACGATTGATCTTGGGGGCGAACTTCTTGGCCACGATTCGTCCGATGATGTTCAGGAGCATAACGATCAGCACCAGCACCAGCGCACCGGTCCAGGCCCGGTTGAAGAATGCGTCCTGCGGCTGACCGGGCCGGGTGTATTCGTAGTAGACGAAGACCGGCAGCGATGTCATCGGATTCACATTGTTCGCCCCGCCCGAAGGCAGCGGATTGGTGACCAGGGAATCCGTGTAACCCATCGTCACCAGAAGTGGTGCGGTCTCACCGATGACGCGGGCGATGGCCAGGATGACACCGGAGACGATCCCCGAGATTGACGTCGGCAGCACCACCTTCACGATCGTCCGCCAGCGGGTGACACCCAGCGCATAGGACGCCTCACGGAGCTTGTCGGGCACTAGCCGGATGATCTCCTCGCTGCTGCGCACCACGTAGGGGATCATCAGCACCGACAAGGCGATTGCACCCGCCAGACCCGACTTCGATCCGGGCGACAGCAGCACAGCGAACAGTCCGTAGGCGAACAAGCCGGCAACGATCGACGGAATGCCGGTCATGACATCCACCAGGAAGGTGATCGTCCGCTTGACCCAGCCCCTGCCGTATTCGACCAGGAAGATGGCGGTCAGCAGGCCGATCGGGACCGAGACCAGGGTGGCGATTCCAGTGACGATCAGCGTGCCGGAGATAGCGTGCGAGGCACCGCCACCTTCGCCCACGATATTGCGCTTCGACATCGTGAAGAAGTCCAGGTCGAAGCGGCTCAGGCCGCGCGAGGTGACCTCGGCCAGCAGCGAGACCAGCGGGATCAGCGCAAGAATGAAGGCGCCGAAGATGACATAGCGGGCCAGCCGATTCGCCGCCCGGCGGCGTCCCTCGACGGCGAACGAGAGCGCGTAGATGGTGATCAGGAAGATCACCACGCCCAGTACCAGGGCACCGGCGAAGTTGAAGCTCCCCATCAGCGCGAGCAGTGCCGCGCTGACGCAGACAGCAACCACGAACAAGGCGACGTCGGTGCGCTTGGGCAACTGCCCGGCGGTCAGATGCACCTGCGCCGAGCGGTAGGTGTAGTTGTTGTTGGCCTCTTGCGGAGGCTTGACATCGATGGCGCTCACTTCGACTCCTTGCCTACGCGCTTCTTCTCGCGAGCCGCACGATCAGGTTTCGGGCCGCCCGTGATCGCGCGCCCTGCCATGTTCACCAGGAAGGTGATGACGAACAACACCAGGCCGGTAGCGATCAGCTGCGGAACCGCGTAGCTGTCGGCCTCCGGGAAGCTCAGTGCGATGTTGGCGGCGATGGTGTTCGGGTTCTGCGAGGTCAGCAGCTGGAAGCTGACAGTGCGTCCGCCGGACAACACCATGGCGACGGCCATGGTCTCGCCGAGCGCGCGGCCCAATCCGAGCATGGACGCCGAGACGATGCCGGAGCGCCCGAAGGGCAGGACGACCTGCCTGACCATTTCCCAGCGGGTGGCGCCGAGCGCGAGCGAGGCCTCTTCCTGCAGTCCGGGGGTGCGCAGGAAGACCTCACGCGACAGCGAGGTGATGATCGGCAAGATCATGATGGCCAGCACGAGGGCCGCGGTCAGCATGGTGCGACCGGTGCCCGAGACGGTGCCGGCGAACAGCGGGATCCAGCCGAAATGGGTGTTCAACCACTGGTAGATGGGCACCAGCATCGGGGCGAGGGTGTTGATGCCCCACAGGCCGAAGACCACCGACGGCACTGCGGCGAGCAGATCGATGACGAAGGCCACCGGAGTGCTCAGCCGCTTGGGTGCGTAGTGGGAGATGTACAAAGCGATCCCGACTGCGACGGGGACGGCGATCAGCAGAGCGAGAAAACTCGCCCAGACGGTGCCGAAAAGATAGGGGGCGACATATGTCCACGTGTTGCCGTAATGCTGGTAGCGGGGATCGCCCAGAAATGCGGGCATAGCCTGCACAATGAGGAAAAGCGCCACCGCTGCGAGGATGACCAGAATCAGGCCACCCGAGCCGGCGGAAATGCCTTTGAAGATGGTATCTCCGAGATGACCGCGAGTGGACGTGAGGGATTGATCAGGTGCCGAGTCGGCAAGAGCGACTTGCGGGCTTTCAGCTGTCATGGCTGTCTCCGGACGCGTAACGAAATGCGGTGGTAGCGGGCAATGGTGCTCGGCCCCAGCCTAGGACTGGAACTGAGCACCATTGCGGGCAATCACTTGATGGAGGCGGCAGCCGCCTGCACGCCGGTGGCCAGCGTTCCGGACAGCGGCGCGTTGCCGGCCTGCGGGACAGCGGCCTCCTGGCCTTCATCCGAAACGATGTAGCTGATGTAGGCGTTCACGAGCTCGCCGACCGAAGCATCGCTGTACTGCTGGCAGACGATCGCGTAGGAGACCAGGACGAACGGGTAGCCCGCCGCGGTGCGATCGAGATCGAGTGCCCAGTCGTTGTCCTCACGTCCGGCGACGCGCGAGGACGCTTCGACGATCGCGCCAGCGGCGTCGGCTTCGGGGCCGGTGTACGCGGCGGAACCGTCCTGGCTGTACAGGGCCATCGACATGCCGTCCGGCACGCCCGACTCATCGGCGTAGCCGATGGTGCCCGAGCCGTTCTGCACGGCAGCGATGACACCGGAGGTGCCCTGCGCGGCCTCGCCGGCCAGCGATGCCGGCCAGTCACCCGAAGCGGCATCGGTCCACACGCTGGGAGCGACCTGGGCCAAGGTGGCGGTGAAGTTCTCGGTGGTGCCCGAGTTGTCGGAGCGGTGAACCGGCGTGATGGCCAGGTCGGGCAAGGTGACGCCCGAGTTCAGTTCGGCGATGGCCGGGTCGTTCCAGTTGGTGATCTCACCGCGGAAGATCTTGGCGATCACGTCGGCGGTCAGATGAAGATCGGAGACACCGTCGACATTGAAGACAATGGCGATCGGTGAGACATAGATGGGCAGGTTCAGGGGGAGGGTGTCGGCGGCGCAGCTCGCGAAGGAGCCGGTCATCTCGTCGTCCTTGAGCGCCCGGTCGGAGCCGGCGAATGCAGCACCACCGTCGGCGAACGCGGTACGTCCGGCGCCCGAGCCATCGGGGGAGTAGTTGACGGTGACCTTCGGATTGGCGGTCTGGAAGTTGGCTCGCCAGACCTCCTGGGCGGCCTTCGCAGAGCTGGCCCCGGTGCCCTGCAGGGTGCCGGACAGGCTGCTGGCAGCGCTTCCTTCAGCAGAAGTAGCGGTGCCGGATTCGTTGGTGGCGCAAGCCGACAACGCCAGCGCGACAGCAGCAGCCAGGGCGGCGCCCGCACGCACAGTCTTCACAATGATTCCCTTCGGGGTTCGTTGTTAGAGCAGGCCTTGAGTGGCCTTCAGTACCGAAGGTAGATCGGATCAATGACGAGATGCCTAGGCCAGGATGAACAGAAGGTTAACAACACGTGTACCTTCATGGATTCGGATGGCGGCAGGCATCGTCATAGCCGGGGTGCGATGTAAAGCGTCTGAGCCGAGTGATTCACCTGATCGGGGTACAGAATCGCAACCTCGCCCGGTCGCAACGGGTGATCGGTATCCATCCCGAAGAAGTTGAACATTGCCGGCAGGACCGGCCGATGACCACAAATCGCCATCGGGCGCTCGGCAGAACGCGCCAGTTCGGCCAGCTCGGCCATCGCCTTCCGCACGCCCTTGGGGTTGGCTTCGGCGGATTCCTCGCTCAACGCGTCGAAGGCGCGAATCTCGAGTCCGGACTGGCTCGCATACGGCGTCAGCGTTTTCATGCAGCGGGTGGAACTCGAACTCGCCAGCTCGCCGACCCCGAAAGCGTCGAAGAGCCCGGCCAGCGCGATGGCCTGACGTCGACCGCGTTCGGTCAGCCGGCGGTCGGCGTCGCGTCCCTGCCACTGTTTGCGGTTCATCGCTTTGGCATGGCGGACGATGAACAGGGGTTTGGTGACCGGCTCGCGCAGTGCCTTGACCAGCGTCTGCACGTCGTCGTCATAGCTGAGATCGCGGGCCGCCTTGCTCGTAGGCCACCATTCGACCTTGTCAGCCTCGTTGTCGCGGGTGCCGACCTCGTCGGTTGCCAGCTCTCCCAGCCACCACTGAATGACTTTGATGTGCGAATTGACCGGGTAGCTTGCGGTCGAGAGCGGACGCAGAAGCCGGATCTGGTGACCGGTTTCCTCGCCGACCTCGCGAACTGCGGTTACCGCGAGGTACTCGTCCGGAAGCATCTTGCCCTTGGGCAGGCTCCAATCGCCGTAGGCCGGACGATGCACCACGAGCACCTCACGGTGGTCGGCGTGCCCGCGCAGCACGACCGCGCCGCTGGCATTGATGATTCGCGTCATGGTCAGTGCCGACGCGTCGAGACCCGTGCGATCAGGAACTCCTGGATATCGCGCAGCGGCACACCGTTCTCGTCGGTGGTGACCTGGGTCCACGCCCGGTCGTGCAGCCGCCAGCTGACGGTCTGATCATCGAAGGCCAGGTCGAACAGTTCGCCGATCTGGGCGATATGACCCGGATTGGTGATCGAGACGATCGTCTCGACACGACGGTCGAGGTTGCGGTGCATGAGATCGGAGCTGCCGATACCCACCGAAGGATTGCCGGCGTTCTCGAACCAGAAGAGCCGGGAGTGTTCGAGGAAACGTCCGAGAATGGAACGCACCCGCAGGTTCTCGCTCAGTCCCGGCACGCCCGGGCGTACTGCGCAGATGCCGCGCACCCACATGTCCACCGGGACCCCGGCATTGGACGCGCGGTAGAGGGCGTCGATGGTGGCCTCGTCCACCACGGAGTTCACCTTGATGCGGATCCGGGCGGGCAGCCCGGCGCGGTGGTTGGCGATCTCGTGCTCGATGTTCTCGATCAGCCCGTTCCGGATGCCGGCGGGAGCGACCAGCAGCCGGCGATAGTTCGTCTCGCGGGTCATTCCGGACAGGTGGTTGAACAGCCGCGCGACATCGTCGGTGATGATCGGGTTGCAGGTCAGTAGACCCATGTCCTCGTACATCCGGGCGGTCTTCGGGTTGTAGTTGCCGGTGCCGATGTGCGCGTAGCGGCGCAGTCCGTCGGGTTCGTCACGCACGATCAGCATCAGCTTGCAGTGCGTCTTCAGCCCGACCATGCCATAGACGACGTGGACGCCGTACTTCTCCAGCTTGCGTGCCCAGGCGATGTTGGCCTGCTCATCGAAACGGGCCTTGATCTCGACGAGCGCGAGGACCTGCTTGCCGGCCATCGCAGCTTCGATGAGGGCATCGATGATGGGCGAATCGCCGCTGGTGCGGTAGAGGGTCTGCTTGATCGCCAGTACCCGCGGATCGGCGGCGGCCTGCTCGACCAGCCGCTGAACGCTGGTCGCGAACGAGTCATAGGGGTGCTGGACCAGCACGTCCTTCTTGCGCAACGCCTTGAAGATATCGGCCGGCTTGCTGGATTCGACACCCATCAACAGATCGGGATGGGTCTTGGGCAAGAAGCCGGGGTAGCTGAGGTCTTCGCGGTCGATGCTCGTCAACGCGAACAGCCCGGTCAGGTCGAGTGGCGCGGGGATCTTGAAGACTTCCCGCTCGGAGATGTCCAACTCGCTGGTCAGCAGCTTGAGCATCTCGTCGTCGATGGTCTCTTCGACCTCCAGGCGCACCGGTGAGCGCCCGACCTTGCGGCTCAGCAACTCCTTCTCGAGAGCGAAGAGGATGTTCTCGGCATCGTCTTCTTCGACCTCGACGTCTTCGTTGCGGGTGACGCGGAAGGTCGTGTACTGCAGCACCTGCATGCCGCTGAAGACCTCGTCCAGATGTTCGACGATCAGTTTTTCCAGCGGGATGAAGCGTCCACTGCCGAGCGGGACGAAACGGGACAAGATGCTGGGCAGCTTGATCCGGGCGAACTGGCGTCCCTCGGTGGTCGGATGGTTGAGCAGCACTGCCAGGTTGATCGACAGGCCCGAGATGTAGGGGAACGGATGCGAGGAGTCCACGGCCAATGGCGTCAGCACCGGGAAGATGCGCTCGGTGAACAGCTCGTGCATGCGGTGCTGTTCGTCTTCGGTGAGCTCAGCCCAGTCGAGGATCCGGATGCCCTGGTTCTCGAGGGCGGGACGGACGTCCTCGTTGAAGACCCTTGACTGATCGGCGACCAGTTCGGCGGTTCGCGTCAAGATCGCGTCATGCAGATCACGCGGCATGATGCCGGCCGGCGACGGCACGGCAACGCCCGCGTCGATTCGCCGTTTCAACCCGGCGACCCGCACCATGTAGAACTCGTCGAGATTGGACGAGAAGATCGCCAGGAACTTGGCGCGCTCGAGCAGCGGGACACGCTGGGCGTCCTTCGCGAGATCCAGCACGCGGTTGTTGAATGCGAGCCAGCTCAGTTCACGGTCGGAATAGCGTCCTTCGGGAAGCTCTTCGACGGTTGGAGCCTCAGCCTGCAGTGACATCAATCCTCCTTGCCATAGCCATAGGAGACATCAGTATGGGTGACCTCGAATCCGGCCGCCCGGTACATCTCGACGACCCGTTGATTGGCCGCTTCGACGTACAGGTCGATGGTCGATGCCCCCCGATTACGCATGAGAATGATACCGGCCTCCAGCAGCGCCCTGCCAAGCCCGTGACCGCCCACGTCGGGATGCACGCCGATCACATAGACCTCGCCGTCGGGGCCCTCGACCTTGGTCCAGTGGTAGCCGACCAGCTGCCCGGATCGGGCGTCGCGGGCCACCAGCAAATCCTCATCACGATGCCAGGGCTCGTCCATGCGGGCCAGGAAATCGGCGGCGGTCAGCGCGCCTTGTTCGGGGTGGTGGGCGAATGCGGCGGCGTTCACGGCCACCAGTTGATCGAGATCGGCCGGCACGTAGTGATCGAGGACGAAGCCCTCGGGCATCGCGGTCGCTTCGGTGAGCGGGGACGTGGCCAGATCGAGGCGCATGATCAGCAGCCCGCGGATCACCGTCAGTCCCAGTGCGGACGCCAGGGCCTGGGCGCCGGGCAGGTTCCCGAATGCCCACCAGCTGGTCGGGTGGTCGGTGGCGATGATCTGCTCGGCGAGCGCGCGGCCGATGCCCTGTTTGCGGTGATCGGGATCGACCACCAGCTGAACGCTGCCATCGCGTGGGTCGAGCTGTGCGTAGCCGATCAGCCCGATGGCCGGATCCGAGGAGGTATCCAGCCAATGGACGACATGGGCGCTGCCGCGTCCGGCCAGCGCCAACTGCGCGGCCTCGTTGAGGGGAGGGGTCCGGTCTGCTTGTTGGGCTCTGGTCGCCAGCGCCGTGACTGCGGCTTTGTCCGCGTCCCGCAGATCATGGTGGCGGCTGATGAGGCTCATGACTGTCTGTCTACCGCGAATCTGTAGCCAACGTTGCGCACCGTGCCGATACAGGAATCGAATTCGGGCCCGAGTTTGGCGCGCAGCCGCCGGATGTGCACATCGACGGTTCGGGTGCCGCCGAAATAGTCATAGCCCCAGACCTCGCTGAGCAGTTGCTCGCGGGTCAGCACCCGGCCCGGATGGGCGACCAGATACTTCAGTAGTTCGAACTCGGTGTAGGTCAGGTCGAGCTGCTGGCCGCCCACCGTGGCGACGTAGGCGTCCTCATCGATGATGACGGGTCCGGCACTGAGTACATTGCCGGACGACGCGGTGGCCATCAGCAGCTTGATGCGGGCATCGAACTCGGCGGGTCCGGCGTCGTCGAGGATGAAATCTTGGATGTGCCAGTCGGGCGCGACCACGGACAATCCGCTGGCGGGAATCAGCAGCAGCAGCGGCCAGCCCGCGGTGCTGTTGACCAGCAGCTGACAGGTGGCGCGGGCGGCCGCGAGGTCGCTGCGCGCATCCACGATGAGAATGGCCGAACTCGCAGGAAATGCGATCGCCTGGTCGCCTCCAACCACCGGATGCACGTTGTGGTTGAGTAGTCCCAGAGCACTGGGAGCAGGCGTCACGCTCGCCTGACCACTGGCAGGCGTGACGAAGACGATCTCGGCCACGCGAATCCTCTCCCTCTGCTTGCCCGGGAGATTCCGTGGCGGCCCGTCCGACCACGAGATCTCTGAAACTCCTCTTAGGATACCGATCCCCAATCCGCCGAGTCGAGCAGGATCGTTACTGGACCTTCATTGACAAGTTCTACCCTCATATAAGCACCGAAGATGCCGGTGGCAACTTCGGCGCCGCAGGCACGTAGCGCGGCGCAGTAGGCGTCGACGAGGGGTTCGCTGACCGGGCCGGGAGCCGCACGGTTCCACGACGGGCGCCTACCCTTGCGGGTGTTGGCGTAGAGCGTGAACTGGCTGACCACGAGAATCGGGGCGTTCAGATCGCTGGCCGACTGTTCGTCGGCGAGGATGCGCAACTGCCAGGTCTTGTCGGCCATCTTGTTCGCGATCTGCTCGTTGTCGTCGTGGGTGATGCCGACCAGGGCCAGCAGACCCGGACGGGTCAACTCGCCGGTCACCTGACCGTCCACCAGGACTCTTGCCGAACTCGCTCGTTGCAGTAGGACACGCACGTCTCAGGAATAGCAGGGAACCCGGGCCGGCCGAAACTGTGCCCAAACGGGCGTCCGGCGGCCAACTAGACTTGCGGGGTGGCCCTGTTCACCTTGATCGTGCTCGTCGTCGTGACCGTCCTCATCGGACTGGGAGCGCTCGTCGGGCTGTGGCAGGCGCTGCGGGCAGCCGGTCTTCTGCCGGGGCCCGGAACCAGAGTCAGGAGCAGACGTGGCCTTCGAAGTTGATCCCGACCTCAATCAGGCATTGATGCCGCTGGCATGGATGATCGGCCGCTGGCAGGGCAACGGGCATGGCAGCTGGCCCGGCATGGGCGATTTCGAGTTCGGCCAGCAGATCGACTTCGCCACCAATCGCGGGCCGTATCTGCATTACCTCTCGCAGACCTGGACGCTGGATGCCGACGGACAACCCGATGAGCCGCTGACGATGGAGGGCGGGTTCTGGCGTCCGGCCGGGATCGGCGAAGTGGAGGTCGTGCTGGCCAATCCGGAGGGCTGGGCCGAGGTCTGGGCCGGCACTGTGCAGGGTGCGAAGATCGAGCTGACTACTGATGTCGTGGCACGCACCACGACGTCCGAGCTCAACTACACCGGCGGCCGCCGACTCTACGGCAACGTCGAGGGCGACCTGCTGTGGACCCTCGATCGGGCCACCACCGAGGTCGACCTGCAGCCGTACATGTGGGCAAGGCTGACCCGCGCATGACTGGCATCGAACTCGACGAGGGACCGGATGCGGGGATGGCCTGGCATTTCGGCCAGCCCCTGAGCGAACAGCGCTCGATGATCGCCGGGCAGGGCGCGGTCCAGCTGGCGAGCCGGGAGGTCTTCTCGGTGACCGGCGACGAACGGCTGAGCTGGCTGCACTCCTTGACTTCCCAGGCGCTCGGCTCGCTGCAGCCGGGCGAGGGCGCCGATGCCCTGGTGCTTTCGCCGACCGGCCAGATCATCCACGGGTTCGGGTTGGTCGACGACGGTTCGGTGGCCTGGTGCTGGACCGAACCCGGAGGTCGCGATGCGTTGCTCGCCTGGCTGGAGTCGATGAAGTTCTGGACGCCGGTCGAGCTGGCGGTCCGCGACGACCTGCGCCTGTGGTGGCTCGGACGCGACGTCGCGCTGCCCGATGAGGTCGTGGTCGCTCGTCCGGGTGCCGTGGCCGGTGGCGTCCAGGTGCTGCTGCCTGCCGGTGTCGAGGTCGGCGCGACGGCCGAGGTGGGGCAGTGGGCCCATGAGGCCACGCGGATCGCCGAAGGTGTGCCGCGGATCGGTCTGGATACCGATGAGAAGACCCTGCCGAACGAGCTCGGTCTCTACGGAACAGCTCTTGACAAGGGATGCTATCCGGGCCAGGAGACGGTGGCACGGGTGCACACCCTGGGCCGCCCGCCGCGCCGTCTGATCCGACTGCTCTTCGACGGCGACCTGCCGCAGCCGGGAGCCCCGATCAGTCTGGGCGATCGCGTTGTTGGTCGCGTCGGCACGGTGGCTCAGCACCATGAACTGGGCCCGCTGGGGCTTGGGCTGGTGAAGCGTTCGGTTCCGGTGGACGCAACCCTGGACGTCGGCGGCATCGCGGCGGCCCAAGAAGCGCTGGTCGACCCCGAGGTGGGGGAGCATTTCCGTCCGAAGCTGTGAGCCCGGTTCGCGTGTTCAGTTCTGCCCGCGGACCGGGCATCGCCCCGATCCGGTAGCCGGCAGCAGACCCGGCGCCGCACCCGGATCGGCCGGGCGCGGCGCGCTGTGCGTCAGTTGTTCGCCGCGGTCTTCGCGCGGGTACGCGCCTTGGCCCGGGCGTGCGCGGCGAGCTCGACCTTGCGGATCCGGACGATCGCCGGGGTGACCTCCAGGCACTCGTCGGGCGCGCAGTACTCCAGCGACTGTTCCAGGCTCATCTTGCGCGGTGGGATCAGCCGTTCCAGTTCGTCGCCTGTCGAGGAGCGCACATTGGTGAGGTGCTTCTCCTTGGTGGGGTTGACATCCATGTCGTCGGGACGCGCGTTCTCGCCGACGACCATGCCCTCGTAGGTCTCATCACCCGGTGAGACGAACAATGTCCCGCGTTCTTGCAGGTTGAACAGCGCGTAGCTCGACACGACACCGGCGCGGTCGGAGACCAGCGATCCAGTCGGCCGGATGCGCATCGTGCCCGCCCAGGGCATGTAGCCCTCGAAGACGTGGTTCATGATGCCGGTGCCGCGGGTTGCGGTCAGGAACTCGGTGCGGAAACCCAGCAGTCCGCGGGAGGGCACCACGTACTCCATCCGCACCCAGCCGGTGCCGTGGTTGGTCATCTGCTCGAGCATGCCCTTGCGGGTGCCCATCAGCTCGGTGACCGTACCCAGGTGCTCCTCGGGCACATCCACCGTGAGCCGTTCGGTCGGCTCCTGCACCTTGCCGTCGATCTCGCGGGTGACCACCTCGGGCTTGCCGACGGTCAACTCGAAACTCTCGCGGCGCATCATCTCGACCAGCACGGCCAGCTGCAACTCGCCGCGGCCCTGGACCTCCCAGGTGTCGGGGCGCTCGGTGGGCAGCAGCTTGATCGACACATTGCCGATCAGCTCCTGATCGAGGCGGTTCTTCAGCAGTCGCGCGGTCACGTTCTTGCCCGACCGGCCCGCCAGCGGCGAGGTATTGATACCGATGGTCATCGAGATCGACGGCTCGTCCACATGAATCAGCGGCAGCGGCCGCGGATCATCGGGATCGGTGAGCGTCTCGCCGATGGTGATCTCGGGGATGCCGGCGACGGCGATGATGTCGCCGGGGCCTGCCTGATCGACCGGTTCACGGTCCAGCGCCCGGGTCATCAGCAGTTCGGACAGTTTCACATTGGAGATCGACCCGTCGCGGCGGCACCAGGCCACGGTCTGGCCACGCTTGATGGTGCCCTCGACGATCCGGCACAGCGCCAGTCGTCCGAGATAGGGGGACGAGTCGAGGTTCGTGACATGCGCCTGCAGCGGGGCGCCCTCGGTATAGGTGGGGGCCGGGATGTAGTCGCGGATCGTCTCGAACAACTTCTCCAGCGTCTTGTCCTCGGGCAGCTCGCCGTCCGCCGGAGGCGTCAGCGATGCTCGTCCGGCTTTCGCGGACGCGTAGATGATCGGGAAGTCGAGAACCTCGGCCTCGTCGTCCTCCAGCAGGTCGAGGAATAGATCGTAGGTCTCCTCCACCACTTCGGCGATCCGGGCGTCCGGACGATCCACCTTGTTGATCACCAAGATGATCGGCAGCTTCTTGGCCAGCGCCTTGCGGAGCACGAAACGGGTCTGCGGCAGCGGGCCCTCCGACGCGTCCACCAGCAACACCACTCCGTCGACCATCTCGAGACCCCGCTCGACCTCGCCGCCGAAGTCGGCGTGGCCGGGAGTGTCGATGATGTTGATGAGCAACGAGGAGCCGTCGTCTTCCATGACGTGGCGGACTGCGGTGTTCTTGGCGAGGATCGTGATGCCTTTTTCGCGCTCAAGATCCATCGAGTCCATTACCCGCTTCTCGACATCGGCGCCCTCCCGGAAGGCCCCGGATTGCCACAGCATGGCATCCACAAGGGTGGTCTTTCCGTGATCGACGTGGGCGACGATGGCGACATTGCGCAGATCTGAACGACTTGGCATGGGGCTCCTGAATGGTGCACGACCGGCGGCACATGAAAAAGCCGAACCCATCGGGGGTCCGGCCACACCGCGCATCGGCCAGTTTACGCCGGAGACCACAATATCTTGTGCTCACGGGCTGCCCGGTTGCCATCAGCGGCCCTCGCGCATTGGCGCGCACTTCTATGCTGCAAACATGAAGGCCTTTGGATTCCTCAGTTTCGGCCACTACGCAATTCCCGGTCAGCAAGGGCCCGACGCCCGCACCGTGTTGCGTCAAGCGCTCGAACTGGCCCGGTTCGCCGACGAGTTCGGTGTCAATGGTGCCTACTTCCGCGTCCATCACTTCGCCCCTCAGGGTGCTTCGCCGATGCCGCTGCTTGGTGCGATCGCCGCGGTGACCAAACACATCGAGGTGGGCACCGGGGTCATTGATCTGCGCTATGAGAATCCGCTCTACCTGGCCGAAGAGGCTGCGGCGCTGGATCTGCTGGCCAATGGACGCGTCGCACTCGGCGTCTCGAGAGGATCTCCTGAACCGGCCGAACAGGGCTGGAAAGCGTTCGGATATCAATCGGAGGCGCCCAACGGTGCCGATATGGCGCGCAGCAAGTTCGAGATCTTGCTGGCGGCGGTCGAAGGCCGGGGTGTTGCCCGCGCCGCCGCGTTGGACGAGCAGTACCCCCGGATGTATCAGCCGGGCATCGCGCTGCCGGTCTTCCCGCAGTCGCCGGGCTTGCGCAAGCGCATCTGGTGGGGCTCGGGCACCAGGAAGACCGCCGAACAGGCAGCCCGTGACGGTGTCAATCTGATGAGTTCGACCCTGGTCTCGGAGTCGGATGGGTCGTCACTGGGTGAATTGCAGGCCGACCAGATCGCCCGCTATCGCGCCGCGTGGAAACAGGCCGGCCACGACTGGACGCCCCGCGTTTCGGTTTCCCGATCGATCTTCCCGCTGGTCAGTGACCGCGACCGGCAGCTCTTCGGACTGCAGGCCACCTCGTCGGATGAGGTCGGTTATCTCGATGGCGGCAATGCCACCTTCGGACGCAGCTACGCCGCCGAACCCGATGTGTTGATCGAGCAGCTGAAGGCCGACCCGGCGATCGAGGCAGCCGATACCTTGATGCTGACCATCCCGAACACGCTGGGAGTCGAGCCGAATCTCGCGATTCTGCGCAACTTCGCCGAGTACGTGGCCCCTGCACTCGGCTGGATCCCGGCCACCAAAGGCCCGGTCGAGGGTTACCCGATCGACTGACAGCGGCCCGAACCCGGGTAACCTCGACTGCAGAGTCAGCCGCACCGGAGAGGAATCCAGATGAGCCAGACCCCGGCGTATCCGCAGGGCCCAGCACCGCAGAACCAGCATGCAGCGGTACAGCCTCTGTCACCGCCCCCATCGGCAGCCGCGCTGACGCTCGAAGCTCCGGCGCCGCCGCCAGTGGTGCAGGCCACCCAGGCCCCGCAGATGGCCCCGCCGGTGACCGCCGAGCAGCGTCCCGTGCTGGATGCCAAGGTCAACCAGTTCATGGGTGCGATCATGGCGGAGCAGGCCAGCAGCCCCGAGTTCAGTGCCCAGGCCGACGCCGTGCGCAGCATGGGTGACGCTGACATCCGGCGTGCCGCCGAGATGAGCAACCGGCTGCTCGACACACCGATCAACGAGATGAAGACCGGCGGGCTCAGCGACGTCTCCAAGGTCTCCGCCACGTTGATCGAGCTCCGCAAGACGGTAGAGGGCCTGGACCCGTCGGAGGTGAGCAAGCAGAAGAAGTTCCTCGGCGTGATCCCGTTCGGCGACAAGATTCAGGATTACTTCCGCAAGTACCAGTCCAGCCAGCAGCACCTGAATGCGATTCTTCATGCGTTGCGCTCCGGCCAGGATGAGCTGACCAAGGACAATGTCAGCCTCAACATGGAAAAGCAGCAGCTGTGGGACACCATGAACCGGCTCAACCAGTACATCTACCTGGCCGAGCGGCTCGACACCCAGCTGTCGGCGTCCATCGCCGAATTGCAGGTCACCGACCCGATGAAGGCGGACGCCCTCAACAAGGACGTGCTCTTCTATGTCCGCCAGAAGCACCAGGATCTGCTCACCCAGTTGGCGGTGTCGATCCAGGGGTACCTGGCCATCGATGTGATCATCAAGAACAACATGGAGCTGATCAAGGGCGTCGACCGGGCGTCCACGACGACCGTCTCCGCGTTGCGCACCGCCGTCATCACCGCGCAGGCACTCGGCAACCAGAAGCTGGTGCTCGACCAGATCACCGCGCTGAATGCCACCACCTCGGGGCTGATCGAACGGACCAGCGAGATGCTCAAGTCGAACTCGGTCACCATCCAGCAGCAGGCGGCCAGCTCGACGATCTCCATTGAGTCGCTGCAGAAGGCGTTCGCGAATATCTACCAGACGATGGATTCGATCGACAGCTTCAAGATCGAGGCGCTCAACACCATGAGCCAGACGATCGGGACGCTGGAGACCGAGGTCTCCAAGTCGCGCGCCTATCTGGAACGGGCCCGCCAGTCGGAGGACCGGGCGGCCATCACCAACTCGCTGTCGGTGCCCGACTACAACCTGGGCTGAGCTGCTCGACCTGAAAGAAGCAACGATGGGAATCTTCGGCTGGCTTCGGGGGGAACAGAAACCTGCCGACTCCGAAACGCTGGCCTCGCCGGCCCCGACCTCTCAGGACATCGAGGCGGCGCTGGTCAAGGCGGAACGGATGGCGATAGAGGGGCATGCGCCCACCCCGGTGCTCGCGCGAGTGCTGCGCATCATCACCGTGGTGCGCGCGATTTTGCCCCGGCTGGGCAATCTGGGTCTTGATTCCCAGGACGCCTACACGGTCGTCGCGACGGCCACCGACTATCTTCCCGAATCGGTGGCCGGCTATCTTGCGCTGCCGCGGGACTGGGCGGACACTCGTCCGGTCGCCAACGGGAAATCGTCGCTGCTGCTGTTGGTCGACCAGCTCGATCTGCTCAGCCTGACCATCTCGCGGATGTATGACGCCACGAACCGGATGGACGCGGCCGCGCTGGTGGCTCAAGGCGCCTTCCTCGATTCGAAGTTCGGTGGACGAATGAGGCCGGCCCGGCTGGATGCGCCGACCCAGCCGTCGACCAACCCGCTGGATTTGTGATCTTCATGCCCCGCGAAGAAATGGGCCGCATCGCGGCGGACAAAAGCTGATCGGACGCATCCTGCATGTCTCGGACCGAGACGTGACCCCCGTCATACGGCACTCGACGTTCATAGCCCGCGAGAGCATCGGCCCGGCGCCAACAGCACCGATGGCGCCGAGCCGGAGCGCTTGACCGATGATCTCGGCCCGCTATCTCGGTGGCGCCTTGCCACGGTGCTGCTAGGTTGAATGACACCGCGAGGCTACGCGCTGAGCTGCTGGAACTTCGATGGAGCGATGATGACGAGCAAGACGCTGCGCAGTGCCCTTGATCAGTTGGTCGCAGTCGCCGAGACCGCAGGCTTGGACCCCGAGCAGGCCCTGGCCGAAGGCGAACAGTTGGCTGCTGCGGTCTGCGAGCCCTCGGTGGGCGCCTACCTGGATTGGGCTACTGAACTCGGACGAGAACCCGACTCCCAGGAGTTCTTCGCGGCCGCATCGAGAGGGCGCCGCTGGCGCGCCGGCCCCACCCCACTGATGAGCCAACTGGGTAACACCTCGGTCGCCGCCGCCCAGCAGTACCTTGCTGCGCTCGGCTCGGTCATCGCCGTCGCCTGCACACTCGGTCAGCCGACCCCTCAGGTGGCCGGTCTGGCCGCGTCGGCCTCCGCCGCCCAGCAACGGGCGCTGCCCGGCGGCAGCCTGCCCGTGACCCTCGATTCGCTGGATGCGACGCCGGCTGCCGCCGGTGGCGGCCTCAATCCCGATCTGCTCGCCAAACTGCAGACCTCGCAGGACCGGCTCAAGGCGATGGACGAGTTCACCCGGGTCGGTAATCAGGCCTTCGAAGCGGTGCTGGAGCAGATGCGGGTCAACCAGGCCAGGATCGAACAGATGCGGACGTCACCGTTGCTGGACCAGGGCCCCGGCGTCGGTCCTGCGCCGGCGGGCATCCCGGGCTTGCCGGCACCGGGCGGGCTGCCCGGCGCCGACCCGCAAACCCGAACAGCAGACGGTCGTCCGGAAGCGACCGCACCTGATCCCACGCTGCCGGCCGGGCCGCAGCCGGTCGTCGAGACACCCGCCGAACCCGAACGCACCGTCGACGAACTGATCGCCGAACTCGATGAACTGATCGGGCTCAAGGAAGTCAAGGCCGAGATCAAACGGCAGGCGGCGATACTGCACGTGCAGGCGTTGCGCGCTGAAGCCGGTTTGAAGGTTCCCACCATCACCCGGCACTTGGTCTTCGTCGGCAACCCGGGCACCGGCAAGACGACGGTGGCCCGGCTGGTGGCCGGCATCTACAAGGCGGTCGGACTGCTCAGCAAGGGGCAGCTGGTCGAGGTCGACCGTTCCGAACTGGTGGCCGGCTACCTCGGGCAGACCGCCACCAAGACCGCGGACGTGGTCGCCTCCGCGCTGGGCGGGGTGCTGTTCATCGACGAGGCCTACGCACTGTCGGGCGACCAGTACGGCGAGGAATCGATCAACACCTTGGTCAAGGAGATGGAGGACAACCGCAACGACCTGGTCGTGATCGTGGCCGGATATCCCGGCCCGATGGCCACCTTCATTGCCGAGAACCCCGGCCTGGCAAGTCGTTTCCGAACCGAGATCAGGTTCGCGAACTACACCGACGACGAACTGATCGAGATCTTCGTGCAGATGGTCGACAAGTCCGACTACGATCTGGCCGATGGCGCGCTGGACGCCTTCACCTTCGACCTGTCGCAGCAGGTTCGCAATGAGACATTCGGCAACGGACGGTACTGCCGCAATGTGCTGGAGGCCGCGATCGGTCATCAGGCATGGCGGTTGCGCGACATTCCCCAGCCCACCGTGGAGCAGCTTCGACTGCTGACGCGCGAGGATGTACTCGGAGACGGTGTCATGGCGCCGGGCGACGAACTGATCGTCCAGCCCGAGACCGATCAGCGCGACCTGACGGGGGAGGAGACCGAATGACGAACTCCCCGGCGTCCGCGTGGAACCGCCCGGGCACCACCGGCTTCGCAGCCCCGGCGGCCCCGAAAGCCCGCCGCGGCGCGCAACTGAGCCCGACTCAGCAGGCACCGGCTCCAGCCAAGAGCGGCACGAACATGCCCACGTCCTCGGTGATCGCGTGGTGGCGCGTCGTCCTGGTGATCGTGTGCCTGGCAGCCGCCGTGATCACGCCGCTGATGCTCGATCAGAACCGGCAGTCGGTGGAACGGGTCAATGCGGCCACCCAGCAGATGCTGAGGCTGGAGACGGTCCGCAGCGATCTGCTCGGCGCCGAGGCGGCGTCCACCCAGGCGCTGCTGATGACCACCGACGGGCAGAGCCCGAACGCCGGTTATCTCGGTCTCGTCGATTCTGCCGCCGCGGAGCTGATAGCCGCGGCCGCCGCCAGTCCCGCCGACTCGGCGTCCCTCCAGGACATCAACACGGCGATGAGTCGCTATGTCGCTCAACTGGCTGTCGCGATGCATACCGGCGGCCAGCCGGACATGCTGGTGGCCAGTCAACAGCTGGCCGACGATGTGCTGCCGCTGCTGGACGCACAGATCGCCCAGCAGACCTCGATCCTGGAATCCTCGGGCGGCAACCAGCAGTGGCTCATCGCCTTGTTGGCCGTTCCGCTGCTGCTGCTGGCGGCGGCAAGCATCGTGATCGCCAGGCGCACCCGGCGCGTCCTCAACCTGGGCCTGGTGCTTGCGTTTGCGGGCGCGGTGGCATCGGGTGTGATCGTCACGCAGCTCGTCACCACCAGCGCCGCGAGCATCAGCGCGGTGCAGACCAGCGGAGTCAGCCGGGCAACCGCGGTCGCGCAGGCGTACGGCGCCGTCACCGAGGCCAAGGCGGCCGAGGGACGCATCCTGCTGGGCATCACGGATCCGGCGAGCGGGGCCCAGACCTACTCCGAGGCCACCGACCGGGCCGACCAGGCACTCAGCGTGTTGGGCGACAGCCAGGCCGCCGACCAGCTGACCCAGATGATCTCCACCCATGAGCAGCTGATGGCCGCGCCCGAGCCGCCCAGCTCCGAGTTGGTCGCCTCGGCCCAGGCTCCCTATGACTGGTTGATCGACTGGCTCACCGAGCAATCGTCGAGCATCGGCCAAGAGGTGGACGCAGACCTGTCCGGTCACGCCGAGACGGTCGAGAACCTGGCCGTGCTGGTCGCCGGGATCATGGTCTTCGCGGCCGTGAGTTCGGCCGTCGGCCTGAGCGGATCACTGCGGAGGTACCGATGAGTCCCGTCAACGCGCCCGATGCGCCCGGACGCCTCGGTGAGGCGGTCGATCCGCTGCAGTTGAGGTCGTACCTGATTGCGCTCGACAAGTGGCTGGAGGCCCGCCGATCGGAACTGGAAGCCCTCGATGTCGCCGTGCAGGAGAGCGAGCACGCCGACGAGCTCACCCGCGACATGGCGCTCAGCCTGCAACTGTGGCAGTCGATCCAGACGCGTTACCGCCGGCTGCTGCAGGTCTGGGATCGCGGCCGTGTGTCGATCAGGGAACGCGAGCAACTGTCGTCGCTGGTCTGGGGTCGTCTCGACGACGACACCTGGAGCGGCACCGCGGCCAGCGGACTGTCGTTGCCCGAGGCCTGCCGGATGTCGGATGCGCTGTGCGGGCAGCTGCGCAGCCGGCTGCAACTCGATCCGGCGGGCACCCAGGCCGTCGCCCGGCTGCGTGATCTTCGGGCCACCATGGAACGGCTGCGCGACCAGGTCGGCCTGGAACCGCCACAGACCATCGCCGCCGCCCAGGCCCGGCTGGCCCAACTCGAAGGTCGTCTGACGATGATCAATGAGAAGGCCGGGCGCGGCGGAGACATCGGCGGGCTGCTCGGTCCGCTGGAGGCCGAGGCGGCGACGTTCGAGCGCGACCTCATCGTCGGCGGCGTGCAGCGCCGCGCCAATGCCCAGGCCCAGCAACAGACCGCCCAGCGCGCCGACTACGCGCAACGGTTGCGCGCCGACCTGCTGGCCCGCAGCCAGCAGTTGGACGAGCTGGTCGCCCAGGTGGTCGCCACGGTCAGCAGCCCGCCCAAATATGCGGTGCCCGATGTCACGGCGCTGGGCCCGGTTCCGGCCGGGAATCCGGGTGAGCTGGAGGCCTACATCGCGCGGCTCGAGAAGGTCGGGCAGGCGATGGAGTTCGTCTCTCGCGCCTATTCGGACGCGCTGCGCGGATCGCAGAAGCTCGCGAACGAGTTGATCATGCTGCGCTCGGAGGCCGATCAGCATCAGCTGACCGATCAACAGCTGAGCGCGCTGTTCGCCGTCGCCGATCAGCTGATGCAGCGTTCGCCGCGGCCCACCGAGACCCTCACCGCGCTGCTGGACGCCTGCCGCTATTACCTCAGCTGGCTGGCCGGTCAGCCCGGCGCCCGCGGTACGGTGGACTGATGAAGTGCCGTCAACCCGGCTGCACCGGGACGATCGTGGACGGCTACTGCGACGTCTGCGGAATGCCTCCTGCTGCGGGCGCGCCTGCCCCCAGCCGCGCCAATGGGTCCGCGTCCGCGGCGGCGCCTGCGGCCGGCTCCCACACCCCCCGGCGGCAGTTCGCGGCCGGCAGCCAACCCGGCCAGATCCGCACCGAGCCACCCGGCCCCGCCGACGCCGAGCCGGCCGCGCATGAGCCGGCGCAGCAGCCGCCTCCGGCGTCCAGCGGCTCCAGCGGCCGGCTCGGCCAGCGCGGCGGACCGTGTCCCCAGCCCGGCTGCCGCGGCACGATCGTGGACGGCTACTGCAATGTCTGCGGCAACCCGCCGGACGCAAAACCACCGAGCGCCACGCCGAAACTGCTCGGCACCACCTTGTCGACCACCGCCACCGCGGCAGAACTCGGCACCGTGCTGATGGGCTCGGCCCTGGCGGGGCCGGGGGCGGTCCGCACCTCGGTGCGGGCCGACGCCCACCGCGCCCGCACCCGGATCGGGGCCGGCGTCACCACGGTTCCACCCGCCCCGTCCATCGATCCCGCCAAGGCCGTGCTGAAGGATCCGGTCGTCCCGGAGGCCCGCCGGAACTGCCCCAAGTGCGGGGCTCCGGTCGGGCGCGGCCATGATGGTCAGCCCGGTAAGGCTGTCGGAACCTGCGAGAAGTGCGGCACCGCGTTCAGCTTCTACCCGGTGATCAAACCCGGCGAGCTGATCGCTCAGCAGTACGAGGTGGCCGGCGCCATCGCCTACGGCGGGATGGGCTGGATCTATCTGGCGCGCGACCGCAATGTCTCCGATCGCTGGGTGGTGCTGAAGGGACTACTGAACGCATCCGACGACGACGCGTCGGCCGCGGCGAAGTCGGAGAAGGAGTTCCTGGCGGCGGTCGAGCACCCACTGATCGTCGAGATCTACAACTTCGTCCAGCACGCCGACGCCCGCTACATCGTCATGGAGTACGTGCCGGGCCGCTCCATCACCGACTTGTTGAAGGAGCGGAAGGCGGCCAACAAGGGAAGCTACGATCCGCTGCCGGTCGACTGGGCGCTCGCCTATCTGATCGAGATCCTGCCGGCATTCACCTACCTCCACGAGGACGGCCTGCTGTACTGCGATTTCAAACCCGACAACCTCATGCAGGTGGGCGACTCGGTCAAGTTGATCGATCTGGGCGCGGTGCGCCGGATCGCGGACGAGACGTCCCCGATCTTCGGCACGGTCGGCTACCAGGCCCCCGAGGTCGCCGAGACCGGTCCGTCGGTGGCCAGCGACATCTACACACTCGGCCGCGCGCTGCTGGTGATGAGTTCGGAGTTCCGCGGCTATCAGAGCGAATACGTCGACACGTTGCCGCCGCTCAGCAAGATGCCGCTGTTCGCCGAGCACGACTCGTTCTACCGGCTGGTACAGCGGGCTTGCGCGCCGCTGCCCGCGGACCGTTTCCAGTCCGCCGAAGACCTGCGGGTTCAGGCGATGGGGGTGCTGCGCGAGGTGGTGGCGCGGCGTTCCCCGGGCGCTGCGACGACCTCGGCGCCGTCCACGCTGTTCAGCACGCCGATGACCGCCGGCGAAGGTTTCGACTGGCGGCAGCTGCCCAGGCTGCTGCCCGACCCGGCCGACCCGATGACGAGCTGGATCGCGTCGATCACCCTGGAGGATCCGCGGCAGCGGATGGGTGCGCTGGAACGTGCCCCGCAACGCACCGCGCAGGTGATGCTCACCCAGATCGAGATCGCTCTGGGGCTGGGCGATCGCCAGACGGTCTCCCGGATCGTCCGCGAACTGCTCAAGTCCGACCCGTGGGATTGGCGGGCGATCTGGATGCAGGGCCTGCTCGCCTTCCAGACCCACGCCTGGCATGAGGCACAGGCGCCGTTCAATACCGTCTACGCGCAGGTGCCCGGTGAACTCGCGCCCAAGTTTGCCCTCGCGGTGGCCTGCGAGCACGGCGAGCAGCTCGCGCTGGCCGAGGAATTGTTCGCGATCTGCGCCAGCACCGACGCCGCCTATGTGACCCCGTCAGCGTTCGCGATGACCCGGATCCGGTTGGCTCGCGACGATCGGGAGGGCGCGCTGGATGCGCTCGGCCTCATTCCGCCGACCAGCCGGGGCTATTCGGACGCCCGCACCGCCCAAGCGCAGCTGGTCTTGCAGCGCGAGGGCACGCTGGCCGAGCTGGACCAGGCCTGGCAGGCCATCCACGCCGCCAGACTCGATCAGATCACCACCACCAGACTCGAGGCCGAGGTGCTCGAGAAGGCGCTGGCGCAGTTGCATGACAACCGCGGCCGGGCGGTGGGCATGTTCGACGGGCAACCGGCCACCGAGCGCAATCTGCGTCCGAAACTCGAACGCGTCTACCGTGATCTGGCGATCTGGACCCGCGACGACGACGAACGCCGACGCCTCATCACCCAAGCCGACTCGACCCGTAGATGGAGCTTGCTGTGACTGAAGACCACATTCCTGATCCCGAGGCTGCAGGGTCGGCGGGGCGCTGGGCGCAACCGCCGGAGGCCTCGGCGGCTCCGCACGGCTGGTCGCAGCCGCCCGCCGGCCAACCCCGCCGGCTCTATGGCTCGACCGAGTCGCAGCACTGGCAGCCTGACACCGACCTGGCGGCCCGGGCCGCGGCCGAGGCTGCCGCGGACGCGGCGGTTGCCGAAACCGCACCGCCACCGGCTGCCGGGCCGCGCCGGGCTGCGAGCGCGGTCATGGGCCGGGTATTCACCCCGGAGTTGCGCAGCTGCCCGAAGTGCGGGGGCGCCATCGATTGGGACGGCTACTGCGTGCAGTGCGGCGCGAAAGCCCCCAGTGGCCGCGATCATCTGGAGGAGTGGCCGGCATCCTGGGTCGCCGGGGTTTGCGACCGCGGACTGCGGCATCCACGCAACGAGGACGCCATGGCGCTCGAGGCGAGTGCCGAGCCGGGTGTGCGGGCGGTGCTGACGGTTTGCGACGGCGTGTCGATGTCCACCGATTCCGACCGGGCGTCCCTGGCCGCGGCCAGGGCGGTGCTGGGCCATCTGGCCGGGCGCACCGACTGGGACTGGAACCTCACCGATCTGGCCCCCGAGTCGGCGACCCGGATGGTGCTGGACGAGACCGCGCAGGTGGCCAATCAGGCGGTGCTGGCCAACTCCGACCTGAACGAGGCCAGCCCAGCGTCCTGCACACTCGCCATCGGCTTGGTGAGCGGGACACAACTGTTGTCGGCGACGCTGGGGGACTCCCGGGTCTACTGGCTTCCCGACCAGGGCGAGGCGCTGCTGCTGAGCACCGACGACTCGATGGCCCAAGAACAGATCGCGGCCGGGGTCGAGCGCGGGATCGCCGAATCCGGCATGCACAGCCACGTCATCACCCGCTGGCTGGGCCGTGATGCCCCGGACGTGCGGCCCACCCTGGCGGGCGTCGTGGCGACCGGCGCGGGCTGGCTGCTGGTCTGCTCCGATGGGCTGTGGAACTACGCGTCCGATCCGGCGGCGATCGCCCACCTGGTGCGGGCCGTAGCCGCCAGGCGTACCCAGGGCCCGCTCGACCTGGCTCAAGGCCTGGTGGCCTGGGCGAACGAGCAGGGCGGCGAGGACAACATCACGGTGGCCCTGGCCCGCATCGAGCCGGCTGTGGGCACTGACTCGGCTGTGGGCACTGAGTCGGCTGCGGCCGCGAGCGAAGAGGCCGAGTTGGATGCTCCGACGACCCGCACCCGTCCGGTCGCCCCGACTGGTGCAAGCTAATCTGGCTGCGGGTGCGCAAGCCGGTCTGCCAACGAAAGGACGATCCGTGGCCCTGTTCAACTCCACGGTCTACCAGAACGAATACCTGCCCGATGGTGGCACCGATGTCAACGCGATCGTGCGGATCGGGGTCAGCGATGCCGGGAGCGCCGGATCGGACGGTGGCGCGGGCGAAATCATCATCATCGACTGCTCCGGATCGATGGGTCAGCGCAGCATGCTGGCCGCGCGGCAGGCAGCGATGGTGGCGCTCGACAACATCCTGGACGGCACCTATTTCGCGGTCGTCTCGGGCACCCACGAGGCGTATCTGGCATACCCGATCGTCCAGTCGGGGCCGGGCATGGTGCAGATGAGCCCGCGCACGCGTCGCGAGGCCAAGGACGCCATCAGCCGGTTGGTGGCCGACGGCGGCACCGCGATCGGGCGCTGGCTGAACCTGACGCTGGCGCTGTTCAACTCGATGGGCGGCAAGGTCACCCAGCGGCACGCGCTGCTGCTGACCGACGGTGCCGATGAGCATGAGACGCCCGAACAGCTGGATGCGGCTATCCGGGCTTGTGTCGGGCATTTCCAGTGCGACTGCCGTGGCATCGGCACCTACTGGGTGGTTTCCGAGGTCCGCAAGATCGCTCGAGCCCTGATGGGCACGTTGGACATCATTCCCGATCCGTCGATGATGGCCGCCGAGTTCGCCAAGATCATGCAGACCTCGATGAGCCGCGGCGTGTCGTCGGCGAATCTGCGGGTGTGGACGCCGCAGGGCGCCCAGCTGCTTTTCGTCCGGCAGGTCTCGCCGACGGTGGAGGACCTGACCTATCAGGGCGAGCCGGTGAACCCGCTGACGGTGGACTTCCCGACCGGCGCGTGGGGCGATGAGGAGCGCGACTACCACGTCGCGGTGCGGCTACCCGCGAAGGCGGTCGGTCAAGAACAGCTGGCGGCCCGGGTACAGCTGGTGGTCGGCGATCAGCCCCGGACGCAGGGCCTGGTCAAGGCGATGTGGTCGAGCGACGATTCGCTGACCGCGCAGATCAACGACGAGGTCGCCCACTACACCGGCCAGACCGAGTTGGCCGCGGCGATCCAGGAGGGCCTGGCCGCGCGCAAGGCCGGGGACCTGTCGACCGCGACCAGCAAACTCGGACGTGCGGTGCAACTGGCCCAGCAGACCGGCAATCACGAGGCGACCACCAAGCTGCGGAAGGTCGTCGACGTCGTCGATCCGGGAACCGGCACGGTACGGCTGAAGAGCAGGATCGAGAAAGCGGACGAGATGGCGCTCGACACCTCGTCCACCAAGACGACGCGGACTCGCCAGTCGAACGGTGAGAACGCCGGGGAGTCGAATGGACAGGCGGAGTAGCGATGACACGTTGTCCTGTCGGTCATGAAAGCCTGACAGACGATTACTGCTCGGTGTGCGGGGCGCGGATCGAGGCTTCGGCTGAGGTTCGGCCACCATCACCGGCGGCTGGTGAGGCGGGTCCGCAGGCCCCGGGCGTCGCTGCGGCGCCGAGACCTGCGACGCAGACCTGCCCGGTGTGCCATACGGTGGCGGCCGCGGACGCCTTCTTCTGCGAAACCTGCGGCTATGACTTCCTGACGGGGGCGCTGCCGCGCGGGCTTGATCGGCCTTCCGGGCAGGCCGCCGCCGAGCCGGCCGACAACACGGCGGTTTCCCCGGAGCCGGTCGGCAACACGGCTTCCGCAGAGCCGGCCGGCAACACGGCTTCCGCAGAGCCGGCCGGCAACACGGCGGCTTCCGCAGAGTCGGCCGGCGACACGATGTCTTCCGCAGAGCCCGAGGAACCGCCCGCGCCGCCCGTGCCGGGCTATTTCGATCTCGGTGATGCCCCCAGCCATGCAGATCTGGACAACCCGCTGGTGGTGGAATCGGCTGCCCCTGCCGCGCCCGTCCAGCAAGCCCCCGATCCGGCGATCGGTGAGGCTCTCGATCTGGGGGATCCGGGCGCGGATGTACCCAGCCCCGAGTCGTTGCGTCCGATCTCGGTAGACCCCCGGCCACCGCAGGGCACCTATCAGCCGGCCGCCTCGCCGTCGCCGGCGCCGCAGCGCCCGGCGTCCACGCAGCCCGCACCGCCACCGGCCCAGCCCGTGGCGGCTCCTGCGTCCAGTAGTGTGCCGCCTACCCAAACCGGCCCCGCCCGCTGGGTGGCGGAGATCTGGATCGATCCCGAGTGGTACCGCCTGCAACAGGCACCCGAACAGCTCCCTTCCCCGGGCCAGCCGATCATCACTGGCTTGCGCAAGCCGCGAATGGTGATCGGACGAACCTCCGGAAAGGCCCATCCCGACCTCGACTGCCTGACCGACACCGGGGTGAGCCGTCAGCAGGCGGCGCTGACCACCGACGGCATCCGCTGGTTCGTCGAGGACTTGGGCTCGTCCAACGGAACCTATGTCGGCCGGGTCGATCAGCCGCTGCCGATCGAGCCCATCGCGCGGCGCACCGAACTCGGCTACCACGACCGCATCTATGTCGGCTCGTGGACTCGGATCGTGGTTCGTCCTGCTCTGGCGCAGGAAACCGAGCTGTGAGATGGCTACCTGTGGTGGCGCCAATGCAGCCACGCCAGTTCGAACGCTCCCGGCGTGACTGATCTTCTTCACCTGAGCCCGATAAGCCGGAAATCGGCGATTTGGATCGATCCAAGCGGTGAACTGAAGAAGATGAGGCACGACAGACTTATCCACAGCCTCGAAGGAAGATGACCGATTCGCGGGGGCACTCGCCAATCCTCTAGGCATGAACCTCGAGGATGCCCTGAGAGCTGGCGGTGGCGTCATTGCTGCCTCGGATTACCGGCCACTACGCAATCAGTTCACCCGCGCTATCGCGGCAGGCACGCTGGTGCGGCTTTGTCCGGGCGTGCTGGTTGCCGCGGATCTCGTTGACGACCCGGTGATCCGAGCCCGGGCAGCGCACACCTGGCGGCCCGGGCACATTCTGATGGGCCCCGCGGCAGCTCGGGCCTCCTTCTGGCCGGAGTGCCCCGACACCATGATCGACCTGGCGGGTCCCCAGACGGATGTCGTTCCGAAGATCGTGCGACTGCACCAGGTGAAGGTGCCGGTGGAGCTACGAGCGAACTGGGGTACCGCGATCATCACCAGGGCCGAACTGACCGTGCTCGATATGGCAACGATGGGGAAGTGGGCGGCTTTGTGCGAGGGCCTGCGGCGAGGCGCCGTGAGCGCCGAGTCCTTGGCCCGGGCCGGCGACCTCGTCGCGCGGCGGTTGAAGCCCGGAATCCGGAGAGAATGCCTGGCGCGAGCAGCGGGCAATCCGTGGTCCGTGCCGGAGATGAACCTGCAGATGCTCTACCGCAAGGCAGGCATCGACGGGTGGGTAGGCAACCGGCAGATCATCGCGTGCGGACACCTCGTGATTCCTGACATCGCTTTCGATGTCCCCAAGCTCATCGTCGAGGTCGATGGACGCAAGTACCACACGCAGGTTGCGAGTTTCGAATCGGATCGGGCGCACAGCAACTGGCTCACCGCCGACGGCTGGCGGATACTGCGATTCACACCGTCGACGATCTGGAATGAGCCCGAGACAGTCCTGCAGCAGACGTGGGCGACCCTTGCATGCTCCCGGCGTGACTGGTCTTCTTCACTTGGGGCCGATGAGCCGGAAATCGGCGATTTGGATCGATCCAAGCGGTCAACTGAAGAAGATGAGGCACGCGGGGGCGGTGTGCCCCGAGCACCTAGACTGGCCCATCGTGAGATACGCCAGCATCGGATCGGGAAACTACGCCACCATGGTCGCCATGATGGCGGTGGTCGTCATCTTGTCGAGCATCGGCGCCTCGAAGGGTGTGGTCTTCGGACCGGTGATCACGGACGGGGCGTTTTTCCTCTTCCCGCTCGCCTACATTCTCGGCGACATGATCACCGAGATCTACGGGCCGCGTGCCGCGAAGCGGGCGATCATCACCGGCTTCGTCGCCAGCATCGCATCGGTGCTGATCTACGCGGTCGTGATTGCGCTGCCCGGCTTCACCGACGACTACGGCACGGCCCATCAGCAGGCCCTCGAACTGGCCCTGGGGCCGGTCTGGCAGATCGTGCTGGCCAGCATGGTCGGCTACGCGGGCGGGCAAACGACCAATTCGCTGATCATGTGGACCGGCAAGCGGAGACACTCCGAGAAGCGGCTCTACCAGCGACTCGCCTCGTCCACCGGTGCCGGGGAGGCTGTCGACACCATCTTGTTCTGCACGATCGCCGCCCCGGTGATCGGCATCACCACGGTCAACCAGTGGCTGAGCTATACATTCTTCGGCTACCTGTGGAAGATCCTCGTGCAGTTCGCCTTGATGCCGATCACCGGCCATGTGATCGGGTGGGTGAAGAAGAAAGAGCCGAGCTATTGGCAGCATGAACCCGCTGCATGACAAGGCCACACGGTGAGCCGCGTTGGCTCGTGCCGAGGGGTGCAGCTAGAGTGAGGTGGCAAGAGCCCTCTTGCTGAACATGTCGAGCAAGGGGCTTCACTGTGTTCCGGGGTGAATCGCCGGAACGAACAGGAAGGTATGCACACATGCCGGGCATCATCGTTCTGGGCGCCCAATGGGGCGACGAGGGCAAGGGTAAGGCAGTCGACGCTCTCGGCGAGCAGGTCGACTACGTCGTGCGCTACTCGGGAGGTAACAACGCCGGTCACACCGTGGTGGTCGGAGGCGAGAAGTTCATCATGCACCTGCTCCCGGCGGGCATCCTGAATCGCAACGCCACCACTGTCATCGGTAACGGTGTGGTCATCGATCCTCAGGTCATGTACCACGAACTCGACGGACTCACCGAGCGCGGGGTGATCGTCGATCACCCGTTGATCAGCGCAAACGCTCATCTGATCACCCCTTACCACCAGACCCTCGACAAGGTCACCGAGCGCTTCGCCGGCAAGAAGCGCATCGGGACGACCGGCCGGGGCATCGGTCCGGCCTACTCCGACAAGGTCAACCGCATCGGCCTGCGCGCCGCGGACCTGCTGGACGCCGACCTGCTGCACGACAAGGTTGTCGCATCGCTGGAACAGAAGAACCAGACGCTGGTCAAGATCTTCAACCGCCGCGAAATCAATCCCGAGCTGATCACCGAGCAGCTGCTCGGCTACACCGAGCGGATTCGACCCTACATCGTGGATGCTGCCCGCCTGCTCAACGATGCTCTGGACGACGGCAAGGTGGTGCTCTTCGAGGGCGCCCAAGCCCACCATCTCGATGTGGATCACGGCACCTACCCGTTCGTGACCAGCTCGAATCCGACCGCCGGCGGCGCCTGCACCGGTACCGGAGTCGGCCCGACCCGCATCGACAGGGTCATCGGCATCGCGAAGGCCTACACCACGCGTGTCGGCGAAGGTCCGTTCCCGACCGAACTGCTGGACGCCGACGGCGAGAAGTTGCGCCAGGACGGCAGCGAGTTCGGGGCGACAACCGGTCGTCCGCGCCGCTGCGGCTGGTTCGATGCCCCGATCGTCGAGGTGGCCGCGAAGGTCAACGGCTGTACCGATATCTTCCTCACCAAGTTGGACGTGCTGTCCGGCTGGGACCAGATCCCGGTGTGTGTGGCCTACGACATCAACGGCACCCGCAGCGACGTCTACCCGATGACCCAGCCCGAGCTGTGCGCTGCCAAGCCGATCTACGAGTACGTGCCCGGCTGGACCGAAGACATTTCGGCCGCGCGCAGCTTCGACGAGTTGCCCGCCAACTGCCAGGCCTACGTTCACCATCTGGAGGATCTGATCCATTGCCGGATCAGCGGCATCGGGGTGGGCCCGGGACGCGAAGAGTCGATCATCATCAACCCGTTGGTCTGAGCGGTCCCGGGCGACATGAACGAGCGGCAGACGCTGGCTGCGACCATCACCGGCACCGATGCCCCTGGCATGGCGGTTCAGCTGATGGACGCGATAGCCTCCGCCGGGGCGGAGATCCTCGACTTCGAGCAGGTGGTGGTGCGTGAGCAGCTGATCTTGGCGCTGCTGCTCGGTTCGCTGCCCGAAGATGTCACCGGGTTGACCGACAAGCTGGCCGGAACATGCGCCCGGCTTGGGGTTACGCTGCATATCCGGGAGGGCGTCGGCGACAATCCACCGCGTCCGAAACGCGTGGTGGTGACGCTACTCGGGCGCCCTTTACTGGCCGAGCACGTCGCTGCGGCCGCCCGGGTGATCAGCGAGCATGGCGGCAACATCGACCGCAGCCGCCGGCTGTCGCGCCAGCCGATGACCAGCATCGAGTTCTGGGTCTCGCATGCCGAGGTCGCCGATCTGCGTCCGGCGCTGGCTCAGGCCTCGGCGCAAGCAGGATTCGATGTCGCCGTCTCGCCCGCCGGCCTGGCCCGGCAGGGCCGCCGCCTGGTCGTCATGGATGTGGATTCCACTCTCATCCGCGATGAGGTGATCGAGTTGCTGGCCGCGCACGCCGGACGCGAAGCCGAGGTGGCCGAAGTGACGGCCGCCGCGATGCGCGGCGAGATCGATTTCGCGACCAGCCTGCATCAGCGGGTCTCGAAGCTTGCCGGACTGCCTGCGTCCATCTTCGACGAGGTGCGCCAGGCGGTTCGGCTGACGCCCGGGGCGCGGACGCTGGTCGGCACCTTGCAGGATCTCGGTTTCGCCGTCGGGCTGGTATCCGGCGGTTTCATCGAGGTCGTCGGACCGCTGGCAGCCGAGCTGGGCATCGAACATGTCTATGCGAATTCACTCGAAGTGATCGATGGCGTGCTGACCGGACGCGTCAGCGGCCCGGTGGTCGACAGAGCTGCCAAGGCGCAGAAGCTGCGCGAGTTCGCCGCGGCCGAGGGGCTGCCGCTGTCACGCACGGTCGCGATCGGTGACGGTGCCAACGATCTCGACATGCTCGCTGCGGCCGGTCTGGGGGTGGCGTTCAATGCCAAGCCCGCGGTCCGGGCCTCGGCGGACACGTCGCTGAATCTGCCCTATCTGGACGCCGTGCTCTTCCTGCTCGGTTTCAGCCGCGAAGAGGTCGTGGACGCAGCCGCCGCCCGCGAGCTGGGGCCGCTGCTGAGCCAGTTGCCCGAGCTGAAGGCGCACCACAAGACCGCGCAAGGGTGACGCGGCGAACGCGGGTGGAGTTCGCTACGATGCGGTCGCCGGGCCCGGCGACCGCCCGCTGAGAGCGTCCTGACCGCGCCACGCCTGCCAGCAGGCATCCATGGGCTGGTGGGCGTGCTCGCGTCCCAGCTGTCGCAGCAGGACGCCTGGCTCGGCCAACTCGAAGGCAGCGGGCCCGGCAGGGATGTCACCCTCGGGACGCCAGCCCAGCGCGATGATCGAGTCGAGGACGCGGTCGTCCCCGAGTACCCCCAGGCGTTCACGCTTGCCACGGGCCAGATCGAGGTCCTCGATCAGCAGTGGCAAGCCATCGGCGGACCGGGCGTGCAGGCAGCTCACCAGGTCGCCGCCGTGCTGACCGGAGCGTCCGAACGCGAGAACCTCGCGCTGCAGAAGCCTCGCGCCATCGCCGAGCCGAATGTCGGTGGTCCGCAGCACGGTCGCGCCATCCGACACCACGAAGGGCTGCCCCTCCCAGATCAGGGTGGCGCCCGCCCCCACCTCGATGGACACCTCCCAACGGGACCGGCCGGTGCCCCCGTAGGCGACGGTACCGACCGGCTCGACGATCTCGAGCCGGCCACCCGGTGCCACGACGATGTCGATGCCGATGCTGTCGCCGGCCAGCAGCACCATCTGCGTCCCCACCAGGGCGACCTGCGCCCCGACCGGCGTCGCAGACAGGATACGGGGAGCGAGCACGTCCCCGCGTAGGTCGACCCGAGGCCGGTCGGCGTCCGGTGTGACCTCGATCCGGGTACGCATCAATGCTGGTGGACGTGCGCATGCCCGGGCGCACTGTCGGCATGGGAGTGCACCGTGCCGTCAGCGTGCACGTGCGGGGCCATCGGGCCGGGATCGACCGCCACGTGATGGCCGCTGCGGAAGCTCGCCAGACTGTCGAGCACCCACTGCTTGAGCGCCGTCATCGACTCCGGATCGGTCCTGGACACCCCGAGCACCGGACGACCGGCCCGCACCTCGCGTCCCTCCCGGATCATCCGGTCGACGTCCACATCGACGAATGGCCCGAGATCGGTCTTGTTGATCACCAGCAGATCGGCCCGGGCGATACCCGGCCCGCCCTTGCGCACCACGTCGCCGCCACCTGCCACATCGAGCACGAAGATCTGCACATCGACCAGCGCGGGGGAGAAGGTTGCGGTCAGATTGTCTCCGCCCGATTCGATCAGGACGATGTCGACCGGCGCGAAATCGGCCTCCAGATCCTCCGCGGCCAGCAGATTCACCGTGACGTCATCGCGGATGGCGGTATGCGGGCAGGCTCCGGTCTCCACCGGCCGGATGCGCTCCGGGTCCAGCACCCCTGCCGCCTTCAGGAAACGGGCATCCTCATCGGTGTAGATGTCATTGGTCACCACTGCCAGCGACAGCGAATCCGACAGCTGCCGGCAGATCATCGCGATGAGTGAACTCTTGCCGGTGCCGACCGGCCCGGCCACCCCGAGACGCATCGCGCGGGTGGGAACAGCGGATTCAGGCACGGAACAACCTTTCTGTCGTGTGAGCATGACGCTCAGTCCATAGTTCCAGCTGTGGCGCCGCGTGGGCCGGGATCTGCTCCGGCGCCGTGAGCCCGGCGACCCGATCGGCCATCGCCTCGACCTCGCTCAGCAGGTCTCGAGTGAGGGCTGCAACCTCGACCGGATCGCCGGGTTCGAGCTTGAGCAGCGCCGAGGTCACCGCCTGCAGATCGTCGTAGCCGACCAGACGGGCCGTATCGTGCGCGTCCAGCCCGGCTCTGGCAGCGGTGACCCCCAGCACGATCGCCCGGCAGTATCGCGCATCATGATGGTCACGCTCGGTCGGCCACAAAGTGGCGAGAAGCCGCGACTGTCCGCGTCCGAGTTGATGGGCGTTGTCGCGCAGCGCCCGGCTCGGAGTGCGGGCCGCCCAGGCGCTCTCGACTGCCGCCAGATCCCCGCCCGAGAGCTCGACGGCTCTGGCCACCACCGCGGTGCCCGCCTCAACCTCGGTGACCGTCTCCAGTCGGGTTCGGATGAAGCGGTCCACGGCACCGGCCGGCATCCCGGCCTGCAGCGCGGGTTCGAGGCCGGCCGACTGAGTATGGGCTCCCACCGGCAGGCGCACATCGGCCAAGAAGGTCAACAGCAGCCCGGACATCGCGCTGTTCGTCTCGGTCAACGGCTCAGTAGAGGGTGTAGAGCTGGGCCGCCGGCAGCACATCGGCCGGCTCCGGTTCGATGCGGACGCCGTCGATGTCGATCGCGAAGGTCTCCGGGTCGATGTCGATCTTCGGCGTGGCGTCGTTGTTCTTCATGTCGGCCTTCGTCGTCTCGCGGGTGCTCGACACTGCAAGGAGCTTGCGCCGCAGCCCCAGCTGGTCGGCCAGGCCGGCGTCCAGTGCTGCGGGAGAAACGAACGAAACGCAAAGATCGGGCGCCGCCGGGGCAGCCAGAGTGGGCCGCTCGAGGGTCGGCTGTGGAGTGGTGATGGACGCGTTCGGGTCCCCGAGCGAGCCCCAGACCACCGCGCCACCCTTGATCACCATTTCCGGGCGCACCGCGAAGAAGCGGGGATCCCACAACACCAGATCAGCCATCTTGCCCACCTCGATCGAGCCGAGATAGCCGTCCACCCCGTGCGCAATCGCCGGGTTGATGGTGTACTTCGCCACATAGCGCCGAGCCCGCTCATTGTCGGCGGGCAGCCCGCCGCCGAGTGACCCCAGCCGCGCCTTCATGACATGGGCGACCTGCCAGGTCCGGGTGATGACCTCACCGATCCGGCCCATCGCCTGCGCGTCCGAGGAGGTGATCGACAGCGCGCCCATGTCGTGCAGGATGTCCTCGGCCGCGATGGTGGTCGCCCGGATGCGGGACTCGGCGAAGGCCAGGTCTTCGGGCACCTTCGGATTGAGGTGGTGGCAGACCAGCAACATGTCGAGGTGCTCGTCGACGGTGTTCTTGGTGTGCGGCAGCGTCGGATTGGTGGACGCCGGCAGCACGTACGGTTCACCGGCCAGCTTCAAGATGTCGGGGGCGTGACCGCCACCCGCGCCCTCGGTGTGAAACGCGTGGATCGAGCGTCCGGCGATCGCCTTGATGGTCGACTCGACGAAGCCGGCCTCGTTCAGCGAATCCGAGTGCAGGGCGACCTGCAGCCCCCACTCGTCAGCGGCCCGCAGCGCGGCGTCCAGGGCGGCCGGAGTCGAGCCCCAGTCCTCGTGCACCTTGTATCCGCCCGCCCCGGCCAGGGCCTGCTCGGCGAGCCCCTCGGCGCTCACCGTATTGCCCTTGCCCAGCAGCAGCACATTCACCGGGAACGGGTCCATCGCCCGATGGATGAGGCGCAGATGCCAGGGCCCCGGCGTCACCGTGGTGGCCTTGGTGCCCTCGGCCGGGCCGGTGCCGCCACCGCTGATCGTCGTGATGCCGGTCGACAAGGCCTCGATGGTCTGCGACGGCGAAATCATGTGGACGTGCGAGTCGAACCCGCCCGCGGTCAAGATCTTGCCCTCGCCGCTGATGATCTCGGTGGACGGGCCGATCTGCAGCTGCGGGTGGACGCCGTCGCTGACGTCGGAGTTGCCCGCCCGGCCGAGCGCCACGATCGCGCCGTCCTTGATGCCGACATCGGCCTTCACGATTCCCCACCAGTCAAGCACGATCGCATTCGTGATGACCGTATCCGGGGCGCCTTCGGCGCTGGTGACCGAACCTTGCAGCATCGACTCGCGGATCGACTTGCCTCCGCCGAAGACGGCCTCGTCGCCTCCGATGGTCAGGTCTTTCTCAACCTCGATCCACAGGTCGGTGTCGGCCAGCCGGACCTGATCTCCGCTGGTCGGCCCGTACAGCGACGCGTACTTCTCACGGCTGATCTGCATTTCAGGCCTCCTTGGTCTGGTCGGCGTCGCTATCGGTGGTGGTGGCGGACGAGGGGAGCGGACCGAGGTCGCCGCCGTCGGTCTTGCCCAACTGCAGGCCGGGGACTTGCCGCCGTCCGCGGATGGTGACCGCCTGCACGGTGCGCGAGACTCCCGGTTCGAAACGGTGCGAGGTGCCGGCCGGGATATCCAGCCGGAAACCGAACGCCTTGTCGCGGTCGAAGTCGAGAGCGGAGTTCGCGTCGGGCAGATGAAGATGCGAGCCGATCTGCACGGGTCGGTCGCCGGTATTGGTGATGGTCAGCTCGATGCGCTCGGCAGGGGACCGATCGGCGTTGAGCTCTACGGTGCCGGGACGTACCCGGACAGCTCCGGGTCCTTCGGCAGCACCGGTCGCGGCGATGGGGTGGTGCAAGGTGACCAGCTTGCGTCCATCGGGGAACATCGCCTCCACCTGCACCTCGGTGATCAGGTCGGCGACGCCGGGCATCACGTCGTCGGGGCCGAGTACTTCGCGTCCCAGTTGCATGAGCTCGGCCACGCTGACCCCCTCGCGGGCGCGCTCGATGACCCATGAGGTCAGGATGGCGATGGCCTCCGGATAGTTCAGCTTGATGCCGCGCGCCTGCCGGTCGCGGGCGACGATGCCGGCCAACGCCAGCATGAGCCGTTCCTGGTCACCTGGTGTGAGATGCATGGTCGAACTCCTTGATCTCGGTTTGTTCCTCGGTTGGACGCAATACTGGGCCGTCAGGGGTGGCTGTCATGGTCCACCGGAGGTCGGCGAACTCATCCAACGCCGACTGGTCGTGTGAGATCAGCAGCACCCCGATACCCCGTTGGTCGGTCACTTTCCGGACGCGGGCCAGCACGTCACGGGCCGTCTCGGCGTCCAGCATCGCGGTGATCTCGTCCAGGATCAGATAGTCGGGCCGCAAGGCGAGCGCCCGGACGATGCAGGCTCGCTGCAACTCCCCCCCGGATACCTGATCGGGTCGGCGGTCGAGCAACTCCGGCGCCAGGCCGCACCATCGTGCGGCCTGGTAGGCGTCGATCTCAAGCCCTGCAAGCCTGGCGGGGAGTTCGATCGCCTTGGCCAGGCTCATCCGCGGATCCATCGCGGTGAATGGTTGTTGGGAGACCCAGCCAACCCGGCGACGCACGGCGGGAGCCAGTGTCAGCCCGGCGCCGTGCAATGGCCGGCCGTCGAGTTCGATCGTCCCCTCATCCGGGGCGACCAGCAGCGCCATCATGGACGCCAGCGTCGACTTGCCCACCCCGGAGGCTCCCGCCAGCCCGACGATCTGCCCGCGCGGCAGATCGAGATCAAGCGAACGGACGATCTCGCGTCCGCTCAGCACGCGAGTGACGCCACGAGCCGTCAGGCTGCGATCTGGCGCCTGGGCGGCGACGATGCCCGTGCGGCGGATGGCTGGGCGTGATGCGATGAGTTGACGGGGATCACCATGCGCGGTGATCGCACCGTCTTTCATGATCGACACGACGTCGCCGTAGCGGCGGGCGAGCTCGGCCTCGTGAGTGATGAGCAGCACGCTGTGGCCGCTGTGCGCGAAGTTGGCGAGTGCCCTCACCAGGATCGCCGCGGACTGGGCGTCGAGCCCCGAGGTGGGCTCATCGGCCAGCAGCACCGGCGGGTGCCCGATCATTGCCGCCACCAGGCCCAGCCGGCTCAGCTGGCCGCCCGACAGCTCGTGCGGATAGCGGTCGAGCCATTCGACCTCGGCGCCGGCCGCCCAGCACAGCTCGCGGATGCGCTGCTCATCGTCCGAGCTCGCCAGGTGGGGGTGGACGGGCAGCAGCCCCGACCTCGGCGAGACAACCCGCATCGCCTCGCGAAGCTGGCTGCGGAGCGTCCTGGTTGCGGTGAAAGCGGTCACCGATCCTTGGATCGTGGTGCCGATCACCCGGCCGAGAACCCGGGAACGGAAGGCACGCGACGAGAGCGTCATCAGGTCCCAGTGGTCGTCGCCGTGGACCAGGTCGATCCGGCCGCTGCGGCGCGCGGCGCGCGGCACCATACCGGTGAGCGCGTTGATCACGGTGGTCTTGCCGGCTCCCGAAGGCCCCAGCAGCACATGGAGAGCACCGGGCTGCAGGTCGAGATCGACGCCGTTGACCGCGGGATGGTTCCCGAAGCTGACCCGCAGATCGCGGATCGTCACGACGGCCCCCGGATGGCCGTGCGGTGACAGCGGCGCATGCTCAGCCATGGTGCTGCTCCTTCGGCTTGATCAGCGCGGTGATGGCCACGGTCGTGACGACCAGCAGGCCGGCCGGAGCAGCCAGCGTCCACCAGCTGCCGGTGAGCAGCGCCTGCTGACCGAGGTTGAGCAGCGAACCCAGCGACGGTTGATGGGGCGGAAGACCCAGCCCCAAGAAGGTGAGCGTCGACTCGTGCCAGATCGCGTGCGGAATCAGCAGCCCGAACGCCACACTCAGCTGGTTGGCCAGCCGCGGCAGGGCGTGGTAGCGCAACAGTTGTGCGCGGGTGAAGCCCTGGGTGATGGCCGCACGGTAGTGATCGCGCACCCCGACGGCAAGCATCTCCGCGCGGGTCAGCCGTGCGCTCTGCGGCCAGTGCGTGAGCGCGACGACCATGATGATCGCCAGCAGGGAGCCGCGGAAGGTCGCCGCGATGACGATGCCCAGCAGCAGGTGCGGCAGGGAGTTGAAGCCGTCGACGACCCGCATCGTCCAGCGGTCGAAGCGTCCGCCGATCAGCCCGCAGGTCACCCCGACCGCCGAGCCGATGACGATCGCGCTCAGCGCGCCCACCAACGCCACCAGGATCGAGATCCGCAGGCCGTAGGCGCAGCGGACGAACAGGTCGCGGCCGGCCAGGTCGGTGCCGAACAGGTGAGCCACAGACGGTGGTTTAGCGCCGGTCTGATAGGCGACATCGGTCAGCGGAACCACGTTGACCAGCGGCACGACGATCGCATACGCCATCAGCGCCGCCACGGTGAGACCGGCAAGAAGTCGAGGCCAGGTGACCCTCTGGAGGATCTGCCCGGCGACGGACGCTCTCGGCAACGTCAGTTCATAGCTCATGAGGATCCGTCCTCGGATCGAGCCAGACGAGTGCCACATCGGCGAGCAAGCCGCCGATCAACGCCATCGCGGCTAACAGCATCGACACGACGCCCAGCAGCGGAAAATCTTGCGCCAGCGCCGCGCTCACCAGGGATTGGCCGAGCCCCGGCCAGGAGAAAATCTGCTCGACCAGCACCGAACCGGCGATCACCTCGGTCAGCCGGGCGCCGGTGATTGCCAAGACCGGGATCATCGCGGTGGGCAGGATGTGGCGCGCGAATACCGTGCGCTCGGGCACGCCACGTAGCCTCGCCGCCCGCACCCCAGGATCCCCGGACGCCTCCACCAGGGCCTTGCGCAGATGCAGGGTGATCCACGGCAATTGCCCGATCGCGACGGCAGTCACCGGCAGGATCAGGTGCCGTACGGTATCGGCGATGCCACCGGGCATGCCCGGGGTGCTGATCCCACCGGCAGGCAAGGCCCGCAGGCTCAACGAGAAGACCGCGATCAGCCCCAGTCCGATCAGGAACGGCGGCACTGCGGAGACCACCCACATCACCATGTCGAGCATTCGGGAAACCAGCCGACCAGGACGCCTGGCCGCCACCACCGCCAGCGGAATCGACACCGCGAACCCCAGCAGCAGGCCTCCGCCCATCAGCAGCAGGGTCCATGGCAGCCGGGCCGCGATCACATCGACGACCGGCAGCCGTGCCGACATCGAATACCCGAGGTCACCGGTCACCAGACCTGCGAGCCAGCGCAACCAGGTCTGCCACCAGGGCAGTTGCGCGATGGCCTGCTCGACGCCCTGGCGTCCGGCCCCGCTGGTGAACTCGTCCTGCGAGCCCAGGAAGGCCGACGATGCGTCGGCCGGCGACAGCTCGGCCAGCGCGAACACCAGGAGGCTCAGCGCCACCAACAGCGGCACCAGCCAGCCGAGCCGGCGCAGGATCAGGCGCATGATTGCGGCCGGGCGGCCGCGGCGGATGGCTTCGGCAGGCTTGCGTTCTCGCCTGGGCGTAACAACGGCTGTCGCGCTCATCGCCAGCTCGCCACATTCCACCAGGGGCCCCAGGCGATGCCGTGCTCATGGGGCTCGACCACGTGCTCGATCGGGGAGTACTGGTCGAGGTTCCGGGCCACATAGGTGTGATCGAGGGCGAACAAGGTCACCGAAGGGGGGTCGACTACCAGCAGCATCTGCAGCTGCTGGTAGTCGGCGGCGCGAGCGTCCGGGTCGGCTTCGGCGCGGGCCTGATCGAGCAGGGCGTCGACCGCCGGGTTGCGGTACTGACTGGCATTCGAGTACGGATCGTTCGGGTCGAAGTCCGCGAATGAGGAGTGCACGGTGGTGTAGAGCTGGGTGTCGGGGTCGTAGGGCACGTCGCCTCCGCCGAAGACGAATGCAGTGGTGGCGAGCCTCTGCTTCGCCTGCGGCCGGTCGACCGCGAGCAGCTGCACCTCGATGCCGAGCTTCGCCATATCGGACGCGAACGCTTGCGCCAGATCGCGGCGCACGGTGTCTTCGGCGAAGTACATCAACTCGAACGAGAAACGGACACCGTCCTTGGCACGCACGCCATCGCCGCCCGGCGTCCATCCGGCCGCATCCAGCAGGGCGGCGGCTTGTTGCGGGTTGTAGCCAAAGGCAGCATCCGCGTTGTAAGCCTCACCGAACGACGGCCCGATCGGGGTGCTGATGGCTTGGCCGTGCCCGGCGAGGATGCCGTCGACCATGGTCTGCCGGTCGGTGCCCAGGTTCAGCGCAATGCGCACATTCGGGTCCTGAAAGATCGGCTGGCTTTCGGGAAGGGTGATGCCGCGGTAGTCGCCGGACGGATTGACGAAGGTCTCCAGCCCCTGCTGCCCATTGAGCTGGTTCGCGACTAGGGAAGACAGCTGCGCACCATCGAAGTCGCCGGAAAGCAGCCGTTGCGCGCGGGCATTCTCGTCGCTGACGAAGCCGATGTAGATCTGCTCGATGAGTGGTTTGCCGGCCCAGTAGTCGTCGCGGGCGGTCAGAGTCATGGAGGTGCCCTGCTGCCAGTCGGTCAGCGTGTAGGGGCCGGTACCGACGGGCTCGCGGGCCAGCGGTGAATCAAGGATTGATCCGCCGACCGTCTCGGCGGCGGGAATGCCCAGTGTCAGCAGCACGGGGAAGCCCGCGTAGGGCGTGGCAAGGTCGAAGACGACAGTGGACGAGTCGCTTGCTCGCACGGAGTTGACCAGTTCATAGTTGCCGCGCAGCGGGGAGGCCGTCGCCGGGTCGAGAACCGCCTGGTAGGCGGCCACGACATCGTCCGAGTCAAAGGCCGAGCCGTCGCTGAAGGTGACGCCGTCGCGCAGGTGCACCGTCCATTCGGTCAGATCGGCGTTGGAGACAGGCATCTCGGTGGCCAGCTCGGGCTCCAGCCCGTCGGCTCCGACGGCGACCAGCGAGTCGTAGAACTTCGACGTGATCGAGAAGGTGTATTCCAGCGGGTTGAGGGTCTCGTACTCGTTGGTCTCGGCCAGGCGTAGCGCCGTCTCCGGTTCGGCTGGCTGCGGCGAGGTGGTCCCGGACGCCTGGCAGGCTGTCACGGTGAACACCGTCACGGCAGCGACCAGGAGTGTCGGGATGCGCATACTGAGTCTCTTCTTTGCGGGAATCTGCCAACCTCGACGGTAGCAAGTGGTCATTACATGGCGGTTACGTTCACCGGTGCGGGCTGTCAGGCGATCTCGGTTCGTGGATCGGCCGTGCTTTGGAGCATATCGGTGATGGTGTTGATGCCGAGACAGACGGTGCGCAGAGCGCGGCGGGTGCTGAGACAGAAGGTGCGCAGAGCGCTGCGTGCCTGGTTCCGCACCGAAGCACGTGGCTGGTCACCGCTGCGGACCACTAGAGTTACAGCGTGAGCGCAGCCCAACTTGGTATTCCGTTGACCGTTCTGGTGGTGGGATCGGGGGGACGAGAGCATTCCCTGGCCCTGGCCATCTCGCATGATCCGTCGGTTGAGGCGGTGCACATCGCCCCCGGTAACCCCGGCACGGCGGCGGTCGGCACCAATCACCCGGTCGATCCGTGCGACCCCGAGGCTGTCAGTGCCTTGGCCGACGAGGTCGGCGCGAATCTCGTGGTCATCGGGCCGGAGGCGCCCCTGGTTGCCGGCGTCGCCGACGCGGTGCGGGCCAAGGGCATTGCCTGCTTCGGCCCGAGCGCGGCCGCCGCCCAGTTGGAAGGTTCCAAGGCGTTCGCCAAGCAGATCATGGCCGAGGCCGGGGTGCCCACCGCGGGCTATCGCGTCTGCCGGACTCCCGCCGAGCTGGCAGCCGCTCTCGACGAATTCGGTCCGCCCTATGTGGTCAAACATGATGGCCTTGCCGCCGGTAAGGGGGTGCTGGTCACCACCGACCGCGACGCCGCACTCCAGCATGGCGCAGGCAGTGAGCAGGTGGTCGTCGAGGAGTACCTCGATGGCCCCGAGGCCAGCTTGTTCGTCATCACCGATGGCACTGATGCCCTCCCGCTGCAGCCCGCTCAAGACTTCAAGCGTGTCGGCGACGGCGATGCCGGCCCGAACACGGGGGGCATGGGGGCCTACACTCCGCTGCCTTGGCTCGCACCCGGCACCGTCCAGGAAGTGATGGACACGGTCGTCACCCCGACCCTGGCCCGGATGCGCGAACTCGGCACCGCTTTCGCCGGCCTGCTCTACGTCGGCCTGGCCATCACCAAGGCCGGGCCACGAGTGGTCGAGTTCAACGCCCGGTTCGGTGACCCGGAGACCGAGGTCGTGCTGCCGCTGCTGCACACGCCGCTCGGGCAGGTGCTCTATGCCGCGGCCACCGGATCGTTGGCTGAGGTCGGCCGGCTTGGCTTCGATGATCGGGCTGCGGTCTGTGTGGTACTCGCTGCGAAGGGCTACCCGGGCTCGCCGCGCAAGGGCGGCCACATCAGCTTGCCTCCCGAAACCGACCGGGTGCACGTCATCCATGCCGGCACAGCGCTGGACGCCGACGGACGACTGACCGCCAACGGCGGTCGCGTCCTGGTGGTCGTGGGTATCGGCGATGATCTCGCAGATGCCCGCGCGGCCGTCTACGAGCACATCGCCAAGATCGACTTCCCGGACGGATTCTGCCGCTCCGACATCGCCGCCAAGGCCATTTGACAAGGAGAATCAGTTGACTATCCCGAACGTGCTGGCCAACCGCTATGCGTCCGAGCAGATGCGCTCGATCTGGTCGCCGATCAACAAGATCATCGCCGAACGCAAGCTGTGGATCGCGGTGCTGGAGGCTCAGCGGGACCTCGGTGTCGAGTTCGGCGGTGACGACCCCGACCAAGTGATCGCTGACTACCTCGCCGTCGTCGATCAGGTCGATCTCGATTCCATCGCGGCCCGCGAACGCATCACCCGCCACGACGTCAAGGCACGCATCGAAGAGTTCAATGCGCTGGCCGGCCACGAGCACATCCACAAGGGCATGACCAGCCGCGACCTCACCGAGAACGTCGAGCAGATGCAGGTGCTCGAGGCGCTGAGACTGATCCGTTCCCGAACGGTCACCGTGCTCGCGCGGCTGGGTGAACTGGCCGCCCGTTACACCGATCAGCCGATCGCCGGACGCAGCCACAACGTGGCCGCGCAGGTCACCACCCTCGGCAAGCGGTTCGCGACCTGTGCCGACGAGCTGCTGATCGCCCATGCCCGCCTCGATGACCTGATCGGACGCTATCCCGCCCGCGGCATCAAGGGCCCGGTCGGCACCAGCCAGGACATGCTCGACCTGCTCGGCGGTGACCTCGCCAAGCTCGACGAGTTCGAGACGCGGATCGCCTCCGGGCTGGGATTCGGGCAGGTGCTCGACTCGACCGGCCAGGTCTACCCGCGCTCGCTCGACTTCGATGCGATCTCCGCACTCGCCCAAACCGCGGCCGCGCCGTCGAATCTGGCCACCAGCATCCGGTTGATGGCCGGAAACGAGCTGGTCACCGAGGGATTCGCGGAGGGTCAGGTGGGCTCGTCGGCGATGCCGCACAAGATGAACACCCGCAGCTGTGAGCGAGTCAACGGGCTCGCCGTGGTGATCCGCGGCTACCTGTCGATGATCAGCGAACTGGCCGGCGACCAGTGGAATGAGGGCGACGTCAGTTGCTCGGTGGTGCGGCGCATCGCACTGCCGGACGCCTTCTACGCGCTCGATGGGCTCTACGAGACCTTCTTGACCGTCTTGTCCGGGTTCGGCGCTTTCCCGAAGGTGATCGCCGCCGAACTCGATCGCTATCTACCCTTCCTGACCACGACGAAGGTGCTGATGGCCGCGGTCCGCAAGGGAGTCGGACGCGAGGACGCCCACGAGGCCATCAAACAGAATGCAGTCGCCGTCGCCTTGGAGATGCGTACCACCGGTGACCGGACGAATCAGCTCTTCGACCGGCTGGCTGCCGATTCGCGGCTCGGATTGAGCCGTGAAGAGCTGGATCATCTGGTCAGCGCACCGCTGGAGTTGACCGGGGCAGCCGCCCGCCAGGTGGAGCGCGTGGTGGCCAAGATCAATCCGCTGGTGGACGCCGATCCGCAAGCGGCCGCGTACCAGCCCGGGACAGTTCTCTGAGGCTTAGGGCACACCCCTGCAGACGGCACACCCTCTGCAGACCTCAGCGAGCGATCCCGCAGGCAGCCTCCTCGTGGACGAGCGGCGCCGGCATCGTGGTCAGGACACCAGCCTGATCACGGGAGTGTCGCCCGACAGGTCCAGACTGAAGTAGCTGGTCCGGGTGGCGGTATAACCGTCGAACTTGCCGCGGCTGCCATCGTCCAACTGGCCCTCGCCGGCCGCGATCGTCTGGTACCGCAAGGCGAAGGTCTGCGTGTAGGCCTCCGCTGCGGTCCACCCGGTGGTCGGCACGGTGATCTGGGAGGCAGGATCGTCCGGCGACAGCGTCCAGGTGATGGTGCCGTCCACCGCATGCCCGTTGGAGAAGGTCATCGCCCAGTTGCAGGTGCCCGGGGAGGCCTTCGCCGCCACGCAGCCGTTGAGGATCTCGCGGACCTGATCGACGACCTGCTCTTGCACCCCGTCGGCAACGATCAGTTCAGCGTCGATCGACGTCTGCCCGCCGGTGAAGATGTCAAAATCGGCCTGGCTGGGCGCGAACGAGAGCAGCGCGAGTTCGGAGCTCGCTGTGTAGCTTCCTGGCAGGGCGCTCAGCGTTGTCGGCCCCGGGCCAACCGCGATGCCGTTGATCTGCACCGACTGGCCGTTGCCCAGGTTGATCTGGCCGAGGACGTCGGCCCCTTCCACTTTCCAAGTGCCGTCGATCTCCTTGACATCCCACTGAACGACTCGCGTCGTGCCGTTGATTTGGACGCTGGCCTGATGGCTGTAGCCGCCACCCGACTTGCTGGACACGAAGTTCGGGTTGAAAGCGAAAGTGTTCGGGTTGTTCGCTATTGCCGCATCGGTCAGCAGCGGCTGGCCGTCGACAGCAATCGAACCCGGGTCGAGGTAACTGAGCGCCGCGGTTGCGTCGCCTGCCTGAAGCGCGGTCAGCAGGCCATTCATCGCGGCCTGGCTGTCGCGCTCATCATTGCGTGAGGTGAACCAGTTGAAGAAGAGATAGCCCCCGATACCGAGGACCACTGCCACGATGACGATGACGGCGATCAGGCGGCGCCGCTTGAGTTTCTGGGGATCCTGCGGCCGGTAGGCACCCGCGAACCGGCGCTGCTGCCCGGGACTGTAGGCAGTCGAGTCGGCCAGCGCAGGACCCTGCTGGCCGGGCTGCTGCGCAGCGTAGTAGTTGTAGCCCGGCTGTCCGGTTTGACCGAAGCCTGGTTGTGCGGCCGCCGGCTGGCTGGGCCCCTGCTGGGCGAAACGGGGTACATAGCCTGCAGGCTGATCGGCGGGGCCGTCGCTTCCCGAGATGCCTCGGCCATATCTCCTCGAGCTGTCCGGGTCGTAGCCGCCCGGGTTCTGACCGCTGTGGCCAAAGGTGCCGGACGGCTGGCCCCGGCCGGGATCGTTCGGCGGAGTGGTCATCGTTGCGCCTCCTGTCGTTCGCAGCGAAAAGCTTAGTCCGGTGGGGGAACCCGGCCCGGCTAGGCGGGGGTCGCCACCCGTTGGGCGTGCCCGCGTCCGTTGGTCTTGCGATTGACCACCGTGGCCACCTCCGTTGCGATCTTCCGGGCGTCGCCATCGACCTGGTGCCCGGCTTCCGAGGTGAGCCAACTCAGCTGCAGCTCGACGTGCTGGCCCCACTTGGCGGCGCGCTGCAACTCGTCGTCCACGGCTGTCGCCAGCTTCGTCTCGGCGCCGAAGCCGATCGCCCACGGCAGCAGGCGGCTGAACTCGGCGCCGGCAGTGACGACGGCGATCTCTTCGGGCTGCAGGTCATGCAGCGCCGACTTGAGTTGCTCGGCATGGGTCAAAGCCGTGACGCCAGCCGGCGTGTGTGAGCTGCGGGCCCGCCCTTTCGAGGCCAGTAGCACCCCGGCAGCGACGACACCCAGGCCGCCGATCACGCCGCGGAAGTCGTTGGTGGCGGCCCAGTCGATGAGCATGAAAGCGGTCGCCAGTAGTCCGAGCACCAAGACCAGCGCTCCGATCCACCCCCACCGGGAATGGCGGCTCTTGGCGTCGGTGAGGAACCAGCCCTTCGCCCGGACCTCTTCGGACACGGCGGTTCGCGCCTGCTCAAGGGGTTTCGCCGGGTCTCGGGCGAGCTGGTTGAGCAGGACCGAGCCGTTCTCGAACGGCCGGGTGAGCAGTGCGTGTTCGTAACCGAGCAGCGTCGCGTCGATCGGCTTGACCGTACGGTCGAGCTGCCAGGTGGACCGCCCGGAGGCTGTGGTCGTGGGCGTGATGGTGAGATAGCCGCGGGCAGCCAGGTCGAGCAGCGTCAACTTGAGGTCACGGTCGCTGACTTCGCCGTCGATGAGCGCGCCCAGCATGCCCGGACGCAGATCGGCGGGGGGATTGAGGCGGGACTCCGGTTCGAGAAGACCGACCCGGATGGCGGCCTGAGCGTGTTCGGCAGGGGTGCGCTGGGCCAGCACGACAGCAATGGCCGCGGCCAGGGCCAGCAGGCCTACCACCAAGAAAACGAGCTCGAGCACCAGTGGACCCTCCTTGACGCCAACTCTAGTGGCCGGCTCACAGGTGGGTCCGGCCGCCACTCCGGAGCAGCTCCCGTTTGGCGGACCACCGGCCGGCCGTGCCTGGTCTTCTTCACTTGACGCCGAATCGAGCGAAAACCGCCATTTGGATCGATCCAACGCCCCAACTGAAGAAGATCAGGCACGGTGAACGCGGAAGACCCATGCGGGAACGCGCCGCTAGGCTGGCGATGTGAGCCAATACGGGAATCTCGGGTTGCCCCTCATCCATGCCGGCAAGGTGCGCGAACTCTATGCGTTGCCCGATCCAGGCCAGCTGCTGATGGTGGCCACCGACAACATCTCCGCATATGACTACGTGCTCGACACCACGATCCCGGACAAGGGCATCGTCTTGACTCAGCTCTCGCTGTGGTGGTTCGATCAACTCTCCGGTCTGATCGACAATCACCTGATCTCCGCCGACGTCCCGCAGGAGGTCGCCGGGCGGGCGATGATCGTGGAGAGCCTCGACATGGTGCCGATCGAGGCGGTGGCCCGGGGCTACCTCACCGGCTCGGGCTGGCTGGAGTACCAGGCGAGCGGCATGGTCTGCGGGGTCCCGCTGCCGGCTGGACTGCATGACGGCTCACGCCTGGAGACGCCGATCTTCACCCCGGCCCGCAAGGCCGAGTTGGGCGAACACGACGAGAACATCTCCTACGAGACGATGTGTGCCGAGATCGGTGAGCAACTCGGCGCCCGGCTGCGGGATGCCACGCTGGCGATCTACGCCCGAGCAGAGCAGATCGCCCGCGAGCGGGGGATCATTCTGGCCGACACGAAACTGGAGTTCGGCCTGCGCGCCGATGGCACGCTGGTGCTCGGCGACGAGGTGCTGACGCCCGACTCGTCCCGCTTCTGGGATGCGCAGGAGTGGTCGCGCGGCAAGCTGGCCAGCTTCGACAAGCAGTACCTGCGCGATTGGCTGGTGCACGAATCGGGCTGGGACCGCACGACTGACACCCCACCTCCCGCACTGCCCCCCGAAATCGTGGCGAAGACCCGTGAGCGCTATCTCACCGCTTTCCAGCGCTTGACGGGTCGCGAGCTCAAGCTCGGTTAGGCGATAAGCTGCCGGTATGACACGAGTAGTCGTCGACGTGATGCCCAAGCCCGAGATCCTCGATCCTCAGGGCAAGGCAGTGACCGGATCGCTCCAGCGCCTCGGCTATCAGGGCCTGACGGTGCGTCAGGGCAAACGCTTCGAGATCACCGTCGAGGGGGAGTTGACCGACGAGCGGATCGACCAGATCCGCGACGCCGCCGAGAAACTGCTCGCCAACACGGTCATCGAGAGCTTCGACGTGCGGGTGGAAGAGTCGTGAGCCGCATCGGCGTCGTTACCTTTCCGGGCTCGCTGGACGATCATGACGCCTTGCGGGCGGTGCGCCTGTCGGGTGCCGAGCCGGTGTCGTTGTGGCACGCCTCCGACTCCCTCGACGGGGTGGACGCAGTCATCCTGCCCGGCGGCTTCAGCTACGGCGACTACCTGCGCTGCGGAGCGATCGCCCGCTTCGCCCCGATCATGGACGAGGTCGTCAGCGCCGCGAACAGCGGAATGCCCGTACTCGGCATCTGCAACGGTTTTCAGGTCTTGTGCGAGTCCCATCTGCTGCCCGGGGCGATGATCCGCAATGAGCGACGCAAGTTCGTGTGCCGGCAGCAGAAATTGCGGGTGGAGAGCACCGACACCGTGTGGACCTGCGATTTCACCGTCGGCCAGCAGATCACCATCGTGCTGAAGAACGGCGAGGGCAACTACCAGGCCGACCCTGCGACCCTGCGCAAGTTGGAGGACAACAACCAGGTCGTCTTCCGCTACATCGACAATCCGAACGGGTCACGCAACGACATCGCGGGCATCACCAATGAGCGTGGCAATGTCGTCGGTCTGATGCCTCACCCCGAGCACAGCGTTGAGGCACTCACCAGTCAGACCCGTGACGGACTGACCTTCTTCATTTCGGTCCAGCACTTCTTGGCGCTGACCGCCTGATCGGTACCGGCTCGCGGTTGCGCCGGCGACTCGCATGCGCAACCGCCGGGCAGTTGTTGCACATGGCCGCAACTCGATCACCGAGTGAGGAGCGTGGCGCGCTCGGCTAGCCTTAGTACGTGGTCGACACCGTGCAGAATGCCCGTGAAACTCCGGACGCCGAGCAGCCGTGGGCAGCCCTCGGGCTCAAAGAAGATGAGTACCAGCGAATCCGCGAGCTGCTGGGACGCCGGCCAACCGGCGCCGAACTGGCGATGTACTCCGTCATGTGGTCGGAGCACTGCAGCTACAAGTCCTCGAAGATCCATCTGAAGCGGTTCGCAGCACTGCCGCAGACGACTCCGCGCGGTGCGCTGTTGGCCGGCATCGGAGATAACGCCGGTGCGGTGGACATCGGCCAGGGCTATGCGATCACCTTCAAGTCGGAGTCACACAACCATCCGTCGTTCGTCGAGCCCTACCAGGGGGCGGCCACCGGTGTGGGCGGCATCGTCCGCGACATCCTGGCGATGGGCGCCCGACCGATCGCAGTCATGGACGGACTGCGGTTCGGCCCGCTGGAAGCCCCCGACACCGCCCGTGTGCTGCCCGGAGTCGTTGCCGGCGTCGGCGGCTACGGCAACTGTCTTGGACTGCCCAATATCGGCGGCGAGGTCTACTTCGACGCCACCTATGCGGACAATCCGCTGGTCAACGCGCTGTGCGTGGGCGTCATGCGGCATGAGGACCTGAAGTTCGCCAAGGCGACCGGGGTTGGCAACAAGGTCATCCTCTACGGAGCGTCGACCGGCGCCGATGGTATTGGCGGCGCGTCGATCCTGGCCTCGGAGACCTTCGACGATTCCAAGCCGTCGAAGCGTCCGGCCGTGCAGGTGGGCGACCCCTTCATGGAGAAGCTGCTCATCGAATGCACCCTCGAATTGTTCTCCGCGGGCGTCGTCACGGCATTGCAGGACTTCGGTGCCGCGGGTATCTCGTGTGCGACCAGCGAGTTGGCTTCGGCCGGCGACGGCGGCATGCACTGTGAGCTCGATCTGGTGCCGCTGCGCGACTACACGATGAGCCCCGAAGAGATCTTGATGAGCGAGTCCCAGGAACGCATGATGGCGATCTGCGAGCCGGACGACGTCGAACGGTTCATGGAGATCTGTGCGAAGTGGGATGTGCAGGCCACGGTGGTCGGCGAACTGATCGAGGGTAACCGGCTGTACATCGACTGGCATGGTCAGCGCATCGTCGACGTCGACCCCCGCACCGTCGCCCACGAGGGACCGACCTACGACCGCCCGCAGGGCCGCCCGGACTGGATCGACGCGCTGAACGCCGACCACGACAACCATCTGCCGCGCTCCAGCGAGGGCCCCGAGTTGGCATCTCAGCTGCTCAGGCTGGTCGCGTCGCCGAATCTGTGCGATCGCAGCTGGGTGACCGATCAGTACGATCGCTTCGTGCGTGGCAACTCCGTGCTGTCTCAGCCCGATGATGCCGGCATGGTGCGCATCGACGAACTCACCAACCTGGGTATCGCACTGGCAACCGACGCCAACGGCCGGTACTGCCAGCTCAATCCCTATCTGGGTGCCCAGCTGGCATTGTCCGAGGCCTACCGCAATGTGGCGGTCTCGGGTGCGCAGCCGGTCGCGGTGACCGACTGCCTGAACTTCGGTTCGCCGGAAGACCCCGAAGTCATGTGGCAATTCGTGGAGGCCATCAAGGGGCTGGTGGATGGCTGCCGGGCGCTCGGCGTGCCGGTGACCGGCGGCAACGTGAGCTTCTACAACCAGACCGGTGGACGCAATATCCTGCCTACCCCGCAGGTGGGCATGCTGGGCGTAATCGACGATGTGCGCCAGCGCATCCCGATGGGCTTCGCGAAGCCGGGGGACAGCGTCCTGCTGCTGGGTGAGACCAAGGAAGAACTTGGGGGTTCGGCCTGGTCGGAGACCATACACGGTCATCTCGGCGGCCTGCCGCCGTTCCCCAACCTGGACGCCGAGCAGGCGCTCGCCACAGTGATGATCAAGGCCGCCAAGCAGGAGTTGCTCAGCGGGGCCCATGACCTGTCGGAGGGCGGACTGGCGATTGCGCTCACTGAGTCCTGCCTGCGCCGCGGCTACGGTGCGACCGTGACGCTGCCCCAGGGCCTGGACGCCACCGCGATGCTGTTCAGCGAGACTCCGGCCCGCGCCCTGGTGTCGGTGCAGCGAGCCAAACTGGACGCATTCCGCGCGCTGTGCGCCGACCACGGCGTCCCGGTGGCCGATATCGGCCTGGTCAACCGCGAACGCGAGCTGACCGTGGAGGGATTCTTCTCGCTGCCGCTGGACGAGATCCGCGAGGCCTGGGCGGCTCCCATCCCGGCCGCCATGGCCTGAGCGCAGCCGCCGCACCTCGGCGCGAACCCGTCGGCGGCTTGGACGTCGCGGACCAGACGCAACCTCGAAGCCGGCGCGAGTAAGGTCAGGGTCATGGTTGATGTTGCGACGATTCGTGAACGCGCCCAGGCTGTGCTGCCGTCAGTGACCGAGGATCTCGTGGAGCTGGTGGCGATTCCGTCGGTCAGCTCGCAGCCCGAGCATGCCCCGGACATGCAGGCGATCGCCGAACAGGTCGCACACCACCTGCAGGAGCTCAACTGCGATCGGGTGAAGATCGTCAGGGCCGGCGGTCTACCCGCGGTGATCGCGCACTTCGATGTCGATCCGAGCAAGCCGACGGTTTGCCTCTACGCGCACATGGACGTCCAGCCCACCGGCGATCCGACGCACTGGTCGTCGGATCCGTTCAAGGCCGACCGTCGCGGCGACCGGCTCTACGGACGCGGCACCGCCGACGACAAGGCCGGCGTGGCCGCCCATCTTGCGGCGCTGCGCGCCTTCGACGGCAAGCCCCCGGTGAATGTCATCGTCCTCATCGAAGGCGAAGAGGAAATGGGCTCACCCACCCTCGGACGCATCCTCGCCGACAACGCCGATGATCTCGCGGCAGATCTCTACATCGTTGCCGACTGCGGAAACTGGGGTATCGGCCAGCCAGCCTTCACCACCAGCCTGCGTGGAGTCGTCGATTGCGTTGTCGAGGTCCGCACCCTGAGCCACGCGATCCACTCCGGTGAGTTCGGTGGCGTGGTGCCGGACGCCCTGACCATCCTGTGCCGACTGCTGGCGACCCTGCACGACGAGAACGGCGATGTTGCCGTCAAGGGCCTGGTGAGTAGCGAGGACACCACAGTCGAGCAGACCGCCGAAAGCGTTCGGGCCGATTCCGCGGTGCTCGACAGCGTTCAGTTGATCGGCAGCGGCCCGATCGCGGCCCGTACCTGGCTGAAGCCCGCCATCAGCGTGATCGGGCTGGACACCACGCCGATCGCGGCCTCGTCCAACACCCTGATCCCGGTCGCGAAGGCCAGGATCTCCCTGCGTATCGCCCCCGGTGATACCGGAGCCAATGCCCTGGAGTGCCTGCACAAGCATCTCGAAGCCAAGGTCGAATGGGGAGCTCAGCTGGTCATCACCGATGGTGAAGCGGCCGAACCCTGCCGCACTCCGTTGCCCGACGATCTCGAAGAAAAGGCCAACTGGGCGTGGCGGGAGGCCTTCGGCGTCGATCCGATGCAGATCGGCACCGGCGGCACCATCGGCATGATCGCCGAGTTCCAGACCACATTCCCGCGCGCCGGTGTTCTGGCCACTGCGGTCAGTGATCCGGACTGCCGCATGCACGGTATCGATGAGTCGCTCTACGTGCCGGACTGGGAGGCGGTCTGTCTGGCCGAAGCCCTGTTGCTGGCGGCCTTGGCGGAGTAGCGCTCGAACCGGTGTGGTCGGTGGAGACTAACACCGGCAATAGAAAACAAGAAACTTGCGGAAATATCTGAGACCGACTTTCCTTTGACGTCATCTGAGCCTAGCCTTGCCTAAGACATAGATGAGAGGGGTTCGCCACAGATGACCGAAAGTGTCCCTGTCGAGGCGATCGACTGCGACCGAACCGCCCGCTCGATGACCGAGCGCATCCTACGAGGCGCCGGGAACCCGGCCATACTGGCCTACCGGTGTACTCCGATGATCTCTTGTGATGCCATGGTTCATGGCATCTCCCGTAGCGGCAAGCTGGTCGTCGCGGCCTGCCCGGGCGGGGACGATCCGCTCTGGCAGATGGAATGCGGGGAGCGCTTCAGCGTCCGCCTGGACATCACCAAGGAGTCGCCGGAAGTGCAGTTCCGCTTGGTGGCGGCCACCGTCCATCTGCTGGGCGAACTGGAGTGGCAGCCCGACTGGATCACCGATGAGCTGATCGCTGCGGGCGAGTTGCCTGACACGGTGTCGGCCATCGCCGGCGCCCCCAATGGCCGCCTGGGCGTGGTCGAGGCCGAGCGTTGCCTGATTCACGACAGCTCCGGCGTGCATTGCTTCGGCTTCGATGAGCTGCTCACCGAAACGGTCGAGCGAGCCTTTCCCTCCGCCGAGGACGAGTTCGACGCGCACCACGTGGTGATGGCGCTGAGCGACGACTCGCTACGCGGGATTCGCGATGCAGTGCTGAACGGATCCATCGGGGGACGCCTGTGCGCCCGGAAGTCCGCGCTCGGCGGCTGCCCCCACACGTGGAATCAGGTGCTCTGCGCCGACGTCGACCGCACCGGCATCACGATGCTGACGGTGGAGCCGACCGAGACCTACTCCGTGTTCGCGGCCTTCGAGCATGAGGTCTCGACGCTGGACGATCTGTGCCGCGAAGTCGAGGGACTGGTCGACAGCGCACCGATGCGCTTACCGCACATCTGAGCCGCTCCGTCACAAACGAGAAGACGCGTGGGTCCCCGCTTCGGCGGGGACCCACGCGTCTCACGTGAGCTGGTTCAGCTCACGTCCCTGGGCCGGGTAATCAGTCAGCGAACCTGGTAGCTGAGGCACTCCGCATCGGCGCCAGCGATATCGATCGACTCGGCGGTGCACATCAGATCGGAGTTGTGCACGCACTCGAGACGCTGGCAAGCGCCGACCTGGCCGTTGTTGGTGGGCAGGCCGCCGCGGGCGTCGAGAGTGATGAAGGTGCCGCAGGAAGCCTTGGCTCCCTGGCCGCCGACGGTGATGGCGAAGGCCGTGCAACCGTCGTGGTTGAAAGCGCAAGAGGTGGTGGTGCAGGACTTGATGGCGGTGATGGTGCTCATGATCGGCCCTTTCTGGATTCGGGAATCCTCTGTCTGATATTCCAAAGAATAGGAACCGGAATAGTCACCGACAAGCCAGCCAAGGCGGCTCGCCTTCGATGCGCCGGCGAGTTCTTATGCCCGCTGTTCATCACAGGGTCGGCGCGACGACATCCCTTGTCAAAGGGCATTCATGGAATATGAGAAAATAAAACAACGCCGCGATTCTCTTAATAGAGCCGCGGCGTTGTTTGGGTTAGGCAAACCTCTATTGGGGAACCCTGTGCGAGTTATGAGAAAACCCTGTGCCCCAATTCAGCCTTGCGCGATGGCGAGCTCCTCGTCCTCGATGGCTGCGATCTTGTTGAAGCGGTCGTTGAATTCCTGGTCGACCAGACCCTTGAACTCGGTGCCGAGGAAGGCGTCCACGATGGCCTTGGCCATCTCGGGCCCCACCACGAACGCGCCGAAGGCGATGATCTGTGAGCCATTGTTCTCGCGGGTGTGGCGAGCGGTGAACGGTTCGGAGCAGACCGCTGCACGAATGCCGCGCACCTTGTTCGCCGAGATCGAGATGCCGATACCGGTGCCGCAGATGAGCACCCCGCGCTCGACCTCGCCGTCGCGGATCGCGTGAGCGACCTTGCGCGCATAGGTGGCAGAGTACTCGGGCTGCTCGCCCTCGCCCGGTCCGTAGTCGACGACCTCGTGTCCCGAGGCGATCAGGTGATCAACGATGATGCCCTTCAGGCCGTAGCCTGAACCGTCACTTCCTATTCCGATTTTCATGCCTCAATTGAACCATCGCAATCCCCGGCACCCCAGCGCCGACGGCCTTCGGTTGCGCCTACGGGGCCAGGCGTTCGCTGATCCAGTGGCCATCGCTGAGCCGGTAACGGATGCGGTCGTGCAGCCGGGATTTGCGTCCCTGCCAGAATTCCCAGTAGTCGGGTATCAGTCGGTAACCACCCCAGTTCTGCGGGCGCGGTGGGTTAAGCCCGAAGCGGGAGGCATATCGGGCGGCATTGGCCAGCAGCACACCGCGATTGGCGATTACCTGCGATTGGGGCGACGCCCAGGCCCCGATCCTCGAATCGAGCGGACGAACTGCGAAATAGGCGTCCGATTCTTCGGCGCTGACCTTTTCGACGAGGCCTTCGATGCGGACGACCCGTTCCAACTCCACCCAATGGAACTGCAGTGCGGCCTGGGGATGAACCGCCAACTCCTGAGCCTTGCGCGAGTCGTAGTTGGTGTACCAGACCAGACCGCGCTCGTCCGCGTCCTTGATCAGCACCACGCGGGTGGACGGGCGACCGTCGGCTCCCACGGTGGCCAACGTCATGGCGTTGGACTCGGTGACGTTCTTCGATTTCTCGGCGTCGGCAAGCCAACGCAAGAACAGGGCCAATGGCTGGGCGGTCGCGTCCGCCTCGTCCAATTGGCCCTGCTCGTAGCTCTTGCGTTGATGTGCTAGATGCCGCTGCATGTGCACAACATTAGGAGATCACTTCTTGCGCGGCACCACGATGTTCTTGCACTCGCGTCCCTTGAGTACGTCGATCACGTTCTGCATGGTGCGGCGCTTGAGCTGGACGTAGGACTCTTCGGAGTAGTACGCGGCGTGCGGGCTCAGGATGACGCGGTTGAGCTTCAGCAGCGGGCTGTCGGCAGGCACCGGCTCGACCTCCAGCACATCCAGGCCGGCGCCGCGCAGTTTGCCCGACTCGACAGCGCGAATCAGGGCGTCTGTATCGATGACGCCACCGCGCGCGGTGTTGACGATGATCGCGCCGTCCTTCATCTTGGCGAAGGTCTCGTCGTTGAACAGGTGCTTGGTTGCCGGGATCAGCGGGACGTGCACGCTGATGATGTCGCTGGTGGCCAGCAGTTCGTCCTGGCTGACGACCGGGAAACCGTCGACCTCGGTGGTGCCCTGCGGGATCATCACATCGCAGACCTGGGTCTGGAATCCAAGACCGCGGGCCTTGTTGGCGCAGGTTTGTCCGATCGCGCCGAAGCCCAGCACGCCGAAGGTCTGGTCGACGAACTGATGGATCGGCATCGCCGTGGCGAGGTCCATGGTGGACTTGCGGGCCAGCGCATCCAGGGTGGACAGGTTGCGGGCGACGGCCAGCGCCAGCGTGATCGCATGATCGGCCACTGACTGGGTGCCGTAGTCGGGCACGTTCACCACGACGATGCCGCGTTGTTCGGCTGCATCCAGGTCGATGGTGTCGACACCGACCCCGTAACGGCCGATGACCTTCAGCTCGGGCAGCAGGTAGTCCATGACCTCTGCCGTGATATCGGCGTACTGCACCAGCAAGCCGTTGGAGCCCTTCACCCGCGGATCAAGACCGGCGTCCTTGCCGCCGTGAATGATCTGGAACTCGACGCCCTCGGCCTCGGCGACGCCCTGCTCGATTGCCCAAGAATCGTGATCGAGATCGGTGATCGTTACGCGCATCTCTGGTTTCCCTTCATCGTTGAAAACGCGATGCCCATTATCCCATATCCTCTAGCGAATACCGAAGGCGCCGACCTGCGATACGTGGGCCTCGTCCGGCCACTGGCTGCGGTGGTCGCCTGCCCGGAGGCCGCGATAGGATCGCTCAGTGACGTCACCCGG